>R21__coassemble_1366_pt1 | contig 16568 bp, 13 predicted proteins | sample R21__metabat2_low_PE_028 | metagenome-assembled genome bin R21
GGAGAGTATCATTCGCACAGCGAGTGATCAGTAACAGTATAGCACAAGTTGAGTTGGAGAAAGGGTGAGGACATAATGACAGACAAGAGCAAGATCGTAGGACATCTTTACGATATACAAGGGTACTCCGTACATGACGGTCCGGGAATCAGAACGACCGTATTTACGAAAGGCTGCCCGCTGCACTGCCTATGGTGCCACAGCCCTGAGTCCCAGACCATTCATGACGAGTTATCTTTCGCGGCGCTGAAATGTGTCGGCACTGAAAAGTGTGGACTGTGTCTGGAAAAATGTCCGCAGGGAGCCATCTTCAAGACAGAACCGGAGAAGTCTCTTGCAACCGGAGAAATGCAGACGAAGATAGGCGTTGACTGGAGCAAATGCAACGGCTGTCTGAAATGTGTTTCCAGCTGCCCGGCCGAAGCATTAGTGCCGACGGGATACGATATGACAGTCGAGGATACTCTGAAAAGAGTCCTGAAGGACAGAGATTTCTACGGTGACGACGGCGGCATTACCATATCAGGCGGTGAATGCATGAGCCAGTTTGATTTCACCCTGGAACTGGCGAAGGAGAGCAAGGAAGCAGGCATCACGGTCTGCATTGATACGACAGGTTTCTGCGACGGTGAAAAGCTGGAGGCGCTGATTCCCTACACCGATCTTTTCTTATATGACCTCAAGCATATGGACAGCAGAATGCATAAGAATCTGACCGGTGTACCGAATGAACTGATTCTGGAGAACGCGAGAAGAATAGCAGCCTGCGGCGGCAAGATGCAGATCAGGATCCCGACCATACCCAAGTTCAATGCAGATCTTGAAAATATTAAAGCAACAGCAGCATTCTGCAAGGAGCTTGGAGATGCTGTAACACTGGTACAGGTACTGCCGTATCACAGAATGGGAGTGCCCAAGTATCAGAAGATCGGAAGAACATACAAGATCAAGAACATCGATCCGCCAGGCGATGAGTTTATGGCAGAGCGACTGAAGATATTTACTGATGCAGGTCTACCTGCTCAGCTCCATTAAATAGACAGAAAACAGAAAGGCGGAATAGGATGTATACTTTCAGACCTGTGACAGATCGTGTAAAAAAACTTCGTGACAGATACCGGACATCTCCGGTCATTCTGGATTCCGAGCATGCAAGACTGGTGACTGAGGCGTATCAGAAATATGCCCATGAAGACATTATCATCAAGAGAGCGAAGACCCTGTACTATGTGTGTGAACATAAGACCCTGAGAGTTGAAGATCAGGAACTTTTCGTAGGTAATCTGGGACTCAACTACAGAGGAACCAGCATCTCTCCGGAATACGGTATGGGATGGCTGATCGATGAGCTGGATACCGGCCTTTTCGACGAGAGAGACAGACAGCTGGAACACATGGAGCTGTCTGCAGAAGACAGACAGATCTTCCGCGACATGGCTCCTTACTGGGCAGAAAACTCTGTCTCAGCATTCCTGGATAAAGCACTTCCGGAAGGCTTCGAGACAACTCTGGGAGCAGGCGTTCTTTCACACCGCATCAAGGGAAATGCAGACATGCCCACCGGTCATTTCAATGCAAACTACAAGAAGCTGATCGAGGTCGGTGCCGGTGCTATCAAGAAAGAAGCACAGGATAAGATCGACGCCATGTTCGGCAATATCACTGCAAATGATCCGGAGAGATATCTCTTCTACCAGGCAGTTGTCATCGTCTGCGACGCTATGATCCTGCTGGCAAAACGTTACGGCGCACTGTGCCGTGAGAAGGCAGAAGCAGAGAAAAATGAGGCAAGGAAAGCAGAACTGATCGAGATGGCAGAGTCTCTCGAGCGCATCATGGAAAAGCCCTGCGAGACATTCCATGACGCTGTCCAGACAACCTACCTGTATCAGATCATTCATGCCCTGGACGGAAGTCTTCACGGAATTTCCTTCGGCCGTTTCGACCAGTACGCATGGCCGTATCTGGAGAAGGATCTGAGAGAAGGCAGAATTACTGAAGAGCAGGCTCAGGAGATGGTTGACTGCTTCTTCCTGAAGATCTGCGATATGTTCAAGGGTCGTTCCCACTTCGTATCCATGGGCGGAGGCGGATATACTTCCGGACAGCAGATGAGTCTGGGCGGCGTTGACAAGGACGGAAATGATGCATCCAATAAACTGTCCTATATGATGCTGGAGGCAAGTGCAAGACTGGTACTTCATACACCGCCTCTTTCCCTGCGTATCAACAAGAATACACCGAAGGATCTGTGGGAGTGTGCCATCGAGTGCACTAAGAGATGCGGAGGTATTCCTACATTCCAGAACGATGACATCATCATCCCCATGATGCTGAAACAGGGATACACACTGGAAGATGCCCGTGATTACTGCATCATCGGATGCGTAGAGCCGGCAGGTTCCGGCAATGACTTCTCAGCCAGCGGCGGACCTCACGCAAAATGCTATCTGAACATGCCGAATGCTCTGATCGTTGGCCTTAATGATGGTGTAAACCCGTTGAATGGACAGCAGAGCGGACTGCACACAGGTAAGCTCTGTGACTATACAGACTTCCAGCAGGTTCTGGATGCCTATGAGAAACAGGTAAAGTATTTCGTTACCTGGCATATCACCCTCAACAACATGGCTGAGTATTTTACCCGCAGAATGATGCCGCTTCCGGCACTTTCCGCAACCCTTGACGGCTGCATGGAAAGTGGAAAAGATTGCACAGTGGGTGGTGCAAAGTATAACGGCTGTGGATCTGCGGCAGTAGGCTGCGGAACAGTAGCTAACTCACTGGAAGCCATCAAGTGGGCAGTATTCGATGAGAAGATCTGCACAGCACAGGAATTTTACGATGCATGGATGGCCAACTGGGAAGGCCATGAAGAGCTTCGTCAGCGTATCATCAACAAGGCTCCGCACTATGGAAACGGCAACGAGGAAGTTGATCAGCTTGCAAGCTGGGCTATGAACCTTTATGTTCAGACCTACAACCATGGCTCCTTCATCCGCGGCAATCTGAAGGCCGGTCTGTTCTCTGTATCCGGTCATATTCCGATGGGAAAGGCAACTTTCGCATCAACGGACGGACGTGTCACAGGACAGCCTCTCTCAGATGGTATCTCACCGTCTCAGGCAACAGATAAAGAAGGACCGACAGCAATTCTTTCAGGCGCAGAGAAACTGATCCAGGGAGACTGCTACAACGGAACCCTCCTGAATATGAAGTTCCATCCCAGATCTGTGGACGGACAGGAAGGTATCGATAAGCTGATATCGCTGGTAAAGGCATACTTCGCGAAAGATGGCATGCATGTACAGTATAACGTTATCAGTTCCGAAACTCTGAGAGCCGCACAGAAGAACCCGGATCAGTATAAGGATCTGGTTATCCGAGTTGCAGGCTTCTCTGCATACTTCGTAGAGCTGTACAAAGAACTTCAGGATGATCTGATCAGCAGAACAGATCTGTAACACCGGATAGATCACAATACAATTGGGAGGGTATCGTGAAGTATTTTATAGGACTGGATAACGGCGGTACCACAACGAAAGCCGCCGTATTCGACAATAAAGGAAATCAGATCGGAAGCTGCAGCATGGAGACTGCATCACTCACACCGAGACCGGAATTCGTAGAACGAGATATGGAAGAGATGTGGGATGCCAACTGCGCTGTGCTTCGCGGAGCACTCGAAAAGACAGGTATCTCAGCAAATGATATCGCAGGCATAGGCATCTGTGGCCATGGAAAAGGCCTGTATCTGTGGGGAAAGGATGAGAAGCCGGCAAGAAACGGCATCATCTCCACAGATAACCGTGCTTACAGTTATGTTGACAGATGGAAGGCAGACGGAACGGAGGAGAAGGTGTTCGAACTGTCCTGCCAGCACATCATGAACTGCCAGCCGGTAGCACTGCTTGCATGGCTGAAAGATCACGAGCCGGAAAGCTATAAGAACATAAAGTATGTCTTCGAATGTAAGGACTACGTCAGATACAGACTGACCGGCGAAGCCCGCGGTGAGATCACGGATTATTCAGGAGCTAACTTCATGAACCTGCATACCCGCAGCTATGATAAGGAGCTTCTGAAACTCTTCGGCATCGAGGAAGTATTCAATGCTCTGCCGCCGCTTGTTCATGCAGATGAAATCGCAGGCTACGTAACGAAGGAAGCAGCAGAGAAGAGTGGACTTAAGGAAGGTACACCGGTTGTCGGCGGTTTCTTCGACATTAATGCATCTGCCATTGCGTCAGGTGTGATCACACCCGATACTCTCTGCATGATAGCAGGAACCTGGTCCATCAATGAGTACGTCCGCAAGGAGCCCGTACTGGATGGAAAGGTACTCATGAATTCTCTGTTCGCACTGCCGGAGTATTATCTGATCGAGGAGTCCAGCGCGACATCAGCAGGAAATAACGAGTGGTTCGTTAAACAGCTCCTGCCGGAACTTCGCGCGCAGGCGAAAGAAGAAGGAAAGAATATCTATGAGATGGTAAATGAGTGGGTAGAGTCCATCAGCCCGCAGACCTTCGTTCCGGTATTCCTGCCTTTCCTCATGGCATCCAACGTTCATCCGAATGCCAAGGCATCTTTCGTGGGCATGAATATATCTCACAGCCGCAAGCATCTGGCAAGAAGCGTTTATGAAGGCATTGCGTTCTGCCACAGATATCATGTGGAAAAGCTTCTCGCAACCAGAGAGGAACCGCCGAAAACTATCCGTCTGTCTGGCGGAGCAGCTAAGTCTAAGGTATGGTCTCAGATGTTCGCCGATGTAATGCAGCTGCCGGTTGAGACAGTAGCGGCAGATGAAGCCGGGGCGCTGGGATGTGCCATTGCTGCGGCTAAGGCAACAGGAGAATATGCAAGTCTGGACGAGGCAATCAGCAACATGACCATCATTCATGAACCGATCATGCCGAATAAAGATCTGAAGGAGATCTACGATAAGAAGTATCATCTTTATGTGAGAACTATTGAGTGTCTGGACGGATTGTGGGATGAGATGCAGGAACTCGTGGAAGGATAAATACGTAAAATATATTTAATGCAATCAAGAAAGAGGTGAAGGAATGGGCATTATCGAGAAAATGCGTCTTGACGGAAAGAAGGGCTTTGTGACAGGCGCAGCAAGAGGTATCGGAAAGTGCACTGCTACAGCATTTGCTGAAGCAGGTGCAGACGTAGCAATTGTGGACATTGATATTGCTGAAGCTGAGAAAACTGCTAAGGAAATTGCGGAAGCAACAGGCAGAAAAGTGATTGCTGTTCAGTGTGACTGCACGGTACCGGAACAGGTTGATGCGATGGTAAAAACAGTGGTTGACCAGCTGGGCGGACTGAATTTCTGCCATAACAATGCAGGCATCTGTATCAATGCACCGGCCGAAGAGATGACTTATGAGCAGTGGCTGAAGGTCATGAACATTAATCTGAATGGTATCTTTCTTACAGACATTGCAGCAGGTAAGTATATGCTTGCGAATGGCGGAGGTTCTATTATCAACACTGCCTCAATGTCCGCTCATATTGTAAACGTTCCGCAGCCGCAGTGTGCCTACAATGCTTCGAAGGCAGGTGTAATTCAGCTTACGAAGTCGCTTGCTATTGAGTGGGCAAAGAGAGGAGTACGTGTTAATTCCATAAGTCCGGGTTATATCGGTACCGCATTAACACTTAATTCTCCTACTCTGATTCCTTTGATCGAAAAATGGAATGAGATGGCACCTATGGGAAGATTGGGAAAGCCTGAAGAGTTGGAGTCGATCTGTGTTTATCTTGCTGGTGATACAAGCACATTTACTACAGGCGCTGATTTCTCGATTGACGGTGCATTTACATGCTTCTGAAATAAAATACTTTTATACATAACAGTTAGAGCTGTAGAGAAACTAAGTTTTCACTACAGCTTTTTTCTTTGCTTCTACTAACTGAAAACATTAACTTATAGATAACAATAGAGTTGTACAATATGCACATATTGCCTAAATTAACAGTTATTAGCACTATGCCAACTTGATTAAGCGATTTCGACTCCATATAATGTAATTAAATTAATGAAAGGGAGGGGGCGAAATCATATTATGTCCAATCAGAAGCCACTGAATGTAGAGATACGTAAGATGAACAGAGTTAATATATACGGGAAATTTCTTGCAGGAGATGTGTGGACCCGTCAGGAGCTTGCGAACGAACTGAACCTGTGTATACCAACGGTTGCGAAGAATATAGATAGCTTTTTAAAGGAAGGCATCATCGCCGAAGTGGGGGCGAAAGGAAATACAGGCGGAAGAAATGCCAGTGCATATTCTCTGGTTAATGATTTCAGGCTCGCTCTCGGAATAGAGATCACACACAATCATGTTGCTTTTGCGATATTGGATCTGGTGGGATCTATTGTTGTGTCCGAAAGACACAGGCTGGTGTTCTGCGATACAGATGAATACTACAATACTTTGGGCAGGATGGTCGAAGAACTGGTAGAAAGAGTAGGAATTGATAAAGGAAAGATTCTGGGAGTTGGCATAGGACTTCCCGTACTCGTTGATAAAAATGGAAAAGAGATCATCTACGACAAGATCATCGATATCCGTGCTGATATATATCAGAGGCTCAGCAAAGTTTTGCCATACCCTGTACGGTTGTTTAACGATGCGAATGCGGCTGCGTATACGGAAATCTGCAAGAATCCCACCTTTGAAAATGCCTTCTATATCATGCTCAGTAACAATATCGGAGGATGTCTGATGGTGAAACGTGCTGTCTTTACGGGAGCCACGCAGAAAGCCGGTGAGGTTGGCCATATGACGTTGACACCGGGCGGGCAGAAGTGTTATTGCGGTCAGATCGGGTGCGTAGAATCGTATCTGTCAGCAACTAATCTGTCAGATCTGTACGACGGTAATCTACAGCAGTTTTTCACAGAACTTGAAAAGGGGGATAAGAAGTGCAGAAGAGTATGGGATAAATACCTGGAATATCTGGCCATGACAATTAACTCGGTGCATTCGCTGCTTGACTGCGATATTGTCCTCGGCGGTTATGTCGGCGGTTATCTGGAACCTTATATCGATGATCTGAAGGAACGAGTGGAGTACATTAATACATTCGGGGATAAGGCAGACTTTGTAAAGATATGCACCTATAAACAGCAGGCAATAGCTGCCGGAGCTGCGTTGAACTTCATTGAGGAATTTAATAAGAGCTTATAATAGTTAGGTAAATTATATTATATAAAGATAATTAAATAAACAAAACAATGAATATTACTAAAACGTATGAGTAATATACATAATAGACAAGAGTATACAATATAAACAAATATTAAGAGTTAAATTTGTACATACAAAAGCTGCTAAAATCATGTTGAATTGTTGCAATTACACAGCTCAGATGATATTATTCTCTTAGCTTAACATAAGCTAATTTAAAAAGTAAAAATTATATGATTTAGGGAGGAATTGCAATGAAGAAGTTAGTAGCAGCAATGTTGACAGGCGCCATGACGGTTGGACTTCTGGGAGCTGTGCCGGCTCACGCAGAAGATAACACCATTAAAGTCGGATTTGTTATTTCCGACCTGGCCAATGCATTCTTCGCAAGACTGATCGAAGGCATGGAGAATGCAGCTAAAGAATACGACAACGTAGAATTCACAGCAGTAGAAGCAGTTGAAGTATCTGATAAGATCACTGCTATTGAAAACCTGGTAAGCGGCGGCTACGATGTAGTTCTTTGCCATGTATCAGATGCAGAAGCTCTTAAAGATGCAGCTCTTTCAGCTGAAGAAGCAGGAACATATTTCATCAGTTATGATACTGATATCGAAGGTACATCAGGTTTCTTCGGTGTTGATAACACAAGCTTCGGTTATGCGATCGGTGAGATGGCAGCTGATTGGGTAAACGCAACATTCCCGGAAGATCAGGAAGTAACCGCAGCATTCTGTAACTATCCGGATTATCCGTTCCTGGTAGTTCGTGAGGAAGGTACCCGTCAGGCTCTTGCAGATCTTGCTCCGAATGTAAAGTTCGTAGCAGAAGCTAAGGCAGGTTACACACCGGAAGGTATTGAAGTCGGTGAAGCATGGTCACAGTCCATTCCGGATGTCAACGTTATCGTTGGTATCAATGATGCAGGACCGATGGGCGTTTACGAAGTATTCAACGGCGCAGGCATCAATGATAAAGAAAAGCTCGGCATCTTCGGCGCAGACGCTAACGACGATGCAGTTGCAGCTATCGCAGCAGACACCACTTATAAGGGAACTCTGAACAGCGATATGGTAGCTCTTGCTCCGGAAATCATGAAGATGTGTGTAGATCTTGAAGAGAATGACGGCGTTCTTGAGAACAGAGAACTTATCTGTGTTCCGGAAAAGATCACAATTGACAATGTAGAAGAGTATCTTGCAAAACAGGAGAAATAATTGGCGGATATTGGCATACCGCTTCGCTGTAACAGCGACTTAAATGCCTGATCAGGAAGGTTGCCTGGGCGGCAACCTTCCTTTTTTAGTATCAACAAGAACACGAAGATGGGTGGTTTACTATGGATACGATTTTAAGAATGCAGCATATAACCAAAACATTTGCCGCAACTACCGCTCTTGATGATGTGTCTTTCGAAGTGAAACGCGGTGAAGTCCATGCGTTGATCGGTGAAAACGGAGCGGGTAAGTCGACGCTGATCAAAGCGATAACCGGAGCACATGCTCCTGACTGCGGAACGATTGAATATGATGGTGTTACATACACCTCGATGAATCCGACTCTGTCCAAGAAGCTCGGTATTCAGGCGATCTATCAGGAATTGAATGTTGCGGCTTCGCTTACGGTAGCGGAAAACATCTTCATGGGTGATAAATACAATGACGGTATTTTCATTAATAAGAAGATCCTCAGAGAAAAAACAGCCAAAGTACTGGAAAATTTTGATGTCGGACTGAAACCGGACGACAATGTAAGGAGTCTTAGCGTAGCGCAGAAGCAGGTAGTAGAGATTGCGAAGGCAGTTGCTAAAAACGCGAAGCTTCTGATTATGGATGAACCCACTGCACCGTTGACTAACGATGAAGTTGAAAAGCTTTTCGGAATTATCGAGAGGCTGAAAAGTCAGGGCGTTACGATCATCTATATCTCACATCGACTGGATGAATTGTTCCGTGTTGCAGACAGAGTTACTGTCATGCGTGACGGTAAGGTAATTACGGTCGAGGATATTGGCAATATCACTAAGCCCCAGCTCATTAAGTACATGGTAGGCAGAGACCTGTCCGATAACTATCCTGCAAGAGATGTGAAATATGGTGATGTAGTTCTGGAAGTGAACGGGGTAGGAGGAGAGAAGGTAGCACCTGTATCTCTGACACTGCGGAAAGGCGAAGTACTTGGACTTGCAGGTCTGGTAGGAGCGGGCAGAACCGAACTGGCACGACTGATCTTCGGTGTAGATAAGAAGATGTCGGGTGAGATAAAGGTCGAGGGCAAGAAGGTGGAGATCCATTCGCCAAGTGATGCTGTTCGCTGCGGAATAGGATATGTTGCTGAGGATCGAAAAACACAGGGAGTTCTCTTAAGGCTTCCGATCAAGTGGAATATTACGCTTCCGATTCTGCGGAAATTCACGAAGGGCGGTTTTATTATCCGCTCAAAAGAAAAGGAATGCGTTAATACATATAAAGATGCACTCAGAATTAAAACGAGTTCTCTTTCCAATCTGGTAGCTAATCTGTCAGGTGGTAATCAGCAGAAGGTAGCTCTAAGTAAGTGGCTTGCAAGTGAGTGTAAGGTATTGATTCTGGATGAGCCTACACGAGGTATTGATGTAGGAGCTAAGCAGGAGATCTATCAGTTGATCAATAAACTGTCGGAGCAGGGACTCGGCATCATTGTAATCTCTTCCGAGATGGATGAGATACTGGGTATGTCGGACAGACTGCTTGTTATGTGTGAAGGCAGAGTAACGGGTCAGGTTGAGAAAAACGAATTCTCACAGGAACTCGTACTGAGTTTTGCATCCGGTGAAACTATGGAGGGCAGATAATATGAAATCATTTTTGAATTTTGTAAAGAAGAACACGATCATTTTCGTTCTTATTCTTCTCGTTGCTTACTTCGGAGTAATGAGACCGACAACGTTCCTGACAACTAAGAACCTGTTCTCCGTTCTTCGCCAGTCCTCTATCGTAGGTATCGCAACAATGGGTATGATGTTTACCCTGCTGGCAGGAGGTATTGACCTTTCGATTTCATCTGTTATTTCCATGAGCTGTATTATTTCTGCAGTTATGGTAGGAACCTATCAGCTTAATTCTGCATTATCATTTGTTGTCGCAATCATTGTATGCGGACTGGTTGGCTCTATCACAGGTTATGTAATTGTAGCAACTAATATTCCTGCAATGATCGCAACGCTGGCTATGCAGACGATCTTACAGGGTTTCACTTATCTGGTATGCAATGGAAAACCGGTATACAACGTACCTGAGAATGTAAAAGCTATCGGACAGGGTTACGTTGGAATAATTCCGATTCCGGTTATCATCATGGTAGTTATTCTTGTGATCACAGCAATCACTCTGAACACTACCAGATTCGGTCGTAATGTATATGCGACAGGATCGAATGAAGAGGCAGCAAGATACTCAGGTATCAATACGAAACTGATCCGTGTTCTGACTTTCTCTATCAGTGGTATGCTGGCAGGTCTGGCAGGCGTTATTATGCTTGGTCGTATTGCAACCGGTCAGCCTACAGCAGGTAAAGGCCTTGAGATGGACTGTCTTACAGCAGCTGTTATCGGTGGTGTAAGCCTTGTCGGTGGTGAAGGAAGAGTATCGACTTGTATCACAGGTATCTTCATTATCTCTGTTTTGAAGAACGGTATGACTATCATGAACATCAACGAATACTATCAGCTCATTATCACAGGTGTAATTCTTCTGGCAGCTGTATGCTTCGATGGCGTTCAGAAACAGGGCCTGTTCCAGAAGAAAAAAGCGAAAGTATAAAAAGGAATTTGGGGGATTTAGTTATGAAGAGAAGAATTCTTGCATTTGGAGATTCCAATACATGGGGATGGAACCCCGGTAATAAATTACTCGGCCCGCCTGAGAGATGGGACGATGATGTTCGCTGGACAGGTGTTCTTCAGAAAGAACTCGGAGATGAATTCGAGGTCATCAATGAAGGACTGAACGCAAGAACGACTGTGTGGGACGATCCGATCGAAGAGTACAGATGTGGAAAAGACCAGCTTCCTGCAATAATGGATACGCAGGCACCATTTGAATTGTTGATCATTTTCGTCGGGACCAACGATCTGAAAATACGTTTCGGTCTGCCGCCAAGAGATGTAGCTGAAGGGGCGGGAATTCTGGTTGAACGAGCACTTGTTCGTACAGGAGACTTCACCAACCAGACGCCCAGGATCCTACTGATCTGTCCGCCTCGCCTGGGCGAGAATATATCAGAGACAGTTATGGGACCATGTTTCGGAGGAAGTGAAGAAAAATCGAAGCATATGGATCCCTTCTTCAGAATTGTTGCCGACCGCTACAAGGTTGAGTATCTGAATGCGGATGAGATCATTCACAGCAGCAGATTAGACGGGCTGCATCTGGATGCGGATCAGCATGAGAAATTCGGAAAAGAAATGGCTGTGAAGATCAGAGAGATCCTGAATTGATCAATTTAGCATGAAGAAAGGTGGTGTTTATCTGTGGGATATTATACCGGAGTGTTTTATTCAAGAAGTCTGGACGTTGATACATCGATCAGTGTCATATTGCCGAATGACAGCCGTAAGCACTGGGGTGTTGAAAAAATAAAAGAAGGTATAGTTCCTTCAGATAAACCGAAGACCCTTATTTTGCTTCATGGACTTGGTGATGGTCATCTGGCCTGGTTTGCCCGCACGTCGATTCTGCGGTATGCAGAGGAATATGATGTTGCTGTACTGATGCCTGAAGTTGCAAGGTCCTGGTATCAGGACATGGTATATGGACGCAAATATTTTGAATATATTACCCAGGAACTGCCGGAATATGCAGCCAGTACATTTAATATTTCCACTGCACCGGAAGACCTCATGATAGCAGGACTTTCCATGGGCGGTTACGGAACACTTAAGTGTGGATTGACCTACCCCGATCGCTATTGCGGTCTTGGAATCTTTTCCAGTGGATGGGATGCAGGACGACTGGTATATAAGGGAATCGGAAGTGATTCCTTCGATATGACAGAAACATTCAAGGATCGCCATGCTATGTGGGGAGACGCTGAAACTATTCCGGACTATGCTGATATTCCTACGCTCATCAAGAAGGCGAAGATACCGGACTCGCTTAAGATCTATACTGCATGCGGAACGGAAGATTTCCTGTATCCGGATCATCTGAGGCTGAAGCAGATGCTGACAGATGCCGGAATACCATTCACCGACACAGAGCTGCCGGGTGAACATGAGTGGGCGGTATGGGACAGAGTCATTCCACTTTTCCTGGACTATATGATTCGCGGAAATAGACCCGCGGAGAAACTTCGACAGTTAAGTTAATGGGAAGGAGAAAGAAGCGATATGAAAAACAGAGCTTTTTACATGACTGATATTCGTAAGATGGTTGCCGGCGAGGCAGAGATGCCGACTGTAGGAGATGAGGATGTCCTGATCAAAATTCAGGCGGTCGGTATCTGCGGCAGTGACCTCCATTACTATAACAGAGGATCGATCGGTGCTTATGTTGTGGAGCCGCCTTTCATTCTTGGACATGAAGCAGCAGGAATTGTTGAAGATGTAGGAAGCAAAGTCACTAAATTTAAGAAAGGTGACCGTGTTACCATGGAGCCCGGAATTCCCTGCTTCAAGTGTGAACAGTGCCTGAAAGGCCGCTATCACCTGTGTCCGGATCTGAAGTTCTGGGCTACACCGCCGTATGACGGATGCCTTGTAGACTATGTGGCACATCCGGCGGCATTCACATTCAAGCTTCCGGATAATGTAAGCATGAAGGAAGGCGCTCTGGTAGAGCCGCTGGCATGTGGATTCAGCGCGAATGAGAGAGCAGACGTAAAGATCGGTGAAACAGTTGCGATTTTCGGTTCCGGATGTATCGGCCTTGTATCCCTGCTTGCAGCTAAGGCTCGCGGCGCGTCCAAGATATTTGTGACAGATATCATCGACAGCAGACTGGAAGTTGCTGAGAAGTTCGGTGCAATTGCAATCAACTCAACGAAGACAGATGCCGTTAAGGAGATCATGGATCAGACAGACGGACGAGGCGTCGATGTTATTCTGGATTGCTGTGGCATTGATGCAACTATTAAGCAGGGCCTGGAAGTTGCTGCACTTGCTGCACGCATGGTAATCGTCGGACTGGGAACGAACGAGTATCACAATATTCCTGTTGCTAATCTGGAAAGCAAAGAGATGACGCTGCTTTGGATGCATCGTTATCACAACCAGTATCCGACAGCACTTAATGCAATTTCGTCCGGAGCGATCGATGTAGGCAAGATCATTTCCAACGAGTATAAGTTCGAGGATACTCCGGAGGCATTTGAAGACTGTATCAACAATGTTCAGAACATCGTTAAGGGAGTCATTGTTTATTGATCATTCAGCTTCCCTCGCCGTTATGGCGTGGGAAGTTTCGTTTATACGGAGGCATGTATATGAGACACGGAATTTACTATGCTTATTGGGAACAGGAGTGGGGAGCAGAATATACACAGTACGTGAAAAAGGTGGCATCACTGGGGTTCGACATACTAGAACTTGGAGGAACACCGCTCCCGGATTACTCCGAAGCACAGATACATGAGCTTAGGCAGTGTGCTTTGGATAATAGGATTGAGCTTACCACCGGGTATGGCCCTTCCTATGAGCACAATATGGGAGCTGTTGATCCGAAAATCAGAGACGGCGCAATTGAATGGTATAAAAAGCTGTTTTATGTGATGGGAGAACTGGACAGTCATGTTCTGGGAGGTGCATTGTACACCTATTGGCCTATCGATTTTACAAAGCCTTTCGATAAAGCAGAAGACTGGAAGAGAAGTGTCGAGGGAATGCAGATTCTGGGAGAACTGGCTCAGCCTTATGATATAACACTTGGAATGGAAGCACTCAACAGGTTCGAGGGTTATCTGATCAATACAGCAGAGGAAGATGTCCGTTTCTGTAAGGAAGTAGGAAGAGCTAACGTAAAAGTTATGCTGGACACTTTCCATATGAATATTGAAGAGCAGAGCATCGCAGCCGCAATTCGAATGGCGGGAGAATTACTCGGACATTTCCACACCGGAGAATGCAACAGACAGTGCCCCGGTAAAGGCAGAATTCCATGGCGGGAAATCGGTGAAGCACTGCGCGACATAGGATACAATGGAACTGTAGTTATGGAACCGTTCGTACAGATGGGCGGACAGGTAGGATCTGATATTCATGTATGGAGAGAAATAGAACCGCATATTACCGCTGAACAGCTTGATGAGGACGCAAGACAGGCGGTGATCTTCCAGAGATATATGTTTGATCAGAAGCATTGATGGAATGAATAAACAGAGGAAGGGGTTTAGGCTCCTTCCTCTTTCCTTTTATACTTATATATCAGAATACTATCTTCTCCACCCTCAACACTTCCGGTTCGTTCTGCACAATATGTGTCTCCAACGTATTCTTATCAACCAGCGCAGACATAGCTCCATACCTTGATATACAGAAACCCGCAGCATAGGAAGCGATCCTGATACTGTGATCGAGATCATATCCGCTGCTCATATATGCAGCAAGCGCAGATATGAAGGCATCCGCACCGCCAGTGGTATCGATCGGTTCGAAGGGAGCCGCCGGATAATGCCTGGAGACATCCTGCGTGCGCAGATAACAGCCCTCATGATCCAGTGTGATGATGACAGTCTTGACGCCTTTAGCGAGCAGAACATCTGCGGCTTTCTCGACATTTAGATTGCCGGATGTACTTTTCTGAAGAGCGAGAGCTTCCTTGCGGTTGGGGACCAGAATATCGGTGTACTCATAAAACTCCTCAGGAAATGCTGTAAAACCTGACGGCTTTACAATAGTAGTCAGTCCATACTGCTTAGCGATCTTCGCAGCTGCCAGAGCTGCGTCGATGGATATCTCAGTTGAAATCAGGCAGTATTTTGCATGCTCGAAGCAATTCTCGCACCGGCGGATGTAGTCGGTACTGACACCGCTGTTAGCTCCTCTGATCAGAGAGATAGCGGACTCGCCTGTTTCCTCCAGAAAGATATAGGCTTTACCGGTGGATGCATCCTTATCGATCATGATACTGTCGCAGTTGACCTGATTTTTCGTCAGCTCCCTGAGAACGATGGTTCCGGCTCTGTCATTGCCGACGGAACCAATCAGAAGGACCTGTTTTCCCAGACGAGCCAGAGATATGGACTGGTTAGCACCCTTTCCGCCCGGCGCTTCAGTAACGTTCAGAATGTTTATGGTCTTACCTGCCTGCGGAGCCTGGGCAACGTTGAAAATCGAATCACTGTTGATGCTGCCGACAACTACGATATGGTCCAGCTCATTGACCGGAAGCGAGATCGTGCGTTCATCGATGATCTCACTGCTGTCACCGATCAACTCAGGAAACTGGCAGCTGCTGAGATCTTGCTGTTCACAGATATCGATGAGCCTTCCGCAGGTGAGACTTCCAAGTCTATGGCTTGGAACAGTGATTCCTGAGACGTCCTCGACCGGACTTGAATGCGCCGTGGACTTCAGCGTCATCAGCGAAAAGTTGTAAGGCGCCTCTGCATGGAGAATGCGAAGCTGCTGAAACAGCGGGGCCATGGCGCTCTCATGGGTGCAAATGATACCGCTGGGCCGCCCATTTATGAATAGATCGCGGATCGATGCATCATCGGCTGGGCAGATCATGTCCTCGTTGTAATTGATATTGTTATCGCTTAGACATCTGCGATAGCCGTCCAGGAAATCTTTATCAGCACCATCATTTTTTACCAGACAGGCTATGCGTCTGTGTCTGAAGTCGATCAGTTTCTGCGTCATAACATAGCCGAGAAACTGATAGTCAATGCGGACATAATCATTATTCCCATACTTATCAAGCAGAATATAAGGAATAGAAGCGTCCTCCAGTTCCGAGGCTGCAGAAGAAACATTCTCGCTTACCGGCTGCAGCAGGACACCATCGACCTGCTCACTGATCATAGTGGAGATATGACGGTTTTCTTGCTCTGCAGAGCCGTTGCTGAACAGCAGCAGGATCTGATAGCCTCTTTCGGCAGCACATTCCATCAAGCCGTTCAGATAGTCGGGAGATGAGATCGGTGAACTGAGACATACTCCCAGCTTGAACGTGCTGGTGCTTCGACGGGCACGTATGCTGGCATATGGCTTATAGTTATATTCCTTCACGATGGCCAGAACTTTCTCCCTGGTCTGCGGATTGATGGTTTCATCTTTATGATTCATGACCTTGGAGACTGTAGAGACAGATACTCCTGCCAGCTCCGCAATATCACGTATCGTCATAGTCATATACCTTTCCTTTCTATGTCCTTATT
>R21__coassemble_1378_pt1 | contig 16480 bp, 12 predicted proteins | sample R21__metabat2_low_PE_028 | metagenome-assembled genome bin R21
AAGCACTGAGCCGGGGAGGTCTCATCTACGACAGTTATCTGTCTGACAGTAAGTGGACAGTCAGCTGTGCAGTAAGTACGGATACGATTCTGCGAGGGGCAATGGAAAAATTTGCCGGAACCATGATCGTCATAATTGCAGCTTATATTCTGCTGATGCTTCTGACATCAAGAATGATAGCCAGACAGTTCCACTTTCTGGAGCAGCTGCGGGACGGAATGGTTAAAACAGGAGAGGGTGCCAGGTACCGTTCACTTGAAGTACCTAAAGACAGAGATCTTGAATTCCTCTACCATGGCTATAACGAGATGGTAGATCAGATCAGGACCCAGGAAGATATCATCCGCAGGCAGAATGAGAAAAATCTGAAGATCGCCGAGAAGCAGAAGATCGCGGAGCTGAAGGCTCTGGAACTGGAGATCAACCCGCATTATCTGTACAACACGCTGAATTCCATCAATGCCGTGGCGGTCGAGCATCAGGATTTCGAAGTCAGCAGACTTCTGAAGTATTTTGCATCAACGCTTGTCTACATGCTGAAGGATCGTTATCAGCCGGTAACGGTACAGGAAGAAGTGGAGTGGCTTGGCCAGTATCTTCGTCTGCAGAAGGAACGCTTCGATGAGACCTTCGACTTCGTCATAGATGCTGAACCTGAGATCTCTCAGGAACATATCTATAAGCTGCTGTTACAGCCATTTGTCGAGAATGCGATCCTGCATGGGCTGACGCAGAGAGAAGACGGATTTCTTACCGTTCTCTTTTATGAGGGAGAGGATGAGCTGATCATCAAAGTGACGGATAACGGCAGCGGTATGTCGCCGGAAGAACTTGAGAGACTGCAGAAGATCGCAGCAGATCCAATGAATTCTCAGGCGGAGCGGATGGGAATCCTGAATTCGTGCAGAAGAATGTACGGATACTATGGCGAAAGGTACAGCGTGAAATTTTCGAATAACGAGGATAACGGCGTGACGGTTGAAATTCATCTGCCGTTAATGGGAGAGAGAACATGAGGGTAGTGATCGTAGAGGATGAGAGCAGGGCGAGAAATCTGATCAGGACGCTGCTGCAGACGATAGACCCGCATATCATGATCGTCGGGGAATGCGTAGATGCAGAGGACGGAATGCATGTCATACAGAGGATGCACCCGGACCTTGTATTTGCAGATATCAGAATGCCCGGCATGGATGGACTGGAGATGATCGAGAAGCTGTGCAGCAAAGTGGCACAGGTTGAGTACGTCCTTGTCAGCGGCTACAGCGATTTCCGGTTTGCCAGAAAAGGAATTGACCTGAAGGTGCTGAGCTATATTCTGAAACCTGTTACGTACGAGGATGTGGAGGAAGCGCTGCAGAAGTATCGTCTGCTTCACAAGAATATCAATCTGGATCCTGTGGAGGAGAAGAAGCTTCCGCTTTATCGTCTGCGTGAGCTGGAGAATGACTGTCAGAACCTGGTTGTCAGGAAAGCCATCCACTATGTGGGAGAGAGGGTCGGGCAGCCATGCAGATTGTCTGAGACAGCCAACGCGCTCAGTGTATCGCCGGAGCACCTCAGCAGACTCTTCCATGAAGAGATGGATATGACATTTACTGACTATGTGAAGCTGGTCAAGATCGACTATTCCATGGTGCTTCTGAGTAAGACAGCTATGAAGATCCAGGAGATCTCCTGGGCTGTGGGAATCAAGAACGAGAAATATTTTTCCACTCTTTTCAGGGAAACTGTGGGGATGAACCCGAGGCAGTTCCGGGAAGAGAGCGGATTGAAAGTTGAGATATGATGTGTGAGGGACATACCATGAGTAATGATGAGAAGATCTTAAGAGAACTTGCGAAAGAGTACAGGGAAGCATCTCTGACAGACCGGAATATACGCAACAAGCAGCTGCAGATCGGTGTAAATGACCTGCACATGACCCGTCCGATCATTCTGATCGATGAGCTGCCCTGGCATGAACTGAACGGCAGCGGCGAACTGACTCTGCAGTGCGAGGATGAGTACCTGAAAGGCATCGAGCGTCAGATGAGGCAGCAGCTCTATCGCTGGCGGCATATTCCGGGGGATATGGTCATTCCGGATGCTGTACGTGTTGAGAAAGTCATTCACAGCAGCGGTATGGGACTTGAGGTAAAAGAGGATACGATCCCCACAGGTGAAGGCAGTTCGGTATCAGCACATCGTTTTTACGATCAGATGGCTGACGAGAGCTGTCTGGAGAAGATCCACAACGAAGAGATCACCTATGATAAAGAGGAGTCTGAACGCCGCTATGATCTTGTGAGAAATATCATCGGAGATATCACACCGGTTCGACTGGTGGGTGACCAGTGGTGCTTCGATACACTCTGGGACGATGTTGCAAGACTGCACGGTGTAGGTCAGATCCTTATGGACCTGATCGAGAGACCTGAATATATGCATGATATTGCTGAGAAGCTGACCGGTGTCTTCCTGGATAAGGTGAGACAGTACGAGGAACTCAACCTGTTCGAGGGAGCGCAGGATTCCCTGCACTGTACTGCAGCGTATACGAATGATCTTCCGTCCGGGGATTTCGACGGGGCTCACTATAAGGCTAAGGATGTATGGGGCAGAGGTGCTGCGCAGGTATTCGTATCAGTGTCACCTGCTATGCGAGATGAGTTCGATATCCCCTACATGAGCAGGGCAATGGAGCCATTCGGTCTTGTCTATTACGGATGCTGCGAGCCTCTGGATAAACAGATCGATATCGTGGAAAAGATTCCGCATCTTCGTAAGATCACAGTCACCCCGTGGGCTAACTACGAGAACGCTGCTGAGAAGATCGGAAAGAAGTATGTTTATTCCGCTAAGGCCAGTGCAGCCAGCGTGGCCCTCGGCAAGGTAAATGAAGATACCCTGAGAGCGGAACTGAAGACCATCACCGATGCGGCTTATAAGAACGGATGCAACTTCGAACTGGTGCTGAAGGACGTAAGTACAGTATCTCACCACCCGGAGCATCTGGAGACATGGCTGCGGATCGCAAGGGAATTCATTCCGGAAGACTGAATTTAAGAAAAACTTAAGGTCACCTGTTGATCTTAAATTTTTAGAGTAAAATACTTTAATAAAACATGTATAAAAAACCAGATATGTGGTACAATAGTGACCGTGCATGAGAGGCATGAAAGTCGCTAGGGACACGTGCACACGTATTGCGGCTATCCGCATGTTTAATGGAGGTATTCTCAGATGATCTATTACGTTGATTGTAATGCAAAACCACATGGTGACGGCAGCAAAGAGGCACCATTTAACAGAATTCAGCGTGCAGCTGAAGTAGCGATCGCAGGCGATGAAGTCCTGGTTGCTCCGGGTGTCTATCGTGAAGAAGTAAGTCCGGTATTCGCAGGAACAGAGAGAAAGCCGATCGTATATCGCAGTGAAGTAGAACGCGGCGCAGTAATCACCGGCGCAGACCCGATCAAGAACTGGGAACAGTACGAGGGCAATGTATGGAAGGTTACTATTCCGAACAGCTACTTCGGTTCCTACAACCCGTACACAACTCTTGTTTACGGTGACTGGCTGAACCTTGGTCTTCCGGCTCATACAGGTGAGGTATTCCTGAATGACAAGTCTCTCTATGAGATGACAACCCTGGAGAAGGTTCTCAATCCGGAAATCAACGAAGAATCCTGGGATAAGGACTTCACTGTTTACACATGGTATACCTGCCAGACAGAGGGCAAGGAAGAGACCGTTATCTATGCTAACTTCCAGGGCAAGAACCCGAACGAAGAGAAGGTAGAGATCAACGTACGTCCGCACTGCTTCTATCCGGCAGCTGAGCATGTTGATTACATCACTCTGACAGGCTTCGTTGTAGACAAGGCTGCTACCAACTGGGCACCGCCGACAGCTCTGCAGGATGGTATGATCGGACCGCACTGGTCTAAGGGCTGGCTGATCGACAACTGTGAAGTATCCAACTCCAAGTGCTCCGGTATCTCCCTTGGTAAGTATCTGCAGCAGCAGAACGATAACAAGTGGTCCAAAGTTAAATACAAGGACGGCGCACAGAACCAGAGAGACTGCACATGCATCGCTCAGATCGATGGATGGAGCAAGGAGACCATCGGTTCTCATACAGTACGCAACTGTGATATCCATGACTGCGGTCAGACCGGTATCGTAGGTAACCTGGGCTGCGTATTCTCAGTTGTTGAAGGATGCCACATCCACCACATCAACAATAAGAGAAACCTTGCAGGTGCTGAGATCGGTGGTATCAAGTTCCACGCTGCAATCGACGTTATCATCAGAAACAACCACTTCCATGACTGCACACGTGGTATCTGGCTTGACTGGCAGACACAGGGTACCCGCGTAAGCGGCAACCTTTTCCATGACAACTGCATGAACAGAGACAACCTGCTGAAGAGAGAGTACAAGGCTGGTCTTGGACTTGGTGAAGATATCTTCATCGAGATCGCACATGGTCCGTGCCTGGTAGATAACAACATCATGCTTTCCGAGAGAGCTATCAAGCTTCCGACTCAGGGTGTTGCATTCGTACACAATCTGATCGCAGGTGCTATCTCAGCAGTTGGCAGAGGTGTTAAGAACGGCAGTGACAAGTATGATTCCACAAGATATACTCCGATCCATCTGCCGCATCGTACAGAAGTTACAGGCTTCATGTCTGTTCTTCACGGCGATGTAAGATTCTACAACAACGTATTCGTACAGCAGAAGGTAAGACAGGGACTCATCGATATCTGCGCAGGATGCCAGGACGGCGAGTGGGATGATGAGAACCTTGTAGCAGGAACACCGACCTTCAATGGTTTCCTGACCGAGGAAGAATGGCTCAGCCACTTCGAGGGATACTGCGGAGAAGGTTCACCGGTCAACCGCGACAGATATTATATGCCGCTGCCGGTATGGTCCAAGGACAACGTATACTTCAACGGTGCTAAGGCTTGGGAGAAAGAGATCAACCCGACCATCGATACCGAGAACGAAGTAACGATCGAGCTGAAAGAAGAGAACGGTGAGACTAAGGTCGTAACCAACCTTATGGACGTACTTAAGGCAAGAGGTGAGATCATCACTTCTGAAACACTCGGTGAGGCATTCGAGCCGGAAGAGCGTTTCGAGAACCCGGATGGAAGCGACATCATCTTCGATACAGATATCTACGGTCAGAAGAGATGCGAGAACCCGCTTGCAGGACCGTTCGCAGGTTAATTCTGAATTTAAGAAATACTTAAGGTAGACAGGTGACCTTAAGAAAAAATGAAGGATCAGGATCCGCGTTATGCGGAGCCTGATCCTTTTTTAGCGTCTGCGACGATCTCCTCCGGGAAACCGAACAGACTGAGCAGAGCGATCGCATTCGTACCGCCGCCGATTCCTCTATGAAGACGGTAATCGAATTCGATGCCGTCTTCCGTCTGAAGCGTATCGAAGTGCCATACCTCGTAGATGTCCTTCATACGATCTATCAGTTCCAGATCGTGTGTGGCAACAAGCACGATACAAGGATACTTGGCAAGATATCGAAGAACTGCTTCTGACGCTGCTATTCGCTCAACGGTATTCGTTCCCTTCAATATTTCATCTATGATCAGCAGCACAGGTTTACCACTCTCGACCTGGTCGATCATGCGCTTCAGATATCTGACTTCACGTACGTAGTAGCTCTCACCGGAGACAACATCGTCGCGGATCGCCATGGAAGTCATAACCTTAGCAGCAGGAGCGCGGAAGGAAACAGCGGAGCAGGTATTGATCGTCTGCGCCAGAATGAGGTTGATCGCGACAGCTTTCATGTAGGTAGATTTACCGGAAGCATTGGCACCCATCAGCATCGAATAATTACCAAGTGCAGCATCGTTCGGAACCGCGTCCTCGATCAAGGGATGGCGTAAAGCTTCAGCACAGACTGAAGTTTCCTCTGTGAAAACAGGAACACAGTATCCATCCATACTTCTTCGGTAGGAAGCAATCGAGATAAACATGTCAACTTCTCCGGCGAACTCGTAAAGTCTCATCACCGCCTCTTCGTGACCCTTCACAGTTTTTACGATGTGATGAAAGAAGGTGAGATCCCACAAGGTGATGCCCAGAAGATAATCGCTCAGAATACCCTGTGCATCAGCCTGTGCAGCAGACTTCTTAGAAACCAGATAGCCGGACCGCCATTTCAGAGAGCGAAGTTCAGAGAGACTTTTCTTAAGCTCCGCAGTAACCATACTTTCCGGAACCACATTCTCGCTCACGGCGAACTGACTGAAGTCGATCAGTGAATACAGTCCGCTTAAAGCCTGAAATAAGCCCTCAGAACGACCCTTTTCACGCACATAGAGCGCCAGGTTGATACAACCTATGGCGATAGCTGCCGTGATACAAATATTAAGCTTAGTAATTATCGCTGAGACGACAGATAACAGCAGCAACATCTGAAGAATGGAATAGAGCGGTGCCAGCGTCATCTTGTAATCAGCCAGGTACTTCAGCATGCGGGGCATGAAGTAGCTGGTCTGCACTTTGCCCAGGCGAGCCAGTTTCTGTTCAGCCTTGAGTCGGGCTTCGGTGTTTTGATCGAAATAATTGATATGCGCCTCGAAAGTATCACGATCTCCGGCAGCATCTAAGTCATGAAGCCTGTGATACAGAACCTGTTCACCGATAAAACTGCGTGTGTGATTGATACGCAGGAAAATATCATCCATGTTCAGGTCATCCCAGGTGATCTGATCGACAGCTCCGCTGCCCAGTTCATCGTCATATATTCTGATATAGTCCAGTCGATCCTGCCGCATATAGTGCCAGGAATCCTGAGTTGGGTCCTTGCCGTAATCATTTAAAAATTTCCGCCTGTAATTTTTATCACTAAAAAGCATATTCGATCCCTCTAAGTATCTGCATCTCGGGTTATAATATATGCAAATTATACTACGTAAGGCAGCAATTGATACACGAATCAGGAGGGGCATCATGAGAAACCGCGAGATCACAGAAAGGCAGAACCTCCTTAATCAGGACGGTGAGATCTGGCAGCCCGGATGGGCCAGACAGCAGGTATGGTACTACAAGAGAAAAGCGATAAAGGCTAAGCCTTATCGGATCAAGGAATGGGATTACTATCTGATCATGTCAGAAAAGTTCGGACTCGCCCTGACTGTATCGGACGATGGTTATATAGGTCTGCAGTCGGCAAGCCTGCTTCTGTTCGGAGATAAACCATGGGAACACACAGAAACTGTACTCAATCTGCTTCCCATGGGCAGACTTCGCATGCCTGAAAAGTCGGGTAAGGGAAGTACAGTCTATAAAGACAAGAGACTGCAGATCAGCTTCGATGTGGAAGGCAGGACAAGACATCTGCGATGCAAGTTCAAGAATTTCTGTGACAAGAAGACCCTGAAAGCAGATATCATTCTGCAGCAGCCGGATATGGATACCATGGTCATCGCTACACCCTTCGATGAAAAACATGCCTTCTACTACAACCAGAAGATCAACTGCATGAGAGCGTCGGGAACTGTAGAATATGACGGCAAGACATATACCTTCGATCCTGAAAAAGACTTCGGAACTCTGGACTGGGGAAGAGGCGTCTGGACCTACGACAACACCTGGTACTGGGGCAGCGGCAACTGTGACATAGACGGACATGCCTTCGGTTTCAACATCGGTTATGGCTTCGGCAATACCTCTGCAGCAACAGAGAACGTGATCTTCTTCGACGGAAAGGCTCACAAGATAGACGATGTGAAGTTCAATATTCCGGGGGATAAGAACGCATCTGATATGGACAGCCCCAAGTATATGAAGCCCTGGACATTCACTTCTTCAGACGGCAGGTTCGAGATGGAGTTCACTCCGGTTCTTGATCGCAGCGCGAAGATCGATATCAAGGTCATATGCTCCGATCAGCATCAGGTGTTCGGAAGAATGAGCGGAAAGGCCATACTAGACGACGGCAGAGTCGTGGAGATAAAGAACCTTCTGTGTTTCGCAGAGAAAGTACACAACCGGTATTAACATGACAGACAGAACAGTAGAAGCATATCTGAGACTCGAATCCTTCGAAGAGTTTATCAGCCAGTATCATCGTTTCGCATCCCTGCCCAGAGATACCAGGATCTTCGCCAAAACCATGAAGCTCATGGAGACGGACGAATTTCACACCCACAGGGAGAAAGAACAGATCCTGCAGAAGACGAAGCGCACAGCCTTGAGCCGCGCACAGAAAGAACTGGAGAAACTGCGGGACGAGATCATCGAAGAAGGAATCTGGCTGCAGGAAGATGACGAGTGGCCGGCAGCAGTGGCAGTACGCTATAAGCATCCGAACGGGAAAAACGGAGACGTGGATGCCTTCATGATGGATAAGATCAGCCTGGACGGTGATATATGCGAAGGAGAACGCGGGGGAGAGGTCTCCACAGACTTTCGTGAAGAGATAGCAATGATCGTCCTTCCTCAGTACAGAATCATTCAGGATCTGGATTATGATGAGCTGGCGAGGGATCCGGCTATGCTCTTCCTGGCCCGCTACAACCGTATAGTTCAGGCAGAGATGAAGATGAACGAGATCAATCGCTACAAGGAGATCTACAGAAGTCTCCGAACCATACCGGATCTGAAACTGAAGCACATCCTGAACACTTATCATGAAGAGATCAGAAACCGCAGGCACGAGATCTATGAGAGCCTGATAGCAGACGACCTGACCAGAGGCAAATGGATCTCCGAGCAGACAGCCTTCCGTATAGTCCGCACCCGGTACCCCGATGCGAGATATCAGGTGTACTTCAGCTGGCTGGGGTGGCAGAGTCTGGATATTTATATTCCGTCAAGAAGGACAGCTATCGAGTATCAGGGAAAACAGCATTATGAACCGGTGGCATTTTTCGGAGGCGAAGAAGCGCTGAAGGATAATCAGGCCAGAGATCATAGAAAGCGTTTCCTGTGCCGGAAGTATGGAATACGTGTCATAGACTGGGATTTCGATCAGCCTCTGACGGAAGAGTATTTTGCCAGAGAACTGGTTCCTGTGATAGAAGGGGAAAAACCAGTGTAAATACTGGTAAAATCCAACCTAAAAAAATATTTATTAATATACTGGACCTTACTCAGTCGTATACTAAAGCTGAGGTGGTGAAATGTATAAGAAAAAACTATCAGAAAACATCCGCTGCCCCATGGAGTATGGCATTCGTATATTTGGCGGAAAGTGGGATGCACGGGTAATCAGTACACTTAATGAATATGGCAGGTCCCGGTATCATTTTTTGCGAGGACACCTTAAGGACATCAGCGATACTGCGCTGGCGGGAACACTGCGGAAACTTGTCGAAGAGGATATTATCGTTCGCATCGATTTCGATGAAGCGGCTCCTCATGTGGAATATGAACTCTCCGAAAAGGGAAGATCCCTGATTCCGATCATCCGGTCCATCTGTCGGTGGTCGTATGCTTACTACAAGGATGAGATCAATAAGCAGGAGATGATGACGCAGTGCGAGCACTGCAGGTATCTGAAGGGGGAATAACTTCCTCCCGAATAACTATGTAAATTTTCAAGGCAGCTAAGCTTCGGACTATATTGTCCGGGGCTTTTTCTATTGTGTATAATAGTCTTGCATTATTTTCGGGTAGGAGTTCACACATGAAAAATTCATTTACAGAAGGTAAGATCGATGGACCGCTGGTGCGGTTCGCGTTCCCTGTTTTAGCAGCCCTGTTTCTGCAGTCTCTCTACGGAGCAGTGGATCTGCTTGTAGTCGGCCGTTTTACAGATGCAACACAGGTCTCGGCAGTCTCACCCGGTTCTCAGATCATGATGTCCATCACGAATCTGATTGCAGCCTTATCCATGGGAACCACAGTCATGCTCGGTCATCAGATCGGGCAGAAGAGAAGAGAGGACGCAGGTTATACCATCGGTGCATCCATTGTACTGTTCGGAATGATCGGTATCATCTTGTCTGGGGTTATGATATTCGCATCACCGGCCCTGTCCTCCATTATGCAGGCACCGGCTGAGGCATATGATGCAACTGTAGCATATGTAAGAATATGCGGCGGCGGAATGGCAGTCATCGTTGCCTACAACCTGATCGGCGGTATCTTCCGCGGAATAGGAGACTCAACGACTCCGCTGATCGCCGTTGCGATCGCAGCAGTGGGAAATATGATCGGTGACCTACTGCTCGTAGCAGGACTTCATATGGGAGCATCGGGTGCGGCGATCGCCACCGTAGGATCCCAGCTGCTGTCCGTGGTCCTTTCATTTGTCATGATCTCGAAGAAAGAGCATCCCTTCACCTTCAGAAGAAACATGATCCGCCGGGATGGCAGAATTATGGCACAGGTGGTAAAGATCGGCCTGCCCATAGCCCTGCAGGACCTTCTGGTCAGCATATCCTTCATGGTGATCATGGCCATCGTCAACTCGCTTGGCGTAGTTGCATCGGCAGGTGTAGGCGTAGCAGGAAAAGTTACAGGATTCATCATGCTGGTACCCAGCGCATTTTCCCAGTCACTGGCTGCCTTCGTATCACAGAACCATGGAGCGCAGAAGATGGAGCGTGCCGACAAGGGGCTTGCATACGGTATTATGACCTCGCTGGCAATCGGTGTTTTCATGGCATATTTCAGCTTCTTCCATGGAGACCTTCTGGCAGGAATCTTCACAAGAGAAACGGAAGTTATCAGTGCTTCCTGGGATTACATGAAAGCATATGCCATCGACTGCATGCTGACCCCGATCTTCTTCTGCTTTATCGGTTATTACAACGGTATCAGAAAGACAAGATTCGTTATGATGCAGGGCATCTTAAGCGCATTCCTGGTACGTGTACCCTTCTCATGGTTCATGAGCCGTCAGGTACCCGTATCACTGTTCCATATCGGACTCGCAACACCGGCAGCTTCCAGCTTACAGATCATCATGTGCCTGGCATACTTCCGCTATCTGAAGACACATGCATCAGAAGAACATCACATGACAGCCGGTCGCGATCTGTGATAGAATGGCCAGACATGGAAAACAGTTAATATCAGCATACACAGGAGTGAATGTATGAGTTTTAATAAATCAGCACTCAGACAGTTATTAGAAGAAAAAGGCCGTACCCTGAACTGGAACGAGGCGGTGCAGCTGATCCTTAGTGAGGAAAACAGACGAAAGATCATAGGAGGCGGATCAGTTGCCGATGCAGCGGCAGCCCTTTACTATTGCCTCTGCGGCAATGAACCGTCCAAGCCATATGTATCAGTCCGCACCATCAACAAGTCAGTGTCCGGTCTGGGCTCAGTTGTCCTTGATAAGGTCCTTTCCGGAAGAGAAGCAGATGCTTATCCGGACATGGAAGCTTTCCTTGAGGCACTCGAACAGGTCACCTCAGGAATTGCACCGGCCATGCCTCCCCTCCCGGAGATGCCGAATTACAAGAAGATGCCCGAAGTTCGTATGCCGTCACCTGCCCCGGCAAATAAAACGGCCCCCAGGAGACCGGCACAGTCATCCGCATCATCAGCATCAGTGAAACCCGCAGACAGAAAAAAGAAGCCGGAGAAAAAATCCGGCAGAGGCATAGCCATCGCGGCAGCGGTTGTTGCAGTCGCAGCTGCAGGTGCATTCGGATTGCACATGATGCAGCAGAATGAAAAGACAGAAGAAGCACCGCAGACTGAAGCGCAGACCGAAGCACAGACAGCGACCGAAACTCAGACAGAGCCGATCACAGAACTGATCACTGAGATCGTAACGGAGAGAGAAACGGAAACGGAGACCGAAACAGAAACAGAGACAGAAACAGAAACGGAGACAGAAACAGAGACAGAAACGGAGACAGAGACGGAAACTGAAACAGAGATGGAAACGGAGACAGAGACGGAGACTGAGACAGAGACGGAGACGGAAACCGAGACAGAGACGGAGACAGAAACAGAGTCGGAGACCCAGAAAGAAACAGAAAAGAAGAAGCCTCTCCCGGCAGCCGCCATCCGCACCAAAGTAGAAAAAGGCAGCACCATAAAGTTCGGCCACTATGTTCAGGACACCGGCAAGAATGCACAGGCCGAAGAGATCGACTGGATCGTGCTGGAGGTGGAAGGCAAAAAAGCACTCCTTATCAGTCAGTTCGGCCTGGAGCCCAGAGCCTATGACACAAGAGAGGGCATACACACCTGGGATGAGAGCGAGATTCGCGAATGGCTGAATGGCGAGTTCCTGGATACAGCTTTCGATGAGATGGAACAAGAAATCATTGCAGAAACCACGGTGGAAGCAGAAGGCAAACCCTGGGGAGAACAGGTGGATCAGGGAGAAGATACAGAAGACAAGATATTTCTGCTGAGTTTTTCGGAGTGCCGCACATATTTCCCTACCGACGAGGCCCGTATATGCACCGCGACAAGAGCAGCGGTTGCTAACGGTGCCTCTGAAAGAGATTACTGCAGTCCCTGGTGGCTGAGAACAACAGGTACGAAGACAGGCAGAGCATGTGCCATAGATAAGTACGGCGTTATGGATGAACACGTAACCGATCTGGATATGGTATGTGTTCGTCCGGCTATGTGGGTGAATATTTCATAAACAAAGAAATATGATAAAACACAAAGAAGTATGATATAAGAATAACCTCTAAAAAACTATTATATATACACAACAACAAGAAGGAATAGCACTTGTTCTTCGTCATAATAACTAAGAACAAGCCTTCCTTCACGACGTGTACTATTTCAGGAGGTTAGTTATGAAGAAAATTGCAACATTGTTGACATCCACACTGCTTGCAGGTGCTATGCTCGCATCATCCGCAATGGCAGCCGACAGCATCAGCTTCTGGAACGTTGCTACAGATGAACCGGATAAGACCGTATGGTCCTATGCAGTTGATCAGTTCAACGAGAATGACTCTGAAGAGTTCGGCGGCTACCAGATCGATCAGGTAGCAACAGCCAACGATCAGTACAAGCAGAAACTTGCAGTAGCCATGTCCTCAGGACAGTGCCCGGATATGTATATTCACTGGACCGGCGGCCCGATGATCGAGTATATCAAGGCAGGCTATGCACAGGATATCACAGATCTCGTTGACAAATATGGTCTGAGAGACCTCTACACAGAAGCATCACTTGCACAGTGCACATATGAGGATAAGATCTATGCACTTCCGGTAAAGAATGACTCTGTTGCAGTATTCTTCTATGACAAGGCCCTGTGGGCAGAAAAAGGCTACGAAGTTCCGACCACCATCGAAGAGCTCGAAGCACTCTGCGATAAGATGGTAGAAGACGGTATCACACCGTTTGCACTGGCTAACTCAGCAGCATGGACAGGTTCTATGTACTACATGTATCTTGTAGCACGTTACGGCGGACCGGAAGTAATCTCCAGCATCTATGCAGGTGAAGAGTCCTTCGTAAACGATGCATGCATCTATGCAGGAACCAAGATCGAAGAGTGGGTAGACAAGGGTTACTTCCCGGATGGTGTTAACTCTCTTACACCGGATAACGGTGATGACCGTGCCCTCCTTTACACAGGCGAAGCAGGCATGATGCTTCACGGCACATGGCAGATCGCTTCCATCAAGACTGAGAACCCGGATTTCTATGCAAATATGGGCTGCTTCGCATTCCCGACCAAGTCTGACTCCGAAGCAGATCAGAAGGTAGTAGTAGGAACCATGGGAGATAACTTCATCTCCTTCAACTGCACAGGCGACAAGCTTGAAGCTGCATTCAAGATGGCTACATACTACTCAACAGATGAGTGGATGGCTCTTGATATCGAGTCCGGTAACGTACCGCCTCTGAAAGCTGCTACATCCGAAGAGCCGGCATGGCAGGATACACTGGCAGTTCTGAACGAGGCATCAGCAGTTCAGCTGTGGTGGGATCAGTACCTTCCGAGCGCAGTAGCTGATGTTCATAAGAGTGCTTCCCAGAAGGCATTTGACGCAACAGCAACTCCGGAGGAGATCGCTCAGGAACAGCAGGATGCTATGGATGAGTACCTTGCAGAGAACAAGTAATCATCGATATCTGTCATAAACAATAAAATACCCGGGCCCCGCATTGAAAGATGCGGGGCTTTTTACACTGGGAAAGGAAAGCATACAATCGGGAGGTGTTTTTAGTTGGGAGAGAAGCAACGAGGGAGTTTTTCTAACAAGCTGGGCTATGTTCTGGCAGCGGCAGGAGCTTCAGTCGGACTGGGAAATATCTGGAGATTTCCTTATCTGGCAGCGAAGTACGGAGGCGGAGTGTTCATTCTTGTATACCTGATACTCGTCCTCACATTCGGCTACACTATGATCATGGCGGAGACTACCATAGGCAGGATCTCAGGAAAGAGTCCGGTAGGTGCGTTTAAGCACTTTTCCAAGGATAAGTCCAACAAGGTGGGCGGATGGCTCAATGCGATCATTCCGCTCCTCATCGTATCTTATTACGTAGTAATCGGAGGCTGGGTATGCAAGTATCTCTATGGCTTCATAATCGGATTGAAGAGCGAGATGGCAGATCCTGTCTTCTTCGATAACTTTATTACCGACGGAAAATCAACCACGTTCTGGTTCCTTGTATTTACCATCGCAACCATGGCCATTATCTATAACGGTGTACAGAACGGAATAGAGCGCGTATCCAAGATCATGATGCCTATACTGGTCGTACTTGCAGTTATCATCTGCATCTATGCAATGACAAGAGAAGGCGCCATCGAAGGAGTGAAGTATGTTCTGATCCCGGATCCGTCCCGTTTCTCATGGGCCGCCGTGGTGGCAGCGATGGAGCAGATGTTCTATTCTCTGTCCATTGCGATGGGCATACTCATTACATTTGGCTCGTATATGAAGAAGGACGTCAGCATCGAAGGAACCACCACACAGGTCGAGATCTTCGACACTCTGATTGCGATCCTGGCTTCCCTTATGATCATTCCGGCAGTCTTTGCCTTCTATAAAGAAGACGCGGCAAATATGCTGAACGCAGGAACCGGACTTATGTTCAAGACCATGCCCAAGATCTTCGACAGCATGAGCATGGGAGGTGCCATCGGTACATTGTTCTTCGTCCTGGTACTTTTCGCTGCCCTTACATCGGCGATCGCCCTCGCTGAGAGCATCGTTTCTACTCTGGAAGACGAGATGCACTGGGGAAGACAGAAGAGTACGATCGTAACGACTTTCCTGATTCTGGGCATGGGTATCTTTTCAGCACTTGGCTACGGCCCCTGGGCTCTGGTCAAGATCATCGGGATGCAGTTCCTCGACTTCTTCGACTTCATCAGCAACGGCGTTATGATGCCGATCGCAGCTATGTGTACCTGCATGCTGATCGTGCGTGATGTGGGAGTGAAGGCAATAGCGGACGAAGTTATGCTGGATGGAATGCCATTTAAGAGAAGAAAAGTCTTCGAGTTTATGATCAAGTATATCTGCCCGTTTTTCCTGGCAGTGATCCTGTTCTGCTCAGTGGCAAGTACATTCGGACTTATTCAGATCTGAAAAATGAGAGAGAAAGGCAAAGTAACAGCGGACTCATGGCAATCGTTGCATGGGTCCGTTTCTTTTTGCTAGAATGAACCTATTACAATTACCGGAGGTCAACCATGTACGAAACCATTACAGAGGCAGCCATCAGTTACATCACCGGTCTTTTCGAGGGTAACTCAGGCGGACACGATACAGCGCATACTATGAGGGTCTACCACAATGCTTTGAAGATAGCTGCCGGGGAGAGTGGCTGCAATCTCAAGCTCGTAGAGCTGGGGGCTCTGCTTCACGATGCTGATGATCATAAGCTCTTCAAGACAGAGAATAATGCGAATGCGAGAACATTTCTGAAAAGTCAGGGAGTTGCTGAAGATGAGGCTGACGAGATCTGCCGTATCATCAATGCGGTATCCTTCAGCCAGAACAAGGACAGAAGGCCGGAAACGATAGAAGGCATGATCGTGCAGGACGCAGACAGGCTGGACGCGATCGGGGCTATCGGCATCGCCAGAACATTTGCATTCGGGGGAGAGCATGGGAGAAGCCTGGACAATTCGATAGAACACTTCCACGAGAAACTTCTTCTCCTGAAGGATCTTATGAATACAGAGACAGCGAAAGAATTAGCTGAAAGAAGACATGATTTTATGGTAGAATTCCTGAAAGAGTACGCAGATGAAATGTGAGACAAAATGATAAAAAAGTTTCATACAAATACAAGTTTGGCGGGACAGCAGGTAATATATGACACAAAATACCATAAATGAAGGAAATCGTTTTCAATATATCAAAGATCCGGTGGCACTTTCACTGACCAACGGACTGGCCAGGTGTATGGTCCATGCAAAGTTCGACGATATCAGGACCTCAGATATCCTGGAAGAGTCCGGTGTATCCAGATCCACCTTTTATCGCCATTACCGTGACAAATACGACATGGTCAACAGCAACTATCAGGTCCTTCTGGACGAGACGCTTGG
>R21__coassemble_1407_pt1 | contig 16236 bp, 15 predicted proteins | sample R21__metabat2_low_PE_028 | metagenome-assembled genome bin R21
ACTTCGGCAGAGTCTTGAGATGATCCTGGAGACAGCAGCCATCGTTCATGTCATAGCCTGCCCGCTTTGCAGAGCGTAGTACGGAAACGCTGACGGCAAGCATCAGGAAGAGGAAGGCGGAGCCCTGACAAGAGAACTTCTGGGCGGACTGGCACTTCCGGAGGATGTGATCAGCCGGGTCGTATATCTGGTAGAGCATCACCACACCTATACGAATGTAGACGGCATGGATTATCAGATCCTGCTGGAGGCGGATTTCCTGGTCAATGCAGACGAGGGAAAGATGGATAGAAAGGCTATTGAGACGACCCTTGAGAAGGTGTTCAGAACCGCAACGGGAAGCTCCCTCCTGTCATCCATGTATCTGAAAGTGTGTGCTGAATAATGTTCGGCCATGAGAAGGAAGACCTCCTGCTGAGCTATCCTGTGAAGACATTTGCTCTCAGCCTTAAGGGAGTGGATCTGAAGGCCTATCTTGCAAATGTATCAGCCCTCGAAAACGCCTTGCGAGAAGATGAGGCCGGTACATCTGAGAGCTTCCTGGAATGCCTGTCAGGCTACAGACAGGAGAAGGTCCGGAAGCTGAAGATGGAAAAGGACAGAAAGCTGGGGATACTTGCAGGAATCCTGACAGACAGGATGCTGCAGGAGAATGCAGGTTTTCGCGAGCGGGATGCCCAATACTTTTTAACAGGCAACGGAAAGCCTGCAATTAAAGACGCTCCGGCGGCTTTTAACCTGTCTCATTCCGGAGACTACGTGCTCCTGGTAAGTGCGCTGAAGAACGGACGCGAGATCTCGGTGGGCTGTGATCTTCAGAAAGTGCTGCCGGGGAAAGAAAAAGCGGCAGCGTTCTGTCTGGACGAGAGAGAAAAAGACTTGTATCAGAGTCTGGATACGCCAGAGGAGAGGACAGACTATTTTTATACAGTCTGGTCCATGAAAGAAAGTGTCCTGAAAGCCGATGGTCAGGGAATACCGGGAATGCGAAAACTGGACCTGAATGAGCGCTCGGACAAAACAGCGACGATCTGTCTGCCGGAAGAGATGTGTCCGAAAGGGTATAAAGCAGCGGTCAGCATCATGATCGAATGATATTAAGAAGGAGGAACCTGCATGCCGGGGGCCTCCGTTTTCATATGAGAAGGAGGAAGGTACATGATTCCATATGCAATATTCAGCTGCCGGCTGCGCCGGAGAGGCAGCGGAGAAGACCTTGAGATCAGGGCGCTGGAATTGTCTCCTGCTTCCTTTACATTTCGACTGGGCAGAAAAGATGCCGCCTGGATCGGACAGACAGAGAGCTGTGAACTGGATTTCTATTCTTATGAAGCAGCTGATTATAAGACCATGACACTGAGAGACTTTACGATCAGTGAGGAGGAAGAGGAAGCATACTGGACCGTCTATCGACTGACCACGGAAAACGCAGAGTACCGCGAGCTGTCATCGAAACTGTGCGGGGAATATGGCAGATACATTCGCCTTAAGCTGGAGGAGGATGAGAGTGAAATATCCAGGCAGCTGACGGGATACAGCGTGGATGAAGATATCTGCGAACATGATGCAGAGATAGAGAGAGGAGCCGAAGATGCTCCGTATGAGAGTGGCGGGAAGGATGGAGAGGATAACTTCATTTGCCTGGGAAGTGCTGAAGCTGAGTTCGGATTGTGCCTTGACCAAAGCATGCTGTACAGAGAGTTCGCAGAGAAGAGCTTCGGGGATTTCTGGAAGTGGTATGCGAAAGAAGGGCTGCGAGGCTGCGGAATAGATAGAAGCAGTGCTTCATGGGTCAGCCGGTTAAGTGCAGACAGAATCAGATACCTGTATATCGGAAACGCCTTCTGCCCGGCACTTTTTCCTTCGAAGGAGGAACTTAAGGCGATGCTGCTCAAGGCGGGACAGCTTGGGAAGATTCCGGTTCTGGTGTTCGCGCCGCTACCGGAGGAAAACTACCGACACATATCGGAGGTCCTTGACTATGTGAAAGATGACCTGAATCTGCAGCCGGAGCTTGTAATCAACGATTATGGCATGATGCGCCTGATTCGGGAGCGATACAGGGAGAGCTTTCCTGTGAGCCTTGGGATTCTGCTGGCAAAGAGAAGAAAGGATACAAGGCTTGTCTGGAAGAATGGTTTTGCTGAAGGGAGAGAAGAGGCGGCCGGATCTTCTGCGGATGATGATGTGCTGCAGAGTTTTCTGAGAGATCACTATGGAGTCAGACGTTCAGCTCTGGAGAGCTGCGGATATCTGCCGGAGATCGGAAAAAACTTGCCCTACACCTTGTTCCTGCCCTTTTATCAGATGAATACTTCCGTATCGTGTGGACTACGCGGTCTGATGGAGTATGGGGACAGAGGAAAGCAGACCGGCAGCAGGGGATGCGGCAAGATCTGCCTGAGTACACAGATCGAATATCCGGCAGGACTTCAGATGAAGGGGAAGTACAATTCCCTGCTGGGATATACTAAAGAGATTTTGGAAGATGAACAGATGCTTTCGAGATATGCAGAGGCGATCACAGATCGCTGTATCTTTAACTTCTGATGGAGGACGGACATGATGAAAATTACTGCCGGACTTGGCAGCATAGATGATTATCCGGCATATGTTGAGGCCGGGGCGGATGAAGTGTTCGCAGGATACGTTCCTTCCTCGTGGATGAAGAAGGGACGCGGTCTGGTTCCGCTGAACAGAAGAGAAGTGCTGTACGTAAATGTGCAGATCGGTTCTGAAAGTGAGATGCATATCCTGGCCGACATGGTGAAGGAATATGGGGTACCGGTGACGATCACCTTCAATTCGCCTTTCTATCCGCCGGCATTTCTGGACGATGCTGCGGCAGTTATAGAAGACTGCATCCATATGGGATTTAGCTCCTTCATAGTTGCTGATCCCGCACTTCTGATCAGGCTTCACGATGCGGGTGTCACCGAAAGGGCTTCCGTGCATCTGAGCGGAGATACAGCCCAGATCAACACCGGTATGGTGGAGGTCATGAAGCAGCTCGGCATCTCCAGGCTGATCTTCCAGAGGAGAAACAGCCCGGAAGAGATCAGGGAGATCATTAAGGGACAGGGGGAGATGGAGTACGAAGCATTTGCCCTGAATGAGATGTGTCATTACGACGGAGCCTTCTGCAGCAGTCTGCACTGCGATGAACTGTCACCGACATGCAGGCTTCCGTATCGATTGAGAAACAGAGGGAAGGCAGAAGCATCGGAGAAAGCTGAACCGGCTGATCTGACCGATGAGGAACCGGACGATTACCTTGTCGGACGCGGAGGCTGCGGCCTGTGTGCATTGTGGAAACTTCAGGAGGCCGGAATTACTCACCTGAAGCTGGTTTCCCGCGGCAATTATACCGAAGATTCCATACGGGATATAAAAGCGCTCAGAAAAGCACTGGAGATTCTGGAGGAATCCAGCAGTGAAGACGACTATATCAGGAATATGAAAAAAGAGCTGTTTCCGAGTGGATGCAGCAGAAACTGTTATTATCCTGTTAACTGAAGAACCGTGTGTTGCATGATATGGCTGCATTTGTATAAGCTGCCATGTCATGTAATGCACGGTTCCTCTGCGTTAAAGAAAATAACAGTTAATTAGCACTCAACCCTTGACAGTGCTAATAATAGGTGTTATATTACATCTAGAACAAAAAAGAACCACACGGTCAAAGCCGATGGGAAATAAAGGAGGAATTGATTATGTTGATGCCCAGTATTTTTGGAGAAAACTTATTCGATGACTGGATGGATTTCCCGTTTACCACTGATGATGTCAGCAGGAAACTCTATGGTAAGCATGCGAGCCATGAGATGAAGACAGACGTAAGAGAACAGAACAATGAATACATTGTTGATATAGATCTGCCGGGATTCAAGAAGGACGAAGTTCAGATCAAGCTCGACAAGGGCTATCTGACAGTAACGGCTTCCAAGGGCCTGGATAAAGACACCAAGGATAAGGATACCGGAAGATATATCCGCAGAGAACGCTACTCCGGTTCCATGACGAGAAGCTTCTATGTAGGAGAAGCAGTAGAACAGAAGGATATTCACGCTAAGTTTGAAAACGGTATCCTTCAGCTGGAAGTACCCAAGCACGATCACAAGCAGATCGAGCAGGATAAATACATCATGATCGAGTAATCCCGTCGAATAGTCTAAGGGGGAGGAAAGATCCTTAGCAAGTTTTAACAGGCCTTGAGGGATCCCCGAGAGGCCTGTCGTGCATCTTAGACAAGTATCAGGCAGGCAATAAATAATTGGAAAGTCAAATATTCTGAATATATAGTACATGGCACTGTATTGTCCGATAACAGATTGACAACTACGAAACTTTAAGTTATACTCTAGTTACAAACAAAGAAGAGACGACGAAGGAAAAACATTCAGGAGGATAGTCCATTGAGAAACTGATGCAAGACCTCTGAAATAACTACTCTTAATACCACATCATCCGGAATAACTGGAAAGCCAGAGATCGTTAGACACCATTAGAGATCTTCAGAGAAGATATAAAGATACACGAGAGATGTATCGAATTTAGTCGAATTCCGATCAGCAGGAAAGTTTAGACAGGATACCGACATCGGGTAAACAATTGAACCACGTAAGTACGGATAAGAGAAGCTTTGCAGAAGAACTTAGAAGGAAAACAGCAGGTTTGGAAACCAGATAAGGATCACAGTTGAAAGATCCGAGTGAATGTATCGTAAGGGATTAAGAGAATAAAGAAAAGGAGGACTTAGTACAGCGTCCGAGATAGGACATGACAACTGAATATAGTAAAATTTGAAGAGAGAGAGGTTATATAGTGAAACTTCAGATTACCCATTAAAAGGGTCATTCGATGACGAGAAAATCGAATGACCCTTTTCCATGTGCAGCCTGATATGCTATACTGTGTGTAATTCTGAGCGTTAATAACTCGGCCAGACAGAAGGCTGCGCCGACTGGTTTATCAAGTATGGAGGTTTAATTCAGATGACAGATGTTTACTGTATTGGAGAGATGCTGATCGATATGATTCCGGGAAGCGAACCGGCAAGCTACCTGCGCAAGGCAGGAGGAGCTCCTGCGAACGTTGCGATCGCAGTTGCCAAGAACGGTCTTCAGGCATCTATGGCCTGCAAGATGGGTAACGATGATTTCGGTCATTTCCTGATGGATACCCTGAAAGACTATCATGTAAAAGCTGCTGTACCGGAGCTGACTGATGAAGCAGTTACAACTCTGGCATTTGTAACTCTCCGCGAAGACGGTGAGAGAATCTTCACATTTGCAAGAAAACCGGGTGCAGATATGCTCCTTTCCCCGGATGAGATCAAGGATGAGGATATCGAGAATACCGTTATGGTTCATGCAGGTTCATTCTCTCTGGCTTCCGGCCCGGCTGCCGAGGCTACCAGAAAGGCACTTCGCCTCGGACATGAGAAGGGCAAGATCGTTGCTTTCGACGTTAACTATCGTAACGTTGTATGGAATGATGACGTTGATGCATGCGTAGCAGCAGTTAAGAGCGTTCTTCCGGATGTTGATATCCTGAAGATCTCTGAAGAAGAAGTTGAGATGATGGGCGGCGAGGACAATCTTCCGGCACTGATGCAGGAGAACGGTCTCACCATGCTGATCGAGACTCTGGGTTCCAATGGCGCACAGGCATTCTGGAACGGCCAGGTCATCAAGGTTGATGGCCGCAAGGTCAAGGCAGTTGACGCTACCGGCGCAGGAGATGCTTTCTGGGGCGGCTTCCTTTCCAGCCTGAGAATTCAGAATGTTGAGAAGATGTCTGATCTGAATGCTGACATCATCAGAACTGCTATGAACTACGGTAACGCTTCAGGCGCTATCTGCGTACAGAGCAAGGGTGCTATCGTTTCCATCCCGACCAGAGAAAAGATCGAAGCTTTCCTGGCAGAGAATAAATAATATGCAGATAACCTGGGAAGGAACCGCAAGTCTCCTGCTGGAGGCGGAGGGAGAGAGAATATTATTTGATCCGTTCGTGGAACTGATCGGAGGGGAGAACCCCAATGCTCTGGATGATTTCTGGGATGAAGAAGTGATCTTCGTTACCCACGGGCATTTCGACCATCTTTTCTACATTCCTCAGCTGCTTGAGGACGGAGATCCTACAGTTTTCTGTACCGAGACACCGGCAGATACTATTGCAGGAATGACAGATCGGGTAGATAACGTTGCTGTGATCAGACCGGGCATGGAGATTCCCATCGGAAAGATCAGGGTAAAAGCACTTCAGGGAAAGCATATCACCTTCGATAAGCCTCTGATCAGGAGTGCTCTGAACCCGAAGAAGCTGGTGAAGTATGCCAGGAACATTCCTTTCCTTGCATGGGCTAACAAGGCATTCAAGGAAAACGGTGAGACTCTCGTCTATGAAGTGAATGCTGAGGGTAAGAAAGTCCTCGTTATGGGCAGTCTGGCGCTGGATGATGCGACAGAGTATCCGACAGACGTGGATCTTCTGATCATGCCTTATCAGGGGAACAGCGATCTGGTATCCTGCGCAGATCAGGTGATCGGACGCATCAGACCGAAGAAGATCATGCTGACCCACTTCGACAATGCATTTCCGCCGATCTCAAGCACGGTGGATACACGTCCGCTGAAGCAGATGATGGTAAGTAAATATCCGGAGATCCAGGTTGTGAAACCTAAGGTCGATAAGCCGGTAAAACTGTAATATAAAAGCTCATGTATGGCTTGTTTCTTACAAATGAAACATTCCATGCATGAGCTTTTTTAAATAAAAGTGCCGGCATGCAGGTTCGAAACATTTGTCGTTTCGAAAATGCATGCCGGCAGTTTTTTTAGATCGCTCTGGTGGCGTTCTTCAGCCACTCTTTTTCTTCCTCATCCATAAACGGAGAGATGGTCTCATATACAGTCTTATGATAGTCATTCAGCAGAGCTTTCTCTTTCTCAGAGAGCATCTCCGGAATGATACCGTCAAGATCCCAGGGAACCATGGTGATGGTCTCGAATTCCATGAACTGACCATTGCCGTTTTTCTCAGCCTTCTTGCAGAGAATCAGGTTCTCGTGACGGATGCCGAATTCGCCTTCGAAGTAGATGCCCGGCTCATTGGAAGTGATCATGCCTTCCTCGAGAACAGCATCCCTCTGGCCTTCGCGGGTCTTCCAGCGGATGTTCTGCGGGCCTTCGTGAACGTTGAGAAGGAAGCCGACACCGTGGCCGGTTCCGTGGTTGTAGTTCTCGCCCACTTCCCAGAGCGGCTCACGCGCAACATAGTCGAGGCTTGTTCCACGCATTCCGTAGAGGAACTTGCAGTTTGCCAGGTTCAGATTACCGCGGAGAACGCGGGTGAAGAACTCTTTTTCCTTCTGTGAAACAGGACCAAGAACAACGGTACGGGTGATATCTGTTGTTCCTTCCAGATACTGGCCGCCTGTATCGCAGAGTACGGAACCTTCCGGCTTGAGTGCGATGTCAGTCTCCTCGGTAGCGCTGTAATGAACGATCGCAGCGTGAGTGCCGTAGGAGATGATCGGCTCGAAGGACGGTCCCTTGTAGTTCTCGCCCATGCCGCGGAACTTCTCAAGCTGAACAGCTGCGGACATCTCGGTGATGGTTTCCTTCGCAACATTTTCTTTCAGCCAGCGAACGAAACGGGTAACGGCAACACCGTCCTTAATATGCGCCTGGCGCATGTGCTCGACCTCAACAGGGTTCTTGCATGCCTTCGGAAGAAGGGTCGGGTTAGCCTCATCGCATACCCATACGTTGTTCTGCAGGCAGTTTTTAAGGGCGAAGTTTACGGAACCGGAATCCAGAAGCACTGTGTAACCTGGATGGATCTCGGATGCGTAAGCATAGATATCGTTATAAGGACGGAGCGTAATACCGTCAGCTGTGAGTTCAGCCAGTACTTCTTCAGAGAAAGCTGCCTTCTGAGCGAAGAGGATGGTCTCATCTGCAGTCATTGCAAGGTAGGAGAGAACCACCGGGTTGCAGGCAACGTCATTGCCGCGGATGTTCAGGAGCCATGCGATATCATCCAGAGAAGTGAGGAGGAAGTATTCTGCTCCGTTCTCTTTCATGGCAGTGCGTACATCGGCGATCTTGTCGGTTCTGCTCTTGCCGGCATATTCGATCGGAAGTGTGTAGACCGGCTCGCAGGAAAGTGCCGGACGGTCAGTCCATACGTCGCCCACAAGATCCAGATCTTCCTTTACGGAAACGCCCTTCTTTTTCAGGCGGCGGCAGAGAAGCTCTGTGGACTGAGCGTTCATGGTACGGCCGTCGAAGCCGAGAGCCTGTCCCTCCGTGAGATTGGAAAGAAGAAATTCAGAGATGGTCGGAACTCCTTCCTCGCCCATCTTCATGAGTTCTACACCTGAGCCCTCGAGCTGTGCAGCGGCCTGGATGAAGTATCTTCCGTCGGTCCAGAGATAAGCACTGTCGCGGGTGATCACAGCTGTGCCGGCGGAACCGGTGAAACCTGTGATGAATTTTCTGCATTTGAAATAGTCTCCGACGTATTCGGAGTTATGGAAATCGTCTGTGGGAACCAGATACGCATCGATGTTTTGTTCCTGCATCAGACTGCGAAGCGCGGTAAGACGCTCGGGTACTGTCATGTTGTTACCTCCTGGAAGTGTCATAATAACGAGCGGTGCATTACAACTCGTAGTTATGTGAAAAAATAACCCCTATGAGTTTATCATAAAACGCATAGGGGTTACAAAATTCTTATTCAGTTATCGCCTGCGTTCTTCTCGTAGATCATGGTGAGACCTCGCATCAGGAGCTCGTCATCCAGTATGATGTCATGTCTGCAGAGCGGAGTGATGCGGGAAGCAAGGCCGCCGGTCGCCACAACGGTGGGCATCTCGCCGATCTCGTCGGCAATGCGGTCGATCATGCCGTCCAGCATGGAAGCACTTCCGTAGAGGATGCCGCTCTTCATGCAGTCGATGGTATTCTTGCCGATCAGGCGCTTCGGAGCATCGAGGCTGATCTTAGGCAGCTGTGAGGTACGGCTTGTCAGAGAGTCGATGGAAACTCTGACGCCCGGCATGATCATGCCGCCGATATAATTGCGGTCCTTATCGATGACGATCATGGTAGTTGCAGTACCCATGTCGATGACGATCTGCGGACATGGGTAAGCATCAATGGCAGCGATGGCGCCGATGATCAGGTCAGCACCTACGGTAGCCGGATTGTCCATCTTGATGTTGAGGCCGGTCTTAACGCCCGGGCCGACGATCATAGCATTGCATCCTGCTACCTTGTAGATGGCTTTCTGCAGAAGCTCTGTGATCGGAGGAACAACGGAGCCGATGATGGCACCGGTCACAGTGGATGGATCAATATGGTGAAGATCCAGAACTGTCTTGATGGAGATAGCATGCTCCAGGTCAGTCTTATTATGGTCAGTGGAGATGCGCTCCGTGAACAGAGTCTTATGGTTTTCGATGCATCCCATTACAATATTCGTATTTCCAACGTCAAGAGCAAGTATCATATTCGTTTTCTCCCCGTATATTTAAGTCAGACAGCAGCCTTGGTTCTTGCTGTACGTCTGATGGTGGTTTTCTGCAGATAGGTGTAAAGGACTGCGGATACAGCGCTTCCTACGATGGCACATACCAGAGCTTCGATGAGACCCTGCGCACCGACAAGAAGAATTACAAAGCGCATCGGGTTCGCTGCACCCAGCTTGGAAGCGATGTTCTGAACCGGTTCTGTCTCCCAGAACAGCAGGATCAGGCAGCTCATAAAGAAGAAGGTGTTCAGCAGCGGAGTCGCAAGAGATGCGGCAACGAAGGAGATCTTCTTAGCTGCGTCGATCTTTCTGAGAGCCTTGAAGAGCAGGGCCGGAAGCAGTCCGCACAGTGCGCGTGCAACAACGCACAGAATGAAGCCGTAGAACGGATTGATGGTGATCAGTGCGCTGGTCAGAGCGGACATACCGGTGAGACCCTGAATCAGGCTGCACAGACCGAATACGGTTCCACAGACAAATCCTCCGACCGGCCCAAGCACTATGCCCGCAACGGCAACCGGTACAGTGGCGAAGGTGATCTTCAGTCCGCCGGGAAGCATGATGGAACCAAAATAAGCGATGATAATCGTCAGTGCAATCATCATCGCCAATTGTGCCATAAATAAAGTATTAGATTTTTTCATAGTAAATCCTCCTGTTATTATTCCCTGCCTTCCGCTGTCGATCATCCTTCCGGTTTCGGCTGCCGCCTCTGATGAGTGCAGTACCTGGCCGTGTGCAAGGGGAATCTTTAGTCTGTCCGGCTTTATGGGATACAATACATGGGCATCTGCCCGTTTACGAGCGCAGTATAGCACTTTTGTTTCGTGTATACAATGTGGTAAATCTTAATTTTATATGATAAATCTGCACTTTTTCAGATGCATGACGGGAAAAGCACTGAGTTGATGTACTGCGCTTGCGAGTGTAAATGTCAGATGCTATGATAGGCGCAGAGTAAGCTTGAACTAAGTGGATTTATATAGAAGAAAAACAGAGGGAAAGAATATGTTAAAAGGAAAGACTGTGATTCTGGGCGTGACAGGTGGTATCGCAGCATACAAGGCTGCTAATCTGGCAAGTCTTCTGGTAAAACAGCATGCTGATGTACAGGTCATTATGACTGAGCATGCGATGAATTTTATTACACCCAATACATTTGAAGCGTTGACCAAGAATAAGTGCCTGACAGACACCTTCGATCGCAACCATCCGTGGGAGGTGGAGCATATCGCTCTCGCCGACAAGGCTGACCTTGTGATCGTTGCACCTGCGACAGCGAATACCGCAGCGAAGCTTGCGAACGGACTGGCAGATGACATGCTGACCACAACTGTTCTCGCGTGCAAGTGTCCGAAGATCCTGGCGCCGGCAATGAATACGAAGATGTATGAAAATCCGGTGACTCAGGACAACATGACCAAGCTGGAGCGTTACGGCTGGACCATCATCGAGCCGGCATCCGGCAGACTGGCATGCGGAGATATTGGAAAGGGTAAGTTCCCTGATGAACATCTGATTCTGGAATACATTCTCAGAGAGATCGCCTGCGAGAAGGATCTGAAGGGAAAGAAGGTTCTGGTAACCGCAGGCCCGACCCAGGAAGCGCTTGATCCGGTCCGCTACATCACCAACCATTCTTCAGGAAAGATGGGATATGCCATCGCCCGCATGGCTATGCTTCGCGGCGCTGATGTAACACTTGTGTCCGGACAGGTTGCACTTGAGGAGCCGGCTCTGATCAATACGGTTAAGATCAAGTCTGCGGCTGATCTGTTCCGTGAGGTTACCTGCAGAAGTGATGAGCAGGATATCATCATCAAGGCAGCAGCAGTGGCAGACTACAGACCGGCAGCTGTATCCGATGAGAAGATCCACAAGAAGGATGGAGAGCTTTCCATCGAGCTTGAGAGAACAGAAGATACACTGCAGTATCTGGGAGATCATAAGAGAGAAGGCCAGATACTGTGCGGCTTCGCGATGGAGACTTCCGATATGGAAGACCGTGCGAGAGCCAAGCTGACCAAGAAGAACCTGGACATGATCGTAGGAAACAATGTAAAGGTCGCAGGTGCCGGCTTCGGTGTCGATACGAATGTGGTGACCATGATCACGAAGGACTCTGCAAAACAGCTTGAGATCATGACCAAGGAACAGGTGGCTATGCATCTGCTGGATGAGCTGGCTCAGATGCTGGGCTGACTTATATATAAGGGCACGGAGATCATGGAAGGCATAACATTTGCCCAGGTATGACTTCCATGATATCTGTGCCTGCATAAGAAAGGACAGATATGAGAAAAGAGTATGAAACCGTGTGGGAGATCTTCAATCTCTGCGCCAACAATCAGATGAGAGATGTCTTCATCGAGGAGATCGAGCTGGATGAGGACAAGCTGGAGGATTATATCCGCGGTAAAATAAAGGACCAGGAACTTACGATGGAACGCACGGACATGCCGGACGGATCCATTATCTTCGACATCGCTGCAACAGGAATTAAAGAGAGATTCTCCTTCACGGAGATCTGAGGAGTTACATATATATGAATGAACAGGAAAATATCGTGCTGGAAACACGCAGACAGCTGCGTCAGATTCTGAGAAGCCAGGGAGTGGATGCTTCCCTGCTGGAGCGAATCGAGCAGTTCCGCGACAGATACGGCGTAGAAGAGAGCGAAGCGGACAGAGTGAATATTCCGGAGCTTCCTTTCTATGGAAAAGAGGTATTCGAGATGGCGGCGGTTGCGCTTCTGCAGGGGGAGAATATCCTGCTGACAGGAACCAAGGCAACCGGAAAGAACGTTCTGTCCGAGAACCTCAGCTTCCTTTTCGGACGTCCGCTCTACAATGTTTCCTTCCATGTAAATACGGACAGTGCATCTCTGGTCGGAACAGATACTTTCAGAGATAACGAGGTCGTTCTGAGAACAGGCCCTATCTATGACAGTGCCAAGTACGGCGGCTTCGCGGTCCTCGACGAGATCAATATGGCCAAGAATGATGCGGTCTCCGTGCTCCATGCATCTCTGGACTACCGCCGCGTCCTGGAAGTGCCGGGATACGGCAGAATGAAGATGCATCCGGCATCCCGCTTTATCGGCACCATGAACTATGGATATGCGGGAACCAAGGAACTGAATGAAGCACTCGTCTCCAGATTCCTTGTCATCGATATGCCGGAGGTGGATGAGGATACTCTTCGCAGCGTGCTGACCCGCGTATTCCCTGAGATGAGAGAGAGGGGACTGGAACAGATCTGCGGAGTATTCATGGATCTGGAGAAGAAAGCTGCCAACCATGAGATCTCCACGAAACCGCTGGACCTTCGCGGACTGATCGCAGCGCTTCGCACAGTTCAGGGAGGTATCAGACCCAGACTTGCGCTGAGGATGGGACTTGTGAACAAGACATTTGACGTATTCGAGCGGGAGATGGTGGACGATATCGTACAGACCAGAATTCCGTCAGATTGGACATCAGATGAAATATTTGGAAGTAACTGAGCTTGAAGCCAGAGAGCGAATGCAGAACCTGATGTGGACCGTGGCCGGAGATTATTCTCTGGATACCAGGATCGATCTCGCATGCTGGAACCGTACGAAGTACGTGGCCATGTATGATGCGGTCCGTCAGGGGGCATTCGCCCGATTTTTTGATAAAGACACCTTCGCCATGTACATGGTCAAGAAGATGTACTACGGCGGAGAGATGCAGCAGCTGACCGCGATCGGAAGGATGTGCGTTGAGACTGCTGTATATCCGAAGGTGGTTCCGGAAAGACCCGGCGTGCGGGAGATCAGACAGAAGGCCTTCGACTATGAGATGGATCATCATTTCCATAAGATGAACCAGACCCTGCTCGGCAGGATTCGTCTGGCCCTTATGAGAGGAGCCCTGACCGGCCAGTGGGAATCGGAGAAGCGTATTCAGAGCAGCGTGGATAAGATTCACGCGCTGGAGAATGCGCAGGACAGCATGGATCTGATCCGTGCTGTTGATGAGATCTACAACCACATCGTGGATCCGGAATTCGTGAAGAAGCACGGAGATCTTCAGCATGTCCTTGACGCGACGGTAGAGGATATGCGTGAGTTCAACTGGCAGGACCTTCTGGATGAGGATGCCCAGGAAGATATCATGGGACAGCTGATCGAAAAGCTGACCGCCCATGTGACAGCCTCCGAGGAGGAAGAGCCGGAAGAACGGGAAGAAGAGAAAAAGGACGGCCCGCAGAAAAAGAAGATCACGGTGGTGGATGAAAAGGCCCTGGCTCAGATGGATCACTACATTCAGGCGACCTTCGGCAAGGGATACCTGGATGAGAAGACTCTGAAAAACCTGAATTACCGCCTCTGCCGCGGAGCGCACCGTGACTGCAAGCTGTATTACACGGATGGCATCATCGAGAACAGCATCATGAGAAATGCCCAGTATGCCAGCGCAACAAGACAGGTGAAGAACAACGAGAATTATCTCAAGTCGAATGCGTCCGTAGCTGCCCGCAACATTGAGCTCATGACAGACTACCTGAAGAGATCTCTGCTTGCGCGCACGCAGGTGGATGAGATTCCTTCCTATGCGGGAGATATCGTTCCGAATAAGCTCTGGCGCATCGGCCGCGTGCCCCAGCCCGGAAAACTGTTTCAGCGCCGTACCAAGATCGCGGCAAATGAATTCGCCGTAGAGATCCTTCTCGACTGCAGTGGTTCGCAGCGTAAGAGACAGAGCCAGGTTGCGCTTCAGGCCTACATGATCAGCAGAGCCCTCAGTAATGCAGGCCTGCCTCACAGGATCATGGGCTTCTGTACTTTCTGGGATTATACCGTGCTGCAGCGATTTCGCGATTTCGACGATCCGGCAGCGGCAGACTTCAGAGTCTTTCAGATGCTTGCATCGTCCAACAATCGTGATGGACTGGCGATTCGCGCAGCAGGCGAAGCGCTCTCGCAGAGACCTGAGGAGAACAAGATACTGATCATCTTAAGTGACGGCAAGCCGAATGATGTGATCATCAACAGGCCGGGCAGCACGAACCCCAACTCTTATTACGGAGATTATGCTGTGAACGATACAGCTATGGAAGTGCGCAGAGTCAGGGGAGAAGGGATCAGCGTGCTCGGTGTATTCACCGGTCAGGTGAGAGATCTTGCTGCGGAGAAGAAGATCTTCGGCAAGGACTTCGCCTATGTCCCCGACATACGCAACTTCTCGAGAGTGGTAAGTTCCTATCTGAACAGGATACTGGAACAGGATGCCGGGCAGTATTGATGAAGCCTGCAGCGGAAATCTTTGCAGGGAAGAAGACTTGCGGGAAAGAATGCGCTGCTGTAAAATGAGGAGGCGCCCACAGAGTGGGCGGATCTCTGCAGCATAACAGTGCAGGATATTTTAGGTATTACATATTGGAGGAAATTATGGCTGAGAAAATCAGACTGAAAAAGCCCTTTGAGATCGAACAGAATGAGTATTCTGATATTAAGCATGTGATCGGCGTTGTCAGCGGCAAGGGCGGCGTAGGTAAGTCCCTCGTGACAGCTTCGCTTGCTAACAACCTGGCAGCTCAGGGATACTGCGTAGGTATCATGGATGCCGATATTACAGGACCGTCCATCCCGAAGATGTACGGCCTCAAGGGACCGGCTGTCATGCAGGGCGACAAGATCGCTCCGGCTATCACAGACAATGATATTAAGGTTATGTCCATCAACCTTCTGATGCCGGATCCGGAGCAGGCTGTTGTATGGAGAGGCCCGGTCATCACAGGCGTTGTAAAACAGTTCTGGACAGACGTTATCTGGGGTGAGCTGGACTACCTGCTTGTAGATATGCCGCCGGGAACAGGTGATGTTCCGCTGACTGTTTTCCAGTCTCTGCCGGTAGACGGTATTATGGTGGTTACCAGTCCGCAGGATCTGGTAAGCATGATCGTTAAGAAGGCTCTGAACATGGCTGCTCTGATGCAGATCCCGGTTCTGGGCGTTATCGAGAACTACAGTTATCTGGAGTGCCCGGACTGCGGTCGCAAGATCGAAGTATTCGGCAAGAGCCACATCGAAGAAGTAGCAGCAGCTGAAAAGCTTGCAGTGGGCGGTCGTATTCCGATCAACCCGGCTATGGCTGAGAAGGCTGATGAAGGTAAGTTCGCAGAAGTGAAGAACGAGCACCTTCAGGCGGCTGTGGATGTGCTGAAGGCACTGCCGGTGCTGGAAGTTGCCAGCAGATAAGAAAATTGTTGGAAAGAGCTGTTGCACGAAGGAGTGCAGCGGCTCTTTTTGCATGTTACTGCGAGTGGGGGAACCGTGTGGACAATTGATGCGTGCATGCTCGTATGCTAAGCCGGGATTTTCCCACTGACTAGTTAAAGCACGTGTAGTGGAGGGAAAGTTTTGTAGAGAAAAGCCGGGATTTTCCCACTGACTAGTTAAAGCACGTGTAGTGGAGGGAAAGTTTTTTGGAGATAAGCCGAGATTTTCCCACTGACAAGCTTAGACAAGTGTAGCGGTGGGTGTTTTGCCTACGTTTAATGCAAAGATATTCCCACTGACTTGCGCACACACATATATAGGTGGGAAAATCGTTCAGATTAGAGCCAAGTCGTTCCCACTGACTTGCTCACAGACATGTATAGGTGGGAAAAACCCCCAGACAAGAGCAAAATCGTTCCCACTGACTTGCTCACAGACATGTATAG
>R21__coassemble_1424_pt1 | contig 16068 bp, 11 predicted proteins | sample R21__metabat2_low_PE_028 | metagenome-assembled genome bin R21
ATAGGCGGACTCTTGTGGGGACGGACAGGTGCGATCTTCTCGAACATGGATGCGATCATGCGCGAGTTGGTGATGACGATCTCATGTGCCTTCTCTTCGCCAAGATAAGCAAACTCCTGCAGCATCTCTTCAGTGGTATGAAGATAAAGCGGCGGCTGATCGTCGGCGTCTTTAAAGCCTTTACCGAACATGATGATACGGCGGTAGATCTCGTCCTCAGGATTGAGGAAGTGCACGTCGCTGGTAGCAACTACCGGCTTATTGTACTGATCTCCCAGTCTTACGATCATGCGGTTGTAATTACGAAGGTCTTCCACCGTACAGGGTTCGTCCTCCGTTCTTGTCATGAACATGTTGTTTCCGATGGGCTGAACTTCAAGGTAGTCGTAGAACTTAACAAGACTTGCCAGTTCTTTTTCGGCTGCGCCTCGGACGATCGCCTTGAAGAGTTCTCCGGCCTCGCAGGCAGAACCTATGATAAGTCCTTCCCTGTACTGGTTAAGAACACTCTTCGGAATTCTGGGTCTTCTTGCGAAGTACTTCAGTCTGGACCAGGAAACCAGTCGATAGAGGTTTACACGGCCCACGTCGTTCTTGGCCAGAATGATGACATGGTAGGTCGGCAGCTTCAGGATCTGATGCTCGGATGCCTTGCCCAGGTCATTGATGCCCTTGAGATCATAGATATCCCTGTCCTTCAGCATCTGAATGAACTTTTCGAAGATCAGAGCTGTACATTCCGCATCATCAACCGCTCTGTGGTGATGATCCAGTCTTACGTTGACAGCCTTGGCAACCGTATCCAGCTTGAAACGGCTGAGCTGCGGAAGCAGTACTCGAGCCAGTGCCACCGTATCCAGAGCTGTGAAATCAGTTTCCAGATTCAGTCTTGCACAGTTTTCTTCTATGAAGCTGACGTCGAAGGATGCGTTGTGGGCAACCAGGACTGCTCCCTTGCAGAATTCGAGGAATTTCGGCAGCACCACCTCAATGGGGTCCGCGTCCATGACCATCTCGTCATTGATGCTGGTCAGTTCTTCAATTCTCAGCGGAATCGGAACCTGCGGATTGACGAATGTGCTGAACCTGTCGACGATATTTCCCTTTTCGAAGCGTACGGCACCGATCTCGATGATTCGGTTCTTGATCGGTGAGAAACCGGTGGTCTCGATATCGAATACAACGAAGGAGTCATCCAACGTCTGACCCTTGTCGCCCACTGCCACTTCTCTGGTATCGTCGACAAGATAGCCTTCCATGCCGTAGATCATCTTAAAATTCGGATCCTTGGGCAGGGAATGGTTGGCCACCGGGAACGCCTGCACATTTCCGTGGTCTGTAACCGCGATCGCATCATGTCCCCATCTTGCAGCCTGAGCGATGATGTCACCTACTTCGGAGACACCGTCCATATCGCTCATCTTGGTATGGCAGTGGAGCTCGACACGTTTTTCCGGCCATGTATCCATTCTGGGCTTTCTGAAGTCTGCGATCTTCTTGATACCCATGACGGAGCCGATGGTCAGCTGTGAGTCGAAACGGTCGATGGTGGTAACGCCCTTGATCTTGACGAATATTCCCGCCTTCAGGGTATCCTTGACCTCATCGACCTGATCGTTTCTTGCAAATATCTTGACACTTATGGTATCAGTGAAATCCGTTACATTCATCATGATGATGGTCTTCTCGTTTCGGATCTCTCTGTATTCGATCGTTCTGATCTTACCGCGGATGGTGATCATACCCATCTCGCCTACGATCTGCTCAAGCGGAATGGCATCGTCCTCGAAATCACGTCCGACAATAACTTCCGGATTGTCTGATCTCTTGAGGGAACCGGAGAATCTTCCTCCTCCGCCTTCGCCTCTTCCGAAGCCGCCTGCCTTCTTGCCCTTGAAGCCGCCGTCGCCTGCGTTCTGGCTCTTCTCCGCAGATGCTGCGGGAGCTTTCGCTGCAGCGGGTTCCTTCTTGGGTTCTGAAGCATTTGCCTGAGGCTGCTTTTCCTGGGTCTGAGTCTTATTGCTGACCTGGAGTATAGCAGCATCATCCTCTGCCTCACGGCCTGCCATCGCCCTCTTCGTGATCTGCGCGATCTCCGCTTCGATACGGAGATTGGTGAGCTCACGGTTCCTGCTGTTGTGATGCTCTTCCTGTCGAACATCGACTTTCAGACTCTGGCCGCATCTGTCTGTAAAGATCTTCTCCAGTACGCGGACAAGTTCATCACAGTTTTCCTCGGTTACAACGCCCTGGGGAAGCGTCATGATCAGGTCATCTTCCCCCACGAATTCCAGCTTGGCCCTGCGGAAGAGGTCGAACAGGATTATATTGTACTCTCGAAGTTCCAGCAGGATACTGTCCCTGTACATGGGCATCAGTCTTCCCGCTGTATACTGGGCAGAGAGATGGAATTTCTCGATGATCTTGACCTTGACCTTGAGTCCGTCGAAGATCTGGGAGGCGATCGCCTCTTCCGCCGTGAAGATATACTTTTTATCGATCAGATGATCCGCATCAATGTAGACCGTCAGCTTATCGCGCTCACGGCTCATGGTGATCTTATTCACCTTGGTCAGGTTCATCCTGCTCCTTGTATCTTCATCCAGTACCAGCTCAGGAAAAACCTCCTGAAACGATTTTGTCATCTAATCAATCCTCACTTTTCCAGTTCAGGAGTTCTTCGCGAAGTCTCGGGAGCAGCTCCTCTTCCGGCAGGGTCTCGATGACCTCGCCCTTCTTGATGAGAAGTCCCTTGCCTACGCCTCCTGCGATACCCAGGTCAGCTTCCTTCGCTTCGCCGGGTCCGTTTACTACACATCCCATGACTGCAACTTTCAGATCCAGGGGGATATCCTGTACCATGTTCTCTACCTGGTTGGCCAGTGAGATCAGGTCGATCTGGGTCCTGCCGCATGTCGGGCAGGAAACAAGCTCTATACCGCCCTTTCTGAGTCCCAGCGTACGAAGAATCAGCTTCGCACTCTTGATCTCCTCCAGCGGATCGCCGGTCAGGGATACACGGATGGTGTCACCGATGCCCTGAGAAAGGATCAGGCCAAGTCCGATGGAGGACTTGATATTTCCGGATATGATGGTGCCTGCTTCTGTGATGCCTACATGGAGCGGATGGTCGCACTTAGGTGCCAGAAGCTCATGAGCTTTCGCGCACATAAGTACATCTGAAGACTTGATGCTGACAACCAGGTTGTCATAACCCATGTCCTCGATGATGCTGCACTTATCAAGTGCGGACTCTACAAGTCCTTCGGCTGTCACGCCTCCGTACTTCTCCACCAGGTTCTTCTCCAGAGAACCACTGTTTACACCGACTCTGATGGGGATATTTCTCTCCTTCGCACAGTCCACTACGGCACGGATATTGTCGACGGAACCGATATTTCCCGGATTGATACGGATCTTGTCGGCACCATTCTCCATGGCAGCGATGGCACACTTATAATCAAAATGAATGTCTGCGACCAGCGGAATGCTGATCTGCTTCTTGATCTCAGCGACAGCTCTTGCCGCTTCCAGGTCCGGCACAGTACTGCGGATGATGTCACATCCTGCTGCTGCCAACGCATTGATCTGGGCAACAGTTGCCTTTACGTCCTGTGTTTTCGTGTTCGTCATGGACTGAATCAGGATAGGATTGCCTCCACCGATCTTTCTGTCTCCGATCTGAACCACCTTGGTATGATCTCTATACATAATTTCACCTCTATATGCTGGTCTTTCGCTGTCTCTATGTATCTCTCATTCCTGAGAATTGTTGTCACTTGTTGCCGGTATAAAGACTCTTGTCTTCACCGGATCGCTTTCCTTGAGAGCCTGTGCTGCGGCGATGGCTTCTGCACAGAACTTCTCCTGCGCACACAGAAGCATCTTTCCTCTTCTGTCGATGCGCTCATATTTATTCTCGCTGCTCAGCTCTCTGGCCTTGATCGTATCGCTAAGCTGAACTGTCAGATAGTGTCTTGCTCTTGCCTTGAGCTCCTCGTCCTCCACAGGGAATACGATCTCAACTCGTCTGTCCAGATTTCTGGGCATCCAGTCTGCGCTTCCCATGTAGATCTCTTCCTTGCCGCCATTACGGAAATAGAAGATACGGGCATGCTCCAGGAAGGTTCCGACGATGGATCTGACAGTAATGTTCTCACTGACTCCCGGAATCCCTACCTTCAGGCAGCATATGCCTCTGATAACAAGGTCGATCTTTACACCTTCCGATGATGCCTCATACAGGAGGGCTATCATATCCGGGTCGCACAGGGAATTCATCTTGGCTACGATGCGCGCTTCCTCACCGTTTCGTGCGTGGGCGATCTCTCTGCGGATCAGTCTCTCGAAACCTTCGCGCAGCCAGATCGGAGCCACCAGAAGTCTGTTCCACTTCTTGGGCTCGCTGTAACCGGACAGCATGTTGAATACAGCAGTGGCATCCTCACCGATTGCCTCCCGGCAAGTCATGATACCACAATCCGTGTAAAGTTTCGCAGTGGAATCATTGTAGTTGCCGGTGCCAAGATGAACATATCTCTTGATACCGCCATCCTCACGGCGTACGACCAGAGTGATCTTGCTGTGAGTTTTGAGGCCGACCAGTCCGTATATTACATGGCAGCCTGCTTTTTCAAGGGTCTTGGCCCATACGATATTGTGTTCCTCATCGAACCTTGCCTTCAGTTCGACAAGAACTGTGACCTGTTTTCCGTTGTCGGCCGCCTGCGCAAGCGCCGCGACGATCGGGGAATGACCGCTGACACGATACAGTGTCTGCTTGATTGCAAGTACCTGCGGATCCACTGCTGCCTTCTTCACGAACTGGACAACAGGGTCGAAGGACTCATATGGATGGGACAGGAAGATATCCTTCTTTCTGATCGCGCCAAATATATCGTCCTCCCCATACAGCGCCGGCACAGCCTGCGGTGTAAAGGCTTCCACCTTCAGATGATCGAAGCCTTCCAGCCCGTACATCTTCATCAGGAATGTCAGATCTACCGGGCCCGGAATTCTGTAGATATCGGGATCCTTGACTTTTAATTCCTTCTTCAGGACCTTGAGGAGCTGATCGTCCATATCGTCATCGATCTCAAGCCGGATGACTTCTCCCCACTGGCGTCTCTTCAGCTGCTTCTGAATCTCTACCAGCAGGTCCTCAGCCTCTTCTTCGTCGATAGTAAGGTCAGCATTTCTCATGATTCGATAGGGATGCGCGCATACAACCTCGAAGCCTGCGAATAGTTTCTCGATATTGAGCAGTATCACCTGTTCCAGAAGTATCACCCTTGCTCCTTCTTCAGTGGAAGGAAGCTGAATGAACCTGGGAAGGACCGAAGGAACCTGAACGGTGGCGAACATGGCGTCCTTCTTATCTCCGGTCAGCAGACGGGCTGCCCCTCTGATCAGGGCTCCTATGTTAAGAGTCTTGTTCTGAATCAGCGGAAAGGGTCTTCCGGAATCCATAGCCATGGGAGTCAGTACCGGATAGATATTCTCGTCGAAGTATCTGTCCAGGAATTCCTTATCTGCCTTGGACAGATTTCCCCTGGCACTTACGATCTCCAGTCCGTTGCTCTTCAGTCCCGGTACCAGCGACCTGTTATAGGTACTATACTGGGTGCTGACCATCTTGTGTGCTTTTTTCTGTATCTCAGTAAGCTGTACCTCCGGCGTCATACCTGCAAGGTCCGGCTTATTGTACTTCGCATGGACCTGGTCCTTCAGCGAAGCCACCCTGACCATAAAGAATTCATCCAGGTTGGAGGAAACGATGGACAGGAACTTCAGTCTCTCGAACAGCGGATTCTCCCTGTCCCTGGCCTCTCCGAGAATTCTTGCATTAAAGTCAAGCCAGGAAAGCTCTCGGTTGGTGTAGTATTTCGGATCTGTGAAATCAAGGCTGACGCTCATTTTGCACCTCCTGTGACCTTCTTCTGGTGAATGACCGGATGAAGGTTAAATACTTCCTCGAAAAAATCTTTATGTTCGTCCACAGTGATCTTCTCCAGACTCAGATCTTTATCCGTCTTAATACTGATGACAAGATCCCTGTCCTTCACGTTGATCGATGCTCCCGCACATTTCTGTGAATGAGCTCTGTCCAGCGCATTGGCCAGACGAAGTATGGCAGTCAGTTTAGAGATGACCAGATAATCATCCTGACTGACGTCGCTCTTGGATGCTATGGTACCGTAATACTCGAATCTCTGTGTGTTGTACTTGACCACATTCGCAATGATCTGACGCTCCTCATGTGAGATGCCGATGATCTCTGTGGCCATGATTATATTGTAGGCACAGTCCGAAACATTCGTCAGTGAGATATACTTGCCACAGTTATGCAGAATCGCAGAGATCTGCAGAAGCAGTCTCTCCCTTGCTTCCAGTCCGTGTACCTTTTTCGTCTTGTCGAAGATCTCCAGTGCCAGCTCCTCCACATTTCTGATGTGGGGCTGGTTGGATTTATATCGTTTTGCAATGGTTCTGGAGGCAGCTATGATGTCCGACTCGAAGTCATGACTGCTCTTCAGAATCTTTTCTCTTACACCGTAGCCATAGCACAGACCGTCACACAGGCTGACATCCATCAGCCAGATGGTCGTAGCTCCCAGCTTAAGTCCCAGACCTCTTCCGAAGATCAGTGACTGCGGAACAAGCTCTGCTGCTGTCTCTGAGATGTGATATGTCTGCGCGATCTCTTCCGGAGACATATTCAGCACCTTGTCGTACAGGAGATCGAACTGTGTCTGATCCACCGGATATACATTGCCCTCCGGCTTTACTCCCATGCTCCTGACAAGCTCCAGAAGATCATTGTCCACGACGATCAGTTTGCGGATCTCTCTTTCCTTCTGATAGAGCTTTCCGAAGCCGCCCAGCTCATGCTCCAGCAGTTCCATGACAAGGGCTTCGAAGTGCCTGTTGTTGGAAGCAACCGGATAATACTTTTCCCTGGTGCTCAGTTTACCCATGGGAATGTTCTGGGTGGTGATCAGGCGGTCCTTGTCGAATACTGAGATCTGCATGGAATTGCCGCCGATATCTACTATGGCGGTACCCGAGCCGATGATCGTCTCGAAGGAGTCGCTCTCCGATGCGATGGACTCATAGTCCAGGAAGCGCTGCTCAGAGTTACTGATAATTCTGATCTTCAGCCCTGTCCTGTTCTCGATGTAATCTCTTGTGATAAGAGCTGATCTAAGTTCACGAAGCGCACTGGTGGCACAGATCTCACATGCGTCGACCTTGTACGCATCCATAATTTCCTTGAATTCCTTCAGGACGCTGCAAAGTCTGTCGATCTTACCGCTGTCCAGACTTCTGTCCTCGTAGGCATCCGCGCCGAGGTTCAGTCTTGTGCTGATACACTCGATCTGCTTCATCCCCCTGGCTTTCGACAGTTCATAGATTCTCATCTCTGTCTCGGTGGATCCGATGGACACCGCGGCAAATGTTTTTACTGCCATAGTGCGCTTCTCCTTTATTCGCTTACTTTACCAAGCAGATAGTCGATGAACTGCTGAGCGGTACGTCCGGAAAGGCCGCCGTGGCTCAGCTCCCACTTGTTGGCTTCCAGGAAGAGTTCATCTTCGTTCATATTGATATCGTTGCGGTCTGCCAGAACTCTGACGATGTTCTGGAACTGTTTCTTATCCGGCTTTCCGAAGTAGATCTTTACACCGAAGCGGTATACCAGTGACAGTTTTTCCTGTACGGTATCGCTGGTGTGCATATCCTCACGGATCTCCTCCTTGTCGGAGAAGTTCTCACGGATGAGATTTCGTCTGTTACTTGTTGCGTAGATCAGGATGTTGGACGGTTTCTTCTCCAGTCCGCCCTCGATCACTGCTTTCAGGTACTTGTACTCGATCTCGAACTCCTCGAAGGAGAGGTCATCCATGTAGATGATGAACTTGTAGTTTCTGTTCTTGATCTGGGAGATCACATCATTCAGATCCTTGAACTGATGCTTGTAGATCTCGATAATGCGCAGGCCCTGATCGTAATACTTGTTCAGGATACCCTTGATGGAGGATGACTTACCTGTACCTGCATCACCGAAGAGGAGGCAGTTGTTGGCCTTTCTGCCTGCAACGAACGCCTCTGTATTCTCGATCAGCTTCTGCTTGGCAGTCTCATATCCAACAAGATCATCCAGGTATACATGGGCGATATTGGTGATGGGCTCGATCTTCGCGCCATCTTCAGAACTTCTGATACGGAATGCCTTGTGCAGACCGAACTTACCTACACCGAATTCCTTGTAGAACTGTTCCATGTCAGCCTTGAATTCCTCGGCCGACTCAGATGCAGCCAGCTTCTGGGACAGGTCACAGATGCGGTCGCGGATACGGCGGTTGAAGATCTTTCTGTCGCCGCCTTCATTTGCATAATCCATCAGCATGGGATAGATATGAATGTTCAGTCTCTCTTCCACATCGCTGAAATCATATGCGAACATCTCTCTCTCGATCTGGAAGTCGTGCAGTGCAACGGCGTTGATACCGCCCGGTACAGCTCCTGTGATCTCGCATGCTCTGCTGAAGGCGTTCTCGTTGTAAACCAGCAGGTAGGTCAGATAACAATGCCACAGGTTGCCGGTCAGACCGAATTTTTCTGCTGTCTCGATCATCTCTCCCATGCAGTCCACGTAGTCTTTCGCTGCTTTCTGAGAATCGGCTTCTGTTCTGACTGCTGCAAGTCTTCTGAGAAGGCTGTTATCTTCTGCTCTGTATAATACAAGTTCCTCTAATCTATCCATTTTTATACCTTAAATACTTTCTATTGCTGTTTTTCGTGTTACCTATCAATAGTTGCCCAGGATCTGCATGCCTATGGCTTCTGATCTGATACCGCTGATGGTGTTCTTGACCCTGCTCTCATTCAGATTGCCGTCGAAGTCGATGAAGAAGCGGTACTGCCAGTTTCTTCCCGGAATAGGTCTTGATTCAATGCGGTACATATTCACGTTGTTATAGATGAAGTGTGCCAGAATATGATACAGTGCACCGCTTGTGTTCGGCAGTTCGAAGCTGATGCTGACCTTATCTGCGTCTTTTCTGAATACGCGCTGATTGGTTACGATGATGAATCTGGTGGTATTCGCATCGTTGTAGCAGATATTCTCAGCCAGCACTTCAAGACCGAAGCGTTCTGCTGCGAACCGGCTTCCGATCGCCGCATGCGTGCGAATTCCTTCCTCGGCCACCTTGCGGGCTGCCATAGCAGTGTTGGCATATCTTACCTGCTCCCAGCTTCTATGCTCATCCAGATATGCTTTGCACTGTGCCAGTGCCTGCGGATGTGAGAAGACTGTCTCGATCTCATTGAGTCCGGTTCCGGGAACACCCATGAGTACATGGTCTATATGTATATTCTGCTCTGCAACGATATAGTTTTCATAATTGTTCAGAAGGTCATAGCTGTCTCCCACGATACCCGCTTCGGAGTTCTCGATGGGAAGAACTGCGTAATCCGCTTCTCCATCCGCAATGGCTTCCATCGCATCCGCGAAGCTGTCGACATGAAAGCTCTGAACATCATTGCCGAAATAAGTGCACATAGCCGCGTGGCTGTATGCTCCTTCTACTCCCTGAAATACGACTCTGACATCTTTCTTGTCGATATCATCTACCATAATAAAGGGAAGTCTGCCGGCTGCTCCGTATTCTCTGAGCAGCTGATACTGTTTCTTCCTGCCTATGGACTGAATCTGCGTAAATAACTCCTTCAGCGCAGCCTGTTCGAACTCTCCGTAACCCTCGGAGGAAAGGTGTGTGATCTGCTCTGCTTCCGCAGAACGGTCGAATACCTTATCACCGGCCGCGATCTTTTCTCTGGAAATCTCTTCCGCAAGGGCAAACCGCTGTCTGAGCATCATTGCTATTCGCTCATCCAGGCTCCCCAGTTCTTTCATTTTCTGATCTACATTCTGTTCTCTGGTTTCCATTTTGATCTACTCTCTGGTGCGCAGTTCATACAGAGACTGCATCCTGACTGTGTGATTACTTTTTTACGTAGTTATTTATTATAAAGCAGGGACATACCAATTGCAACGAAGCATATATTCACTTGCAATCACTTTCCCATACGTGTATGATATGTGAGATGAACACAAAACAGATATTTGCATGGAGGTACTTATGAGACATCTGATGAGTCCGCTGGACTTCTCAGTTGAAGAACTTGATCAGCTTCTTGATCTTGCGAACGACATTGAGAACAACCTGGCAAAATACGCACACGCATGTGAAGGTAAAAAATTAGCTACATTATTCTATGAACCAAGTACAAGGACGCGCCTTAGTTTCGAATCAGCTATGCTGAATCTGGGCGGGTCAGTACTTGGTTTTTCTTCGGCTAATTCCAGCTCTGCCGCTAAGGGCGAGTCTGTTGCAGATACAGCACGTACTGTTGCCTGCTTCGCAGACATCATCGCAATGCGTCACCCCAAGGAAGGTGCTCCGAAAGTAGCGTCAATGCATTCTCCTATTCCGATCATTAACGCAGGTGACGGCGGTCACCAGCATCCCACCCAGACCCTGACTGACCTTCTGACCATCCGATCCCTTAAAGGACGTCTGGATGGCATGACCATCGGTCTGTGCGGCGACCTGAAGTTCGGACGTACAGTACACTCTCTGATCAGCGCACTCTGCCGCTACACCGGTGTGAAATTCGTTCTGATCTCTCCGGAAGAGCTCCGCATTCCGGATTATGTCCGTGAGGATGTGCTTGAAAAGAGTGGTCACGAGTACAAGGAGGTCATTCGTCTTGAGGAGGCGCTTCCGGAGCTTGATATCCTCTACATGACCCGAGTTCAGAAGGAACGCTTCTTCAACGAGGAAGACTACGTTCGCATGAAGGACTTCTACATCCTCGACACCGCCAAGATGGAGCTGGCTAAAGATGACATGATCGTGATGCACCCGCTTCCGCGTGTCAACGAGATCTCAGTAGATGTGGACAGCGATCCCCGTGCCGCTTACTTCAGACAGGTACAGTACGGTGTCTATGTCAGAATGGCTCTTATTCTTACTCTCCTGGAGGTGAAGGTATGCTGAACGTAGGACAGTTAAGCGAAGGCGTGGTACTTGACCATATCGAAGCCGGCCGCGCAATGGACATCTATAAATTCCTGAAGCTCGATAAGATGAACTGCACCGTAGCGATCATCAAAAATGCCCGCTCCGGCAAGAAGGGCCGCAAGGACCTGATCAAGATCGAATGCCCCATCGAAGAGATCGACCTTGATGTGATCGGTTACATCGATCACAACATCACCGTCAACATCATCAAGGACGGCGAGATCGTTGAGAAGAAGAAACTTTCTCTTCCCAAGAAGCTGGTCAATATCATTCACTGCAAGAACCCCAGATGCATCTGCACTGTTGAGCAGGGAATCGAGTCCATCTTCTTCCTCTCCGACGAAGAAACAGAGACCTACCGCTGCCTGTACTGCGAAGAAAAGTACAGCAAGCATAAGGCCAAATGATAAAAACTATTAAAGTAAGAAAAGCCGCATGTCAGCGCCTTCACTGCATTCTCTGCAGGAGAGGCCGACATGCGGCTCTTTTCTTTTTATTTCAGTACTTTGCTCTTTCTCTCATATCTGAGAAACTCGAAGGTCAGATTGAAATAGGTCTGCTCATCGCTGTCTCCGGTGATCACCCATTCCGGATCCTTATCAAGGTCCGGGAACCAGGTATCTGCCTGATACTCGTGATCGATCTTGGTAACGTGTACCATATCACAGTAAGGAAGAAGCTCGCGGTAGATCTCTCCTCCGCCGATCACATAGACATCCTCTGTCGGAATATCCTTCAGTGTCTCCAGCAGTTCTTCCACGTTATGAACGACCTCTGCATTCTTGATGCTGAAGTCTTCTTTTCTGGTCATGACGATATTTTTTCTTCCTGTCAGCGGTCTTCTGTCGGGAAGACATTCCAGTGTTCTTCTTCCCATGACTACGACACCGCCCATGGTCATCTCTCTGAAGAATTTCTGATCTGCAGGAATGCTGACCAGCATATCACCGTTCAGGCCGATGGCCCAGTTGTTATCTACGGCAACAATAATATTCATGAAAACCTCCTGTTAAGACAGCAGCTTGGCGAAGCTGACGTCCTCTGCGAAACCGGATGCATTGTAAAGGAATAAGACATCCGTAAAGCCCTTCTGTTCCATGTATTCCTTCAGACTCTGGTTGAAATAGCGAAGATCCACCATATCGATCTCATCGAAGTTATCTGCAAGGAACGGTACGAAACAATGGCCATATGAGTCCTTGATCATCAGAAGCTTTCTGCCCGTTCCGGCTCCTGTCTTCATCTCGATCAGTCCGTAATTGCCTCCCAGGAAATATGCGTACTTGTCTCTGGAGCTTAACTTGCTCTCCTGATACATGGTGTGCCGCACATCGTCTGACTGGTTGTAGGTAAGTACCGGAGACAGCTTCTTACCGCTGTCATATCTGTCGATCGTATCCATGGTTCCGTTCATTCCGATCTTGGCGGAGATGGTTCCCTGGAATGTATCGGTTACAGATGTCACTGTGTAATCGGTGAGGGATACATTTGCAATGTTCTTCTGCGCTGCCCATGCCTGATAAGTGTAGAAAGCTCCCAGCGTAGTCCAGTGATGATCTGTGTGATAATAGATGTATTCGTTCTTATGCTCGCCGAGCACAGAGGATGTGTCTGTCCAGATCCCCTCCGGCAGCGCTTCCGCGATCTTGCTCAGATAGGTCTCCTCATCATAAGGAGCCGCGAATGCCGGAAGATCATCGCGGAGAATGTCCACCGCGTTCGGTGCCACGATCACTGACAGGTGCTCCTTGTCATAGGTCTGACTCATGTCACTTATGAACTGTGCCAGAAGCTTTACATTCGCGTCAGCCTGCTGGGCCGTAAATGTTCCCGTATGCGCCTCGATCAGGTTGCCCTTATCTGCGAAATAGATGTCTCGCACATCCTGACGACCTGTTGCTCTGAGCACATTCGTCTTGATACCGATCCAGGTGTCACGCATCATGAACTGGTCCGTCAGATATGTCTCATAATCAGACTCAAATTTTCCGACCAGTATACTCTCCGCCGTCACCTCCGGCAGCTGCGCCAGTGACCGGTTCTCTGTTTCTGAAAACTCCTTCTTGGGATGGACCAGAGTTGCGAAACTCAGTCCGAACAAGATCAGGAGAAATATCGCCGTAATATTCCACGACTGTCTTCTGTTCATATCCAGTCTCCTTAAAATCTGAAATACAGGAAGGGATTGTATGTTGCATCCACGAGGAACGCCACAGACAGCACCATAACTGTAAGATAGAAAATGCTGCGAAGTACGATACATGCCGTATCGGACCCTGATGCTCTTTCAAGCACCCCGGCAGCTGCCTTCTTCGGAAGGTCGGTGCTTCCGAGAATGAGGAGGACCAGAAGAACCACATTATTATAAAGAAGGTATACGGTATGACGGTCTGCAAATCCTGCTTTACCGAACATACTTGCCAGATATCCCATACCTGATGTGATATCAACATATGAGAATATAAACCATCCGATCACCACTATGATCATGGTGTAGATGTGCTGCAGCACGGAAGGAAGCTTGTCCAGATACTTCTTCAGGAACAGCTTCTCAAGCAGAAGCAGCACACCGTAGTACAGACCCCATAACATAAAGTTCCAGTCTGCGCCGTGCCAGAAACCGGTCAGCATCCATACCACCATGGTGTTTCGGATAAACTTCAGTGTTGAGACCCTGTTGCCGCCCAGTGGAATATAGACATACTCTCTGAACCAGGTACCGAGAGAAATATGCCATCTTCTCCAGAATTCTGTTACGCTTCGGCTCATGTAGGGATAGTTGAAGTTCTCCAGGAAGTGGAAGCCGAACATTTTTCCCAGGCCGATCGCCATGTCTGAATATCCTGCGAAGTCGAAATAGATCTGGAAGGTATATGCCAGAATACCGAGCCATGCGGTGACTGCAGGAATGCTGCCTGCATCCATCACACGGATACTGTCCCAGAGGACGCCGGCATTATTCGCCAGAAGGACCTTCTTGCCCAGTCCTACGCAGAACCTGTTGATGCCTTCAGCAAAATCTTCCGCACTCTCCTGTCTGAAGCGAAGCTGCTCGTCGATGGTCTTATACTGAACGATAGGACCTGCGATAAGCTGCGGGAACATGGTAACATAAGCTCCGTAGGAGATGATATTTTTCTGTACCAGCGCATTGCCCCTGTATACATCGATGATGTAAGAGATAGTCTGGAAGGTATAGAATGAAATACCGATAGGCAGAGCCAGAGAAAGAAGCGGTATGCTGCTGCCGGACACCTGATTGATCGTACGGATCACAAGATCTGCGTACTTGAACCAGCCAAGCAGACCCAGGCCTGCTCCAACAGACAGAATCAGCGATACTTTCGCTGCTCCTACCCTTCCCTGTTCCATGAAATGATCTACAGAAAGTCCACCCAGAAATGAGATCAGGATGGAGCAGATCATAAGAATTACATAGATCGGTTCTCCCCATGCGTAGAACACCAGGCTTGTCAGAAGAAGCACCAGATTGCGGGCTTTTCGCGGCACTGCATAGTACAGCACCAGAACCATGGGAAGAAATCTGAATAAGAATAATAAGCTGCTGAAAATCATAGATTGAACTCCCGAAAAAGTCTTTACTTTCAATCTGGTTATTATATAATAAGAAGATGTTAGTGTCAAAATAAGATGAGCATTTTGCGGGATACTGTAAAGCGTCCCGTTTTTTAAAAGAGAAAATTATTGATCAGAGGATTGAAATGGCTAAACGTAGAAAGCGCAGAAAGCGTCGTCAGAACAACATGCTTGTTCTTCGTCTGCTGGTTCTGGTAGTACTGGTTCTTGTGGTTTTCGAGGGAAAACTTATCCACACCATGTTCTCTCAGGCAGGCGGCGGTTCTGTTAATGTAGAGACGAATGTCGAGGAAAATGTTGACGAAGCAGTAACTGAAACAACTGATGATACTGCTCCGGAAGTTACTGTTCCTGTTTCTTCTTCAGGAACCAGCACTGTTCTTGCAGGACTTCCTTCAGGCAATTCGGCTAACCCTCAGACAGAAGCTGAAACCGAACCTCCTGTCTCTGCAGAGGTAACTGAATCTCCTGCAGTCGTGCAGGAAAGAGAACCATCCGTCGATGATTCTTACTTCTCAGATGCGGTATTCATCGGCGACTCCCGTATGGAAGGCTTCCGCAACACCTCAGGTATCACACAGGGAACTTTCCTGACCGCGGTCGGTCTCTCCATCTCTTCACTGAGCCAGACCAAGATCGCCACTGCCGACGGCAACATCACCGTATATCAGGGTCTCAGCGGCAGACAGTACAGCAAGATCTATCTCATGCTGGGAACGAATGACCTCGGCTATTATCCATGGGATAACTTCCAGTCAGATTTCGAAAATATGCTGACCAATTTCCATCAGCTGCAGCCGAACGCTACGATCTATGTATGCTCCTGCATCTATGTCGAGGAGTCTAAAGTCACCACCGGTGACTATGTCAACAATGAAAATGTTCAGAAGATCAATGGATATATGTTAAGCTCCTGCGAAGCGCTGGACTATGCTTGGTACCTCAACCTGAACGAAGTTCTGGGCAACGGATATCACTCTCTCATCGAAGGAGCATCCGCAGACGGTATCCATCTCTATGAAGATTATTCCAAGCTTATGCTTGAATATATGAAGAGTCATTACCTTGATGTTGCACCTGTCGAAGATGTGACTGAGGCGATGACCGAAGAATGAAAGGAGTTTCTCTTATGAAGAAATTTAAATTTGCTGCTATCCTGTGCCTTTCCGCACTGATGCTGACTGCCTGCTCCGGCGGTTCTAACAAGACTGTAGATGTTGATGTCAAGAAGCTTGCTTCCTCCATCAATTCCGAGGCTGTCACAAGCGATACTCTGACCGAGGTTGCTGATAACATGATCAGCACCATCTACTTCACCGATGACAGCACAATGGCTGCCGGCAGCGCTTACACAAGTTCAGGCGCAACTGCAGATGAA
>R21__coassemble_1446_pt1 | contig 15896 bp, 16 predicted proteins | sample R21__metabat2_low_PE_028 | metagenome-assembled genome bin R21
GATATATGACAGTGATAATCGATGATCGGCAGATCCTGTGCATAAGTGTGATACAGGTGTCTTGCAGTCTCTGTCTCCAGTACGAATTCTTCATCCATAAAAGGTTTCATAGTCTTCTTTCTCCCTTTCCTGTAAAAGATAAAGCCGGGGCCGCATGTGCAGCACCCGGCAGAAGAGGTCTTATCTGCAGATCTCGTGAACCAGGTCGTATGCTCTCTTCTGGTCTTCCGGTGTCTTGCAGTATGTATTAATGATAAGTTTCAGTCCCGGATGCCACAGCTTGCGAACGGTCTCCTCCACCACTTCCGGTGAACCTACCGCTCTCGCATTCAGGATCTTGCCTGTTCCTGCGAATGCTGCGCCGAACGCTTCCGGATCATTGGGTGACGGATCTGTCTCACTTGAGAAAGCTCCATCGGCACCTCTGAGATTTTTCACGTTCAGTACTGACGGGATCTTCAGCTTCCAGTTGCCGCAGCTGTGATAGAAGGTGCCTCCGAAGGGCTCGCACATATCTGCCAGCTGATCTGCTTCCAGTTCGTCGAACATGCCGTTGCTGATCATGATACTGGTATCAGCGGATGCTCCCATTCCCACGATCTTAGTGGAGGAAGCAAATCCATGTCCCGGGAACACCAGAGCATCCCCGATCAGATCCGCCTGTTTCTTCAGGTAATCCTTCATGACTGCACTTGCCTTGTATGCCAGTTCACTGTAAAGTTCAGGATCTTCCACCATACCCGGAAACAGGTTAGCCGTCGGCATCATCTCACTGATGATATTGAGCGGTGACTGAACATCACCGAAGGACATGGGAACTTTACCCCCGGTCTTTTCCATAAAGTATTCAATATATGCCAGCTGGTCCTGACCGATCTGTGTCGTATGGATCGGGACCGGATCGCAGGCAGCTGCTTCTTCTACGTCCTCGAAGCGATCTGAAACAGCAGGTGCCTGTCCATCGAGCCAGATATAATCTGCCCCGAAAGCTGCAGCACCGATACCTCACCCATCCGAGGGCTCCAGGAAGTTGGCCATATCCGCTTCAAAATTCATACCCTCCTGAAGCGCGCCCAGCTGAAGTCTCAGTGAAAGCTCACGGTCCTTACATTCTGCACCGTAAACTTCAGCCACGCGGAAGCGTCTGTAAACCAGTACGCCTTCATCCGCCTCCAGAAACTTCTGAACCTTCTCATCCTGCTTAGCTGCATACTCGGCATAGCGGTCCAGATCAAACTGCTCCGGCTCCATACTTCTGACTTCAGTGCTCTGTGAGTCTCTGAGAGATGTATCAAACATTTCTTTTTCCTCCTGCTTTCATCTGCCCTGTCTATCAGCCTGCCTTGATCGGCATGATGATATTCGGCATGGTCATGGTGAATGCCGGCCAGTAAGTTACTATGGCCAGAACCACCAGCATAACGATAAAGAACGGGATCAGGGTCTTACCCAGTCTCTCGATGGATACCTTGGAGATAGCTGATCCAATGAACAATGTGGAGCCTACCGGAGGTGTTACAAGGCCGATGCCCAGGTTCAGGATCATGATACATCCGAACTGAACCGGATCCACACCGATCTGTGTTGCGATCGGAAGAAGGATGGGGGTAAGCAGCAGGATGTTGCAGCTCATATCCATCATGGTACCGAAGATCAGCATGATGATATTCATCATAAGAAGGATGACATACTTGTTGGAGGTGCGGCTGAGGATCGCAGTAGCGATGATCTCCGGGACCTTCAGGTAAGTCAGACACCATGAGAAAGCACTTGATGTTGCGATCAGGATAAGTACGATAGCCAGTGTATTAAGGGCACGCTCCAGAACCTTCCAGAAGCCTTTAAGAGTCAGTTTCTTATAGATGAATGCGCCGCAGATAATAGCCCATACGACCGCGATAGCTGCTGACTCGGTTGCTGTGAAGACACCTGCAACTACACCGACTACTACGATCAGCACTGTCATAAGTCCCCAGATCGCTTCGAAGAAAGTCTTCAGGAAATAGCCAAGACGGAACTTGTCGCCCTTGGGGTACTGTTTCTTTACAGATACGTAGTAGCTGTAGATCATCAGTGCAACGCCGAGAAGGATACCCGGTGCATAACCGGCAATGAAGAGTCTTCCGATGGAAACGCTGCCTGCAACAGTTGCATAGATAACCATGTTATGTGACGGAGGAATCAGGATTCCCTGTACGGAAGAGGTCATCGTAACATTTGCAGAGAAATCATCGTCGTAGCCCTGTTCTACCATCATCGGGATCAGAATGGTTCCCAGGGATGCACAGTCAGCTGCGGAGGATCCGGAGATACCGCCGAAGAACATGGAGGCAACGATGTTGACCATTGCAAGGCCGCCTCGCATCCAGCCTACGATCGCATCGGACAGAGCGATCAGCTTATCTGATATGCCGCCCTCTCCCATCAGCTCACCGGCCAGGATAAAGAAGGGAACCGCCATCAGAGAGAAACTGAAGACACCTTTTACCATCAGCTGTACTACCTGCTGAAGGTTCAGTCCCATATACATCATTCCGATCACGGCAGCGATACCGATCGCATAGGCAATGGGGAAACTCATGATAATAAAGGCAAAAAATAAAACGATCAGAAGAACGATTGCAGTTGTTGAATTCATTTCTTCTCTGCCTCCTTTACAGCTGCTCCGAGGGCATCCTCGGGCGGATTGACCTTATAGTCGTAATAGCCTTTCACCGGCTTGTGAAAGACTTTCAATACAAAAAGGAAAAACAGTTCGCTCTGCATCAGAAGCATGCAGACACCGGAAACCGGTACTGCTGCATACAGCCATGCCTTCTTGATCGGGATACCCGACAGAACACTCTTGGTCATGAGCTGGCAGAACTTGAAACCATATACGATCATGAACAGGCTGAATGCGAAGATACATACCTCGCTGAGTGCATGAAGCACCCCCATAGCCTTAGCTCTTATTTTCTTAGGGAAGACATTCTGGATCATCATAACGCGCAGATGCTTATCCGTGCGGATCGCCAGACTTGCACTGATCAGTGCCATATAGACCATACAAAGCAGGATCGCCTGTTCACCCCAACGCGGCGTCTTGCTCAGGACAAAACGATTAAATACAACGTAAGAAGTGATCAAAATAGAAGCAATAAAAACCAGCTTGCAGAAGGTCATGAAAATCCAGTAAACACCATCATAGAATTTTCTCAAGGATTTATCCTCCGTTCCTTCATCATACTCAAATCTTCTTTTATGAAAGGGCAGCACTGCTTGGCAGCGCTGCCCAGTTTTCAGGATCATGTTTATGAACGATTAATGGGTATCAAATTAATTATTTCTGAAGCTCAAGGATAGTATCCAGCTCAGCTTCGATGCCTTCGGAGTAGTCTGCCCAGATGCCCTTGCAAGCTTCCTGTGCAGTCTGCATATCTTCTTCCGGAACGTCGATGATGGTTACGCCCTTTTCTTCAAGGGACTTACGAAGGTCTTCCTCTTCCTGCTCGATCTGCTCTTTATTCCACTCAGAAGCTTTCTTTCCTGCTTCTCTCAGAAGAGCCTGATCGTCTTCGCTGAGGCTGTTCCACTTTTCTTCTGCCATAAGGATAACGCCCGGGCTGAAGGTATGAGCATCAAGCAGGTAGTACGGAGCTACTTCGTAGAACTTGTTGGAGTCATATCCCGGATATCCGTTCTCGCCGCCGTCAACAACGCCGGTCTGGATGGAGCTGTACAGTTCGCTGTAAGAGATCGGAGTCGGCTCTGCGCCAAGTGCTGTCATGGTATCCATCATGAGGGTGGTCTCCGGAACACGGATCTTCTTACCCTTCAGATCTGCCAGAGAGCTGATCTCCATGGATGTGAATGTGTTTCTTGCACCTTCATCGGTGTAGGAAATGCCAACGAAGCCTGCGCCTACCTCAGCACCTTCATTCAGGAATGCCTGACCGATCTCCTCGGAGTCAAGAACCTTCCACATGTTGTCACGACTTGTGAAGATATACGGCAGACCGAACAGAGTCAGTTTCTTGATGCCGTAGTCACCCAGAGAGTTGGTGTTTCCTCTGTAGAAGTCAACAGTGCCGCCGCCCATCTGAAGAGCGTTCAGACATGTGATCTCATCACCCAGCTGAGAAGCTGTGAATACGTCGATCTTGATGCGGCCTTCGGACAGCTCATCAACATACTCAGCGAACTTGTAGCCAACCTTAGCGTTGATGTTGTCATCGCCGTTCAGCTCTGCGTAAGTGAATGTTACTTCCGGTTCTGTTTCAGCCATTGCGGTGATGCCCATGCTTGTAAGGGCCATACCCATTGCCAGTGCCATTGCCAATGCCTTTTTCATCTTTTTACCTCTCCTTGTGAAATGAAATAATAATGAGTAGTAGTTTTATCTATTCCCGGGTCAACCTCTTCCGGGCAATATTCTTTCTAATACTGATCCACTGTACTTCTGAAGATCACGTCCAGTCTGGTCGCCTTCGTATGCTGCGCCGGCTGTTCGTTCTTGACCAGATAATCAGTCATAGTCTTAAGTGCCGTCCTGCACTGATCGTATGGTTTCTTATCTACCAGTGCAGTGATCACATTGTCATGAAGGAACTTCCTCGACTCTTCGAAGAGTCCGCTTCCTATGAATGGAAATGCCCCTGCTCTTCCGGTGTTTCGGATCGCTTTTCCAAGCACGGCCGTCGATCTTGAATTAACTGCACATGCTCCTGCAATTCTGTTATCTCTGATCGCTTTCTCCACTTCCTGCTGACATTCCTCGTCATCATGGTCGAAGTTGAGAAATAAAAGCTTATCCGCCAGGCCCTCTTCCTCGAAGTATTCTGAGACAGCGCCTTCCGTCAGACGCCTGTTTTCGTATGATGGTCCTACACCGCTGACTATGATCTTTCCATCCAGCCTGTGCACCATATCAAGAAGCAATTCTGCTGTAACTCTTCCGACTACATGCGCGTCTGCCTGAACACAGCAGAGTCTCTCGAAACCAAGTGAGTCGTTATCCACCAGTACCACGGGAATACCCGGGTTGCTGACCCTCTCAAAATCGCTTTCTTGAAAATATTCCCGGAGCCCTACCGATACGACCCCGCTGTAATCCTCGGGATCAAAATATTTCATAGCTCCGTCTTTACTGTCGCATGTAAAACGTACAAGCGTGATATTGTAATCGGCTGCAGTCGCCTCATAATCATCAACGGCTTCCCACATCTTCTGGAAATAATAGCGGGACCCTATATCTGCCGCGGGAAGAATGACAGCTACTGATCTCGGTTCGCTCTTTAGACTGCTTGCCAGAACATTCGGTCTGTAATTCATCTCCTCCGCCAGCTGCATGATCTTGTTTCTGGTAGCTTCGCTCACTCCGCTCTTGCCATGGAGTGCCTGGTGTACACTGCTGATCGATACACCTGCTTCCTCGGCAATGTCCTTGATCGTAACTCTTTTATCCATCCCCCTGCCCTTTGTGTGCTTTCCAGCGTTTCGGCACTGCCATTCAGAAGTTCTCTGTCTGAATGGCAGCTTCACGCGCTTGCCAAAACGTTTCAGTTATTCATTCACCCAAATCATATGCCCATACTGACATATATGTCAACCGAAACGTTTTTGTTTTCTTGTATTTCGTTATTTTAACTATTTTCGTGCTGCATGTTTTAGTAAGCATTGCACAACGAACGTCCTATTGAACAAAAAACGTTTATGTTTTATAATTTGTCTGCAAGATATAACTAAATGAGGTATTATTATGCAGGAAATCAAGGCTCGATGTGAGCTCACGCAGCAGCAGTACCGCGCTTACATGAAATTTCATGTCCTGGGCAGGAAGAAAGATCTCATTATCCATGCGATCGGAGCTATTCTCCTTTTCCTGTTCGGCCTTGCCAACATGAAGGTCAGCAGTCCCATTCTCGGCTGGACCTTTATCGCACTGGCCCTCTATTTTCTTGTCAGCCGTTATCTGCGTTTCTTCATCAGCGTAAACAGGATCGTAAAACAGTTCGGCCTGACAGATACGCCGAAATACTTTTACTCTCTCACTTTCCATGATCACACCTTCGATATCAGCAACAACAAGGAAAGTGCCCGATACGAATACAGGAAGATACACCATGTAAACTTTATGGATCAGGATCAGCTGATCTTTCTTTACATGACAGCCGATCAGGCTTTTCTTATTCCCTACTCTGCCTTCTCTTCAGGCTCTGCTTCTCTTCTGAAGCAGCTGCTCTCAGCTGAGACAGCTGACGGGATCGTGACCGAAGACTAAATCATAACGATAAACACATATATCAGGAGGTCCATTGTATGAAGAAAATTCCATATGGCATTACCTTCCATCCGACCTGGTGGCATGAGAATGCCGGTATCGATTTCTCCCAGCCCTTTTTCGACGATTTCGAATATCGTATGGAAGCAGATGTAAAGATGCGAAAGACGCTCTACGAACACTTCGGCTCGTTCGGCATCGGAGAGAAAGATCCCCAGAGAAGGCCTCTTCTCGGCACCGATCTTCTGGCTGCAGGTTACCTGTAGTCTGAGCTTATGGGATGCGACATCATCTACCAGCCGGATAATTCCCCGCAGGTAGTATGTGCGAATATTGATGTGGATGATATCGGTGATATCCAGGTTCCGGATCTTGATCACAGCGAAGTCTGGGCAAGGACCCAGAAGCAGATCGACGGTCTGCTTGAGAAGTACGGCCGTGTAGAGACCTATGTCAACCTTCAGGGTATTCAGAACATTGCCCTTGATCTTATGGGACAGGATGTATTCATGGCTTATTACACCGACCCCGAAGAGATCACCGGACTTCTCCGCAAGATCACTGACATGTCCCTGGAGATCGGCAAGCGTTTCTACAAGCTCAGCAATGATATCTCCGGCGGCGTAACAGGCATCGTTCGTGATGTGATGCCAGACAACTACCTGACCTCCAACTGCTCTGTCGAGATGGTATCCAATCAGATCTATGAAGAATTTCTTATGCCCTTCGATATCGAGCTGGCGAACACCTTCACCAGCTTCGGCATCCACCACTGCGGCAAGAGCATGGAGCATGTCGTAGAAGGATACTCCAAGGTACCCAATCTTAAGTTCGCGGAAGTAGGTGCCGGATCTGATATTGCTGTCTGCAGAAAGCAGCTTCCGGATACCTGCCTTAATCTTCGCTACAGCGCAGTCACTCTTCAGACTCAGACTCCGGATGAGATCCATGCTCGTGTTGAAGAGATGCTCCGCCTTGGAAAAGCTGATGAAGGCAACATCTCGATCTCCTGCGTAGGTATGGATAAAAACACACCGGAAGAAAACATCCTGGCTTTCCTGGATGCCTGTGAAAAAGCAAACCATTGATTTTCCTCCATAGAAATAAAGAGAGCCCGGAAATCTACGGATAACCGTATATTTCCGGGCTCAAAAAATGTCCTTATTCAGATATTCTGTCCGATGCCAGCTCTCCCAGCGTTGTCTCTCCCCAACTGTAATTCGTCAGGTAGCTGCCCTTGAAAAGCTGTGCATATTCTTCTTTTCCCGAGAGATACTGATAGAGATCACACTGGACCTTATCAAGTACGATGCGCCTTTTACCGTCTACAGCTTCAACCACATACGGGATGCCGTACTCTTCCAGCGTGTTCTTCAGCCTGAGGGCCACCTTCCTGTATCTGGAAAGCGTCTGCGGTGTGACCGGTTCATCTTCCCAGAGAAAGCCTATGGCTTCTTCAGAGGTTACGAAGCCACCCTTTCTGTCGACAAGCAATGCGAAGAGCTCCTTCGACTTCTTGTTCCTGAAGGCAATAGGTGTATCCCCTACAAATACATCGAAGTATCCGAAGGTACGGATCACAACAGTTCTCTTCTCTTCCAGCTGTTCTGCCTTCTGCTGCCTGGTTTCTTCCACATCATAGAGCATGACATAGCGGGAAGTCTTGTTATCCGCTACTTTCTGAGAGCAGACTGCCTTGATCTTTTTCTCCATGCCTGTCCGGTAATCGTAGTAGGAGAACTCGGCTTCACCCTTCTTTAAGAGATCTGCGAAGTCTTCATAGGTCGCTTCACTGTAGGAAACAAAATTGTCGAGGGGTGTAAAATTCTCTGTCAGTACCAGCCACTCCTCCTCGGTATAGCCGAAGAAAGAAGCCACATTCTCACTGGCATACAAGGGTTTAACCATTCCCTTCGGGTCCACCTCGAAGGCTGCGAGGCCATCGGAGAACTGTCTGATCAGGTCACGCATGCCGTCTTTCAGCTGGTCGTTTTCGTTCTTCAGGGCTGCTGTCTCTGCAGATTCCTTTACTTCCCTGCAGCAATACATGCTTACCGCGTCATCGACCTTGATAAATACACCTGTATACTGCTTCAGTGTACCATCTGATGACAGTGCCTGATATGTCATCTGCGGAAGACCTGACTCACCGTGGAACAGCTGTTTCTGGCCAAAGTCTCTGAAGAAGCCTCTCACCTCATCCTGCTGGCTGACTGCAACGGAACGAACGATCCACTTTTCCACCGCGTCCTCGATCTGCATCGCCACATCCTCGAACATCTTGAAGGAGGAATCGTCCTTGCAGTACAGACACTTTACGGTATTGCTGTCCAGATTGAACTCAAATATCTTATCGTAGACATCTGTAAGCGCCTTCATATAGCGCTTGCTCTCGCTGTTCTGTCTGGACTTATATCGATCTGTCACGTCCATGCATATGCTCTGGAACTCTGCCTCGCCCTGTTCATTCACAGTTCTTGAGATCCAGCCGAATACATGGGCTCTGGTTCCGTCACATCTGAGAAGTGTCATGTCACCTGCAAGAGGCACATCTTCTGAAAAAGCACGGTCCAGGTACCTGGAAAAACGTCTTCTCTCTTCCATGGGAAGCATGAGAAATACGTTCTCCTTGTATAGATCCAGATAATCCAGTTCACCGTCTTCGGCTTTCGGAAAGCGGAGCATGTCGATCATGCACTGATTGATGTGAGTGACTCTCGGCTGCTTTTCACAGGTATATCTGATATAACCGAAGGGTATATTTTCCTTCAGCATCTCCAGGCTGTCGTTGCTGTGCTTCAGATCGGTGATATCTGTCAGAACAGATAAGGCCGTCATAGAGCCATCTTCAGCTTTCTCGGATGAGACCGTATCCCTTACCCAGATCAGACTGCCGTCCTTACGGACAAGACGATACTCTTCCGTCAGTACCTGTTCCTTCTCAGCAAGCTGCTCTATCATCGCAGCATATCTGCTTCTGTCAGCTTCATACACATGTTCGCCGTACAGATCTTTTTCTTCATCCTGCAGTTCATCTTCCTGCATTCCAAGCATTCGGCATAAATTCTGACTGACGTAGTTCAGATGAACAGGGTCCGACAGAACATATTGATGCAGTCCGCTGATGCGGCTGCCGAGTATTCTCTCCATATTCTCAAGCGAATGATTCATTCTGTACCTCTCCCTGTTTTCCGCTGCTTTATTCCGCCTTATGCATGTGCCTGACGCAGTTCAGTCTTTCTGATCTTGCCGCTGATGGTCTTGGGCATCTCCGTCACGAACTCGATGAGGCGGATCCATTTGTACTCGGCAAGCTTACGGTTGCAGAAGTTCTTGATCTCCATCTCAAGCTTGGATGTCGGATCATAACCCTTGCCAAGTACCACGACTGCTTTGATAGCCTGTCCTCTCAGTGTATCGGGAACGCCTATCACGCTGCACTCCACAATGGCCGGATGTTCCATGAGGACATTCTCCACCTCATAAGGGCCGACTCTGAAGCCGCTGGTCTTAATAATATCATCGAAACGTCCGTGAAACCAGTAGTGACCTTCCTCATCCATATATGCTGCATCTCCCGTATGGTAGACACCGTCTCTCCAGACATAGTTATACTGCTTTTCATTGTCCAGATAACCGGTAAATACACCGGGCTGTTTTCCGGCTTCCTGCGGAATGATAACGACTTCTCCGATCTCACCCTGCTTTACTCTGCTGCCGTCTTTCCCGCGCAGCTCGATGTTGTAGAAGGGGGACGGCTTTCCCATGGAACCTGCTGCGGCATCACTGTCACTGAAGTTAGCCATCAGGAGCGTTGTCTCTGTCTGTCCGTAACCTTCTCTCAGGACAAGTCCTGTCTTCTCTGTAAACTTGCGGAAGACTTCCGGTGCCAGCATCTCGCCGGCAGTTGTTGCGTGGCGGAGTGTCGGCATGTCCGGAATTCCCTTGCGCACCAGATAACGGTATACAGTAGGCGGTGCACAGAATGAAGTCACACCGTATCTGTTGATAACTGCTGTAAGCTGCTTGGGATCAAAGTTGTCGAAGTCATAGATCATGACGGCACTTCCGATCAGCCACTGGCCATAGATCTTTCCCCAGGAAGCTTTCGCCCAGCCGGTTTCGGCAATAGTAAAGTGCAGACCATTATCCTCAGCCTGCTGCCAGTACTTCGCGGTCACGATGTGTGCCAGCGGATAGTTAAACGCATGGATGACTCCCTTGGGTTCACCTGTTGTTCCGGATGTAAAGTACAGCATCATCGGATCTGTCGCCAGTGTGGACACTCTGTCCCACTCATCGGATGCCTTCTCTGTCTCGGTGGTAAGATTGGTAAATCCTTCGGCCTCTCCCTGTACACACCACAGCTTGGCAGTGTGACCTGAGGCTTTCAGAGCTGCGCTGACTTTCTGCGGCACCTCATCCTGAATGGTGCAGACGATGCCCTTCGCCTTCGACGCACGGATACGATAAACAAGGTCGTGTTCTGTCAGCATGTGAGTTGCCGGAATCATAACAGCTCCCAGCTTGTGCAGAGCGACTGCAGCGAACCAGTATTCGTAATGGCGTTTCAGAATCAGCATGACCGAGTCGCCGCGTCCGATGCCTGCCTGTCTGAAGACATTTGCCACGCGATTGCTTTCACGGCTGACATCGGCGAATGTAAAGATATGCTCCTCTCCATCCACATTGCACCAGACCATAGCGCGCTTGTCAGGTGCTTCTTTCGCGATCTTATCTACAACATCATAACCGAAGTTGAAATCTTCCGGATAATTAAGCGTTATATTCTCCAGATCACCGTTTGCATCCAGTGTCTCAGTGCAGAACTCTCTGTATATGCTCATAATGCCTCCATGACGACAGGACTGCCGATTCGGCGGAACCTGTCATATCTGTTCTGGGTCAGTTCCATGTCATCTTCCAGCACACGGATCTCGCTGCTGAGGAGATTACGTATACGATCGTAGAAAGCCTGACCTCCCATATCTTTCTCAGAAAGAATTCTTTCCACAATTCCAAGACTTCTTGCGTCTTCAGCTGTCAGCTTCAGGCTTTCAGCCGCATCGGATGCCTTCTTCGCGTCTTTCCACAGGATGCTTGCACATCCTTCCGGTGAGATCACGGAATACACTGCATTCTGCATCATCCACACGCGGTCGGAAACTGCCAGTGCCAGGGCTCCGCCGCTTCCACCCTCTCCGATCAGGATCGAGATGGTCGGAACGCACAGAGTGGACATCTCCATAAGATTTTCAGCTATGGCCTGTCCCTGTCCTCTCTCTTCCGCACCTATTCCGCAGTACGCACCGGAGGTATCGATCAGACAGATCACAGGTCTTCCGAATTTCTCTGCCTGCTTCATCAGTCTGAGTGCCTTTCGATAACCTTCCGGATGCGGTGCTCCGAAATTACGGCGTGCGCGTTCCTTGGCTGTATGTCCCTTTTCGATGGCAATTACAGTCACCGGTCTGCCGTCAAGTGATGCGATGCCGCCTACGATCGCCGGATCGTCGCCGCATCTGCGGTCTCCGTGAAACTCACAGAAGTCCTGAAAAACATGACTTATATAGTCAAGACCTGTAGGGCGCTTGTTATCCCTTGCCTGTCTGACTCTGTCGTATGCCTTTTCGCTCATGCTCTTCTCCTCCTGTCATGCATTTCCAGAATTCCCTTCAGATAATTCTTCTGCTCCGCTCTGGGTACTATGCTGTCTATGAAGCCGTGCTCAAGAACGAATTCCGATTTCTGAAAGCCGTCCGGCAGGGATTTCTTCGTGGTCTGCTCGATGACTCTTCCTCCTGCGAAACCAACAGATGCTCCGGGCTCTGCCAGGATGATATCCGCTTCCATGGCGAAACTTGCTGTAACGCCGCCCATGGTGGGGTCTGTCAGAACAGATACATAGAGGAGGCCTGCATCGCTGTGGCGTTTTACTGCTGCGCTGGTCTTAGCCATCTGCATCAGAGACAGAAGCCCTTCCTGCATGCGCGCACCGCCGGAAACGATATATCCGATGACAGGTACTCTCTGCTGCAGCGCATACTCGAACAGTGCCGTGATCTTCTCACCCACTGCGCTTCCCATGCTGCCCATCATAAAGTAGGGTTCCATAACGAAGAGACAGCACTGCTGACCTCCGATTCTGGTGATACCGCAGATGACTGCTTCTTCTTCTCCGCTTGCAGCGCGAACCGTCTGCAGCTTCTCATTGTAGCCCGGGAAATCCAGGGCATTTTCACTGCTGAGACCTGAATAAAGCTCACGGAAACTGTCCTTGTCTACCAGCATGCGTATTCTTGAGCGTGCCTTCATGCGGAAGTGATATCCGCATGAGCAGACCAGATCATGTGCCCACAGTCTGCTCAGAGGAATCTCGTGATGACAGTTGGGACACTTTTTCTCCGGCTCTCCGGCATCTCTCTGTACCGGTGCTGTGCTTCTTCCGCCTTCTTCCAGGCTGTTTTTCGGTTTCAGAAAATTGATCAGTGGCATACTTTCACCTGCTTATTGCATGAATGTCAGATCGTACTGGCCGGAGACGAATCTCTCGTCCTGCACGATTCTCAGTTGTTCTTTAATGTTGGTGGGAATCCCTTCGATGATCAGCTCACATAATGATGCGTTGATCTTGCGGAGCGTCTCTTCTCTGGTCTTCGCATATACGACCAGTTTTCCCAGCAGAGAGTCATAGTAGGGAGACACTTCTGTGTCTTCCATCAGACAGGTATCGAAGCGAACAGAGGGTCCACCCGGTACGTGCAGCATTTTCAGCTTGCCGCAGCTGCCTGCATTGATACGGCATTCAATTGCCGATCCCCTGATCTTGATATCTTTCTGGGTGATATCGAGGGGAATTCCTGCGGCTATGCGGATCTGCCATTTCACAAGATCATATCCGCTCAGCATCTCGGTGACACAATGTTCCACCTGAAGGCGTACATTCATCTCCATGAACCAGAAATTGCCCTGCTTGTCCAGAAGGAACTCCAGTGTGCCCGCGCCTACATATCCGATCTGTTTCACAGCTTCAACAGCCAGTTCCATGATCCTGCTGCGCTGTTCATCACTGACTCCCGGTGAAGGTGTCTCCTCCAGAAGTTTCTGGTTTCTTCTCTGAAGAGAACAGTCGCGGTCTCCCAGGCAGACTGCGTTTCCGTGCTCGTCCGCAAGGATCTGCAGTTCCACATGTCTTGCCGGGAAAACATACTTTTCCAGGTATACACTGCCGTCTCCGAAAGCGCTGATGGCTTCAGCCGTTGCCTGATGATAGTTTTCTTCCAGATCGTCTTCTGTTCTGATCAGGCGAATTCCTCTTCCTCCGCCGCCGGCACATGCCTTCAGCATGACGGGATAGCCGATCTTCTTCGCCTGTCTCTTAGCTTCCTGTACGGACGCAAGCGTTTTGGTTCCCGGTATTACCTGGAGACCTGTATGTCTGATCAGCTCTTTAAGTACTGCCTTATCACTCAGACGTTCCATACTTTCCGGATCCGGTCCGATGAATACCAGACCGTTTTTTCTGCACAGGCTCGCGAAATGCGCATTCTCTGACAGAAAACCGTATCCCGGATGAATTGCCTGTGCGCCTGCCAGAAGTGCTGTGCTTATGATCTGATTTTCATTCAGATAACTTTCGGAAGCCTCCGGACCGCCGATGCAGTAACTCTCATCGGCCAGAGCAACATGCAGCGCATTTCTGTCAGCCTGGGAATAGACTGCGACCGTAGCCACACCCATCTCCTTGCATGCTCTTATGATTCGCACTGCGATCTCGCCGCGATTGGCGATCAGAATTTTAGAAAACATAGGTCATACTCCTGTGATTGCAAATGAAAATGCTGCGGAGCAGCACAGCCTGCCATCCACGCTCACTGTGCCTTCCGCAAAATAGAACGGCTTTTTCGCCCTGGTGATATGACATCTTGTCTCGATGGTATCCCCGGGTCTCACCGGAGAGCGGAACTTCACATTGTTCAGTCCCGTGTACACCGGAAGTTTGCCTTCATTCATCTCGTCCTTCATCAGAATGCAGGCAGTCTGTGCCAGTATCTCGCAGAGAATGACACCCGGTACGATAGGATCTCCCGGGAAATGTCCCTTGAGGAAAAACTCATCGCCGGTCACATGGAAGTGCCCTACTGCTTCCTCGTCCTGTTTTTCTACCTCATCGAGCAGAAGCATATTGTCCCTGTGAGGCAGAATATTCATGATCTCTTCTCTGTTCATCTCATTCCCTCGTGATACGGAAAAGTTCTGTTCCGTACTCAACAACCTGTCCATTTGTCGCACAGATCTGTGAGATCACACCGTCTTCTTCAGCATTGATCTCATTCATCAGCTTCATCGCCTCGATGATGCAGAGGGTCTGACCCTTCTGTACTCTGTCGCCAACTTTAACGTACGGCGCTTCATTCTCAGCCGGAGCCGCATAGAACATACCCACGATGGGAGATGTAACACTGCTGTAGCCTGTCTGCACAGATGCAGCTGCCGGAGCGGCTTCCTTATGTGCTGCAGCATTTGCTGTATAAGCTTCTCCTGCCGGATACACAGCCTGCATGCCGACTGCAGGAAGACTTCTCTCAAGTCTTACCTTCGTATTCCCGTCTGTGATCTCAAGACCTGTCAGCTCCAACTCCTTCATCAGCTGCGCATATCCGCGGATCTCTGTCTCGTTCATATGATCACACCTTTCTGAAAGCCAGGCAGGCATTATGTCCGCCGAAGCCCAGTGAATTGGAAAGTGCCAGGGTGATGTCAGCCTTAACAGCTTCGTTCGGTACACAGTTCAGGTCACAGTTCTCGTCCTGTTCCTTCAGGTTGATGGTCGGCGGAACGGTTCCTTCTTTCAGAGCCATGATGCAGGCAAGGGCCTCGACTGCACCTGCTGCGCCGAGCATATGTCCGGTCATGGACTTGGTTGAGCTGACATAAGCTTTCTTAGCCTGCTCTTCACCCAGGGCGGACTTGATCACCGCTGTCTCTACCTTATCGTTCATGGGTGTTCCTGTTCCGTGAGCGTTGACGTAAACCACATCTTCAGAGCTGAAGCCTGCTTCCTTCATGGCTTCCTCCATGGCTTTCGCTCCGCCTCTTCCTTCCGGCTGAGGCGCTGTGATGTGATAAGCGTCACAGGTCGAACCGTAACCGCACACCTCACCGTAGATTTTCGCGCCGCGTGCCTTAGCATGCTCATACTCTTCCAGAACCAGCGCTGCTGATCCCTCACCCAGTACGAAGCCGCCTCTTCTGCTGTCGAAAGGAAGGGATGCCTGATCGGGATCCTCTGCCGGTGACAGCGCTTTCATATTGGAAAATCCGGCTACTGCAGACGGTACGATGGCAGCCTCAGCTCCTCCGGTGATAACTGCGTCAGCATATCCGTGGCGTACGAGACGCATGGCTTCGCCGATTGCATTTGACCCGGATGCGCATGCAGTGACTGCGGGCATTGCACTGCCCTGGCAGTTATGTCTGATGGCGATCATTCCTGCTGCCATGTTGCTGATCATCATCGGTACGAAGAGCGGGGAGACCCTGCGCGGCCCTTTCTCCATCAGCTTTTCATGCTCATTTTCAAATGTTCCGATGCCGCCGATACCGGTTCCGAAAATGACTGCGAAGCGTTCGG
>R21__coassemble_1450_pt1 | contig 15881 bp, 13 predicted proteins | sample R21__metabat2_low_PE_028 | metagenome-assembled genome bin R21
TTTTTCTTGGCTCTTCAAGAAATTTCCTTCCCTCCGCTACGTGTGCCCTAGCTAGTCAGTGGGTTTTTCTCGGCTCTCCACAAAACTTCTTCCCTCTGCCACATGAGGTTTAGCTAGTCAGTGGGATAACTTGGCTTGTTCCGCAACGAGAATTTCCACATACACATATGTATTAACAAGTCAGAAAGGGCCATCGCACTATCCCATGCGATGGCCCTCATTTTATTTCTCCGGCTGCATATAACTACCCGCAACCTGACATATCACATCTACCACCTGCGCCAGACTTTCATACTCAGGCTCTTTCAGACTTCCCTTGTCCTCAGCATCCCCGGTCTCAGCCTCCGTCTCAGGAGCTTCTTCCGTTTCTTCTGCATCCTGACTTTCCTCAGTGCTCACGCTCATCTCAGCATCCGCCATCAGTCCTGCTGCCAGATCATCAATACTCTGCACAGGATTCTCCAGATCCTGGAAGATACTTACGCTGGGATATCCTGCCTCGGCGAACGCCTTGTGCCCGCTCAGCTTCTTTTCCACAATACTCCACGGAGTTACAACAGCTTGTGCCTCTTGAGAGGCTTCAACTGTCATAGTATCTGCTGCCAGATCAGACTTCAACATTCCCACCGCATCAGTAAGTGCCTGCGCAGCCATATCAGTCTGCTCCATCAGATACGCTGCTGACAGCTTGGATGCAGGAGCATTCGCCAGTCCGTCCACTGTTCCCAGCTGGTACGGAAAGTTTTCCAGCGGCGCGCCGATGTTATCCACATTTATGACAGCTTTTACACGGTTATCCATGTAATAACCCAGATCCCGGACAAATGCCTTGGACCCGAACCATCCATCCTCTTCCCCTGACAGGAATACAAAGCAGATATCCACACCGGTGTCTACGTCGGCAAGAATGGTTGCCGCTGCCATAAGCACTGCGGCACCTGCTTTTCCGCTTGCCATGTCAGCGCCTGTCTCAGTAGGATCTGCCTCAGTTTCTCCTTCAGCCGGCTCAGTCTCAGCTTCTTCGGCACTTGCCGCTTCCGCTCCGCCGTCCGATGCAGACGCATCTTCTTCATTGCCGGCAGCTGTCTCCTCCTCATTCGCAGCACCACCGAAACTTTCCTGGTTCATAAGCCCTGCACTCTCATCTGAGATAGGCTCTCCATTCTCATCCAGCTCCGGCGCCCTGTCAGACGGAGTATCATAATGAGCACAGAGGATGATCATATCATCTCCCATGTTCTCCATATTCGCGCCGCGCTCTGCAAGAATGTTAAGGCCCGGCACATCAACGCCGTCCTTATTCAGCACGCCTTCATGGAAGTTGTCATCTGCGATCTCATACCCCATGGGCTCCAGAATACCCTTGATCACCTCGGAGATCTCCAGTTCTCCGTCGGATCCGGCCGTAGAATCTACCTGATTGAGCAGGTTGAAGTACTGGCGGATCAGTTCCGGGTCTGCTTTAGGAAGGACCAGTGACGCACCTTCCAGGATCTCCTGTAGCTGCTGCTGTGCAGCTTCTATAGCTGCTTCATCAGCCTGAACCTGCTCCAGTGTATCGCCTTCCGCGATCACTTCCACAGTCCCCTCATCCACAAGATCATCCATATCCTCTACAAGAGAGTCATCCACCGGGGCCTGTGTCTCCTCCGGCGCATCGCCGATCACCTCTCCGGCTGCATCATCGCTCACAACTACATCTTCTCCGTCGACAATGGCTTCCGCGTAGCCGCACTGACTTGTCAGCATGGCTGCCACAGCCAGAATGCAGACTCCGTTAAGCAGTTTTTTTCTTCTCATAAAGCCCTCCCCATACAAACTCAGGTAAGTTCCTTCATATCCTCCGGAAGCGGCGATGTGACTTCGATCTGCCTCACGCCATCCTCTCCCGGAAACGGAAGATCGATCACGAGGCTTTCGCAGTGCAATGCCGCGCGGCTAAGCTGAGGTCCCTTCCACGGTTTCCCATAGATGGGGTCCGCAAGAAGCGCGTGCCCGATCGACGCCATGTGCACTCTGATCTGGTGGGTCCTTCCCGTCTCCAGCTTCATTCTGCAGAGCAGATAATCCCCTAACTCAGAAGAATATTTCTTAAGCGGACAGACATGCGTTACCGCTCTAAGGCCCACTGCTGCGTCCTCTGTTGTCTCGAATTCGTTGAGACTTCCCTCTTTTTTACAAATGTTCCGGTCTATAGTGAACCTCTTTCCTGTTTCAAGGGCCGGTACATTTGTCTCCGAAGCATCAGCAAGCGCCAGATAAGTCTTCTTAACCGCACCTTCACGGGTCAGCTTCTCAGCCGCCTCCTTGCTTTTCGCGATGATCAGTGCACCTGAGGTATCCTGGTCCAGTCGACCGACTGTGCGGACCGCCACTCCAGTCTGATCACCTTCGCTTTCCGGATCTTCCTCCGCGTCTCCCTGCTTATTTAAGAGGTACCACGCTGCAAAGTTGGCTATCGTGTCATCATAATGCCCTCGCCCGGGATGCACACTGACTCCGGCCGGCTTGTTGATGACCAGAAGATCCTCGTTTTCGAACAGTATATCCAGCGGCCCCTGAACCGGCAGTACTTTTCCCTCCTGCTCATCCTCAAGCTGGACCCTGAGCAGGCTTCCCGCGGGCAGTTTTCCTGTCACTCTCACCTGCGTCCACTCCGAATTCTCCGCCAGATACATGATGCCGCCGGATGTAAACTTCGCCCGGCTGATCTGACGCTTATTCATCCCCAGGCGGCTCTTAAGGATCTGTCCGATATTCAGCTGCACCTCATCAGGCCTGACTGTAAGCTCAAGTATTCTCATATGCAGATCGTATTAAACCAGCTCTCTGTCCTTACCCATGAAGAAGAGCGCAACCGTTCCCGGTCCTACATGTGATCCTGTACAGTAATCGTAGGAGGTATTGATGAAGCGGCGAACTTTCACCTTCTCCTGAATCTTCTCCATGATGTACAGAGAATCCTCGTAGCAGTCCGCATGTGCGATACCGATGATCTGCTCCTCCGGGTCCACGATGTTGTTGACCACGATGTCGATCAGTTCATTCAGAGATTTCTTTCTGCTGCGTACCTTCTTGAAGACAACGATGACAGCATCCTTGCTTCCCTTCAGCATGGGCTTGATCGACAGCATATTTCCCACAAATGCAGTCATGTTGCTGACACGACCTGTCCTTGCCAGATACTTCAGATCTTCTACTGTGAACACACCGTTCATCTTATGGGCCCATTCCTGCAGTCTGTCTGCGATGGTATCGATGTCTTCGCCCTTGTCTCTCATCTCAACTGCATAGATACCCAGGATTCCTTCTGCAAGAGAAGCATTCAGGGAGTCTACCAGACGCAGCTTTCTGTCCGGAAACTCTTCAGAGAGCTCTTCCATGGCAATTCTTGCCGCATTATTGCATCCGCTTATGCCGTGACTGATGCTGAAGCAGAGGATATCCTCTCCCTGCTCCAGGTATGGGCGAAATGCCTCCTCATAAGTCGCAGAATTGATCAGAGAAGTCTTCACCTCTGCGCCTGCTGCGATTGCTTCATAGTACTTATGGCCTTCCTCACGCTCCTGCTCCGGAGTAAGATCCGGGTTAAAGCATACAAGCGGCTCTCCATTCACCGTGTTGGTGAATGAGATGACGTGAATACCGTACTCCTTCACGATCACTGCCGGAATGTTGGCTCCTGAGTCTACAAATACCTGAAACATGCGTTGTCCTCCGTGCTAAAATTGTCGCTCCTGTGCATCTGTGAATACATTTTTTAGTGTATTTTCCTTAACTGCACCATTTTTTAGTTCAATATGTGAGTAATCTGGATTTTTTCTTCCAAACCATATATTACCCGTGATTATTTTGTGTTTTTCTTGACGCACTAAAGTGCTGGTGATAAACTTTAGTGAAAGCTTATCGATTCTATTTTAACATACTTTACATAAAGGAGTTGGCTCTATCATGGAAAAGAAAAATATCGACTGGGGCAGCCTTAGCTTCGGTTACATGAAGACTGATTACAGATACGTTTCTGAGTTCAAGGAAGGTGCATGGGATGCAGGTACCCTCACAACAGACGACAAGGTCGTTCTGAACGAGTGTGCAGGTGTTCTTCAGTACTCTCAGTCCTGCTTCGAAGGTCTGAAGGCTTACACAACTGAAGATGGCAAGATCGTTACTTTCCGCCCGGACCTCAACGCACAGCGTATGTTCGACTCCGCAGAGCGTCTTGAGATGCCTACTTTCCCGGTAGACAGATTCATCCAGGCTGTTAACGATGTTGTTAAAGCTAACTACGCTTGGGTTCCGCCCTACGGTTCAGGCGCTACACTTTACATCCGTCCGTATATGTTCGGTTCCAACGCCGTTATCGGTGTTAAGCCGGCTGACGAATATCAGTTCCGTATCCTGACAACACCGGTTGGCCCGTACTTCAAGGGCGGCGTTAAGCCGATCACCATCCGTGTCAGCGATTTCGACCGTGCAGCACCTCACGGAACAGGCCACATCAAGGCTGGTCTGAACTACGCAATGAGCCTGCATGCAATCATGGATGCACACAGACAGGGATTTGCCGAGAACATGTACCTTGACCCGGCTACAAGAACCAAGGTTGAGGAGACCGGCGGTGCTAACATCATCTTCGTAGATGAAGACGGCAACCTGGTAGTTCCGAAGTCCGACAGTATCCTTCCTTCCATCACACGCCGCAGCCTTGTTTACGTTGCTGAGCACTATCTTGGACTGAAAGTTACAGAGCGTGAAGTACTTCTCTCTGAAGTTCCGAACTTCAAGGAGTGCGGTCTCTGCGGTACTGCTGCAGTTATCTCTCCGGTTGGCAAGATCAACGACCACGGCAAGGAGATCTGCTTCGCATCCGGTATGGAACAGATGGGACCGACCATGACCAAGCTGTATGATACTCTGACAGGTATCCAGATGGGTCGTCTGGAAGCTCCGGAAGGCTGGATCCACGTAATCGAGTAATTTCGAAGTTATCTTATATGTAGAATAAAAAAGACAGAGAAGTCAGAACCGCTAATGGTTCAGCCTTCCCTGTCTTTTTATTTACTTGGACAATACTTTTCTTCGATTCGATCTATATACATTTCCTGTCGAGGTCTTTTGTATCAGTAAAAATCCCTCTCTCTCAAGTCGCGCTATCACTGAAGATCTAAAGTATGTTGATGGTGTCACTCCAATATATTCAGCAATTTCACGCACAGTTCTCGCTGCATTATAACAATATGAAAGTATCTTGATATCATTCTTACCCGGCATTATTTCTTCGACATAAATATCAGGAGCCTCATTTTCTTGTTTTACAATGCCATTTTTATAGGTAAGATCCGGCAAAGTTAATGTAAATGACTGACCATCTGCCGAAATATAAGGTCTGAATTCCTCCCCTTTATCCGCATAGTCTGCCTCGATATTATCGAAACCAGACCCTTTTTTCTCCATGTACTTGCACATTTCAAGAAGGTCACAGATTACTTCATTACGCCTTCTTGGAATAATGGAGGCGATATTTTTCTCTTCTACAAGCTTTCTCACTCCCAGTAATGCACCAGGAGAGGTGATTTCCAGACGGTCCTTGAAAATATTAATTTCTACCTGCGTTCCCTGCATATAGTAATTTCTATGTCCGACTGCGTTTACTATTCCTTCTGTCACAGCTCTGGCCGGATATGAGATATACTCAACTCTCCTGGTTGCTTCTTTTATGAAACCATTCGCAGAATGATTTTTTACAAATTCTATCGATTTTTCAATTGTAGTAAGTATGTCTCCAACATATTCCTCAGAAGCTGTAACAATACTTCCTCCTTTATCTTTTCCCGGCCAAACTGTAGCTGTCACCTTTGTTCTCAGATCTGAACAGTTATCTTCAAATAAACACATTCCTCGTGACACTTTTCTATCTTCCGATATTATTCTTTTTGCCTGAAGCTCTTTTATTGTGATCTCTGTTTTTCTTGATGCTGCCACAGTAAACAGCTTTTTATATCGATCCGGCGAATATTCTTCTTCTGTAAATGCCGTATCGAATGGAGTGTTATCGCTCATCAGCACAAGATCTTTTATTTGCTCAGATGTCGCTATATCGGTACGACCATAGTTTCTGATGTATATACCCAGCAAACCTTCTTCATGCAGTGCTACCGGTAAATTTTTGTTCTTTTTTACGGTTACTATGAGAACATATCTGCCTGAGTCTGCAACCGGGACAGGCTCTATATCATAATCAATAATCGGATCTATTCGTTCTCTGATCTGCCGGTGAATCATGAGAATAATTCGATCAGCGTTTTTCTTATCCAGTGCAACAACTTTATGCTCTCTATCCTCAACCCCGATGATAAGCCTGCCTCCATCTGTATTCGCATATGCGACCAGTGTTTTCAGCCAGCCAATCTCCAGAGTCTTTCCCTGTTTACTTTTTCCTTCGTCGATAATTCCTTTGAATTCTACATGTCTGCTTTCCAGATTCACGTCCGGCATTAATTCCTCAATATACATATACGCCTCCTATAAATCTTTCATCTAAGCTCATTATAGAATTGTACAGTGAAGTAGTAAACAAAAACTTCACTGCACTTCACTCATTTCTTCACTTTACTTCACTCGTTTCTTCACAGCTTTAGCTGAGCTCCAGCACCTGGTCCCCCAACATCTCCGCCACCATCCCATTATGTGTGGCAATAATCAACGTTTTCCCCGCCTTCTTCATATCCTTCAGAAACTCCGTCAGCCACGCCTGCATCTTCCGATCCAGTCCCGCATACGGTTCATCCAGAATCAGCACTTCCGGGTTGAGTGCCATAACAGCTGCCAGTGCAACTCTCTTCTTCTGACCGCCGCTCAGATGATACGGTGCCTTATCTGCCAACTCTTCCAGCTGAAACAGCTTCATGCAGTCCTTTGTTCTGGTGTCTGCCTCTTCGTCCGTCATACCCATCTGTCTGGGACCGAAGGCGATCTCATCGTACACATTCGCATTGAAAAGCATGATATCCGGATTCTGGAAGAGATATCCGATCTGCTTGTGGAATACCTTGGCATTCCTGTTGTTATGCAGATACTTCTCTGTGATCTCCTGTCCGTCAAAGATATAGGAACCTTTCTGCGGGAAAGAAAGTCCATTCAGAATTCTGAACAGCGTGGACTTTCCGGAACCATTGTCCCCCTCAACTACCAGACAGCCACCCTGCGGAATCTCCAGATTGAACTCCTTAAATACCGGTTTTTCCACCGCCTCATATGCAAATGTAACGTTCTTCAATTCAATCAAGTTCATGTCCTTTATAACCCCTCATAGTCATCCGTAAATCCTCTGCACTGCATCGCTTCGTACATCTGCCGGTTCATCTCCGCGCCGCGCAGGAAGGTAACGCCCATAACGCCGCCGATGGAGCTGTACTTCTTATTGTTCTTTCCGACACTGCGAAGCTGCAGGGAGGTAAGAAGATCTATGATCAGATTACCTAACAGAACGATATACTTCAAGGTGATATCCAGTGTGAATACGAAAATGCCGGGAATGTGCAGTTTTCTCAGTGCCCCGGTGATGTGATTCCACTGGGTCGTATGATTATAGATGCTGACAATTCCGATGCTGATGCAGACCTTGCACAGAACCAGCAGGTTATTCTGCATACCGGCCGGATTGATGATCATTGCCGGCAGAAACAGCAAAAAGGCGAGAAGTCCCGCCGTCAGACATACCTTAAGAATATTCACCAGATCCTTCGCAGGCCAGGTCGCCATATACAGCAGGAAACCTGCCGCATAAGCCATGACAACCATTCTGTTCTGGCTCACCGAGAGCACGATGATCAGAGCCAGCATCAGGAATAACTTCGGAAGTGCCGGCAGATGAAGCTTTTTCTCATGACCCTTCTGGATCCTGATCTTCGCCATGGCACCACCGATCGATTTTATTGTACGCACAACAAATGTGCCGCCATCCTTTGGCGGCACATAGGAGTCTTTCTCAAGCATCCATTCAGGAAGCATAAACTTCTTTTCCCTTCATTACTAAAGACAGAACTTTGAAAATGATTACCAGAAGTGCAACGCCGATGATGGCCGATAAGATGTAGGCCATCACTTCATTTGTCGCACCCAGGGTGTAGTCCGGCATCGGCACGTTCAGGGACCAGCCGGTTTCCAGGCCCTTCGGTGTATATCCGAGCGCTGCACCTTTCTGAACGATCTCAGCGATCTCATCAGCGCCCCACTCGCCCCATGCGGTTCCTGTTGCAAGCAGTCCCAGCGGAGTAGCTGCGATCAGAACTGCAACCAGTGCAAATACAGGTACATAGCCTTTCTTCTTCGTCTCAGTCACAGCCGCTGCACTCTTGATGCTCTCGTAAGTAAGATCCGGCGCGGTCTTTCTGACATAAGCGAAGATAACAACTGTAAAGATAGCTTCAACCACACCGGCAACTGCCATATGCGGAATCATCATAGCCGGAATGGAAACTGACAGATCATACGGGCAATACAGAGCCTGTCCTGCTGCATCCTTGAAAAGCATCGGCTGAATACCGAACTCAACAGCTGCGCAGAATGCTGCAACGCACAGACCAACGTAAGAACCGATTGCTGCTGCAACATAGTGCATAGCTTCGGAAGCATTCTTGCCGCCTGCTGCCTTCACGATCAGCTGATAGAGACCATATCCAACGAACGGCAATACGAAGGCCATGTTAAAGCAGTTTGCGCCAAATGCAAGGATTCCTCCGTCACCGAATATCAACGCCTGCAACAGCAGCGCAATTGAAACAGCGATACAAGCTGCATCAGGTCCGAACAGAAGGGCAATCAGTGTGCCGCCAACTGCGTGACCTGTTGTGCCGCCAACCAGCGGAACGTTGAACATCATGCCAAGGAATGAAAATGCTGCTCCCACACCTAACAGCGGAATCTTGTCCTTGGGCAACTCTTTGTTAACTTTCTTGACTGCGTGTACCCACACCGGAACCATAGCGACGGTCATGACGCCGCAGGTTGCGGGTGAGAGGTAGTTCTCCGGAATATGCATACTGCTTTCCCTCCCCTTTTTAGAACTTGTTAATAAGAACATAATCTTGATACTTGCAAATGTATCAAGCTCATGTTCTTATTATCATCCTTGAAAAAGGGTGTCACAAGCCGGGTGGGGGGATATAAACACACAGAAATTTTAAGCATATAAAAAGCCGGCCAAACCGCGGGATCGCCACATTTGTCAGTGACGGTCCACGATATGGCCGGCTTCCATTATTCCTGATAGATCAGTGAGTATCGCTTCCCAGCTGTGCAGTTACGAATACATCATAGATAGCCTTGATAGCTGCCTCGAAGTCTTCGTTTCTTACACCGATGATGATATTCAGCTCGGAAGAACCCTGGTCGATCATATTAACGTTTACTCTCGCATGAGCAAGTGCGGAGAAGATCAGTCCTGCGGTACCCTTCTTAGCCTTCATGCCGCGGCCTACGATAGCGATCAGAGCAAGATCTGCTTCCAGATCGATGGTATCCGGGCGAACTGCGCGGTGCAGTCCGGAGATAACCTGCTGCTCTTTATCCATGAACTCGCTCTGATGAACGAATACAGTCAGAGTATCGATACCTGACGGAACATGCTCGAATGAAATGCCGTTCTCTTCGAATACCTGAAGAACCTTGCGACCGAAACCGATCTCAGAGTTCATCATGTCTTTTTCAATGTTGATGGAGCAGAAGCCCTTCTTACCTGCGATACCGGTGATCACATACTTCGGCTGCTTGCAGGTGCTCTCTACGATCATGGTACCCGGATCTTCCGGTGCATTGGTGTTGCGGATGTTGATCGGAATACCTTCCTTACGTACCGGGAAGATAGCATCCTCATGAAGTACAGTTGCACCCATGTAGGAAAGCTCACGAAGCTCACGGTAAGTGATGGTGTCGATCGGCTCCGGATTGCTTACAACGTGCGGGTCTGTGGTAAGAACACCGCTTACGTCAGTCCAGTTCTCGTATACATCAGCGCGAACCGCACGTGCTACGATGGAACCTGTGATATCAGATCCGCCTCTGGAAAAAGTCTTGATGCTGCCGTCTTCCATAGCTCCGTAGAAGCCCGGGATAACTGCGCGGTCAACAGTCTTAAGACGCTCTCTCATGATCTCGTGAGTCTTCTCTGCGTTGAAGTTTCCCTTCTCGTCGAAGACGATCATCTCAGCCGGATCCATGAACTTGTATCCAAGATACTTTGCAAGAACGATACCGTTGAGGTACTCACCTCTGGATGCGGCATAGTCTCTGCCTGCCTGACGGCAGAACAGATCCTTGATCTTCTCGAACTCTTCATCCAGATTCAGTTTCAGCTTAAGGCCGTCGATGATTTCCTGATAGCGATCCTTGATCAGCTGAATCTTCTCTGTGATGTCTTCGCCTGCTGCAGCTGCATCATATGCTCTGTAGAGCAGGTCTGTCACCTTGGTATCATCTGAGAAACGCTTTCCCGGTGCAGAGTCAATGACGAATCTTCTTGCCTCGTCAGCACGGATAATATCGCCGACTTTCTTCATCTGTGCTGCGCTTGCCAGAGAACTACCACCGAATTTAACGACTTTCTTTAAACCTTCCACTTTTACCATCCTCGATTTCTAAAGCTTCCATCATTTACAAGTTATGTCCAGTCTGAACTGTCACTCTTATTTCCTGTTTTATGCGTTGATTACGTTACTCATGTTGTAGTAACCCGGCTCTTTGCCGTTCAGGAACTTAGCTGCTGCCAGAGCACCTTTTGCGAAGATCGCTCTTGAATATGCAGTATGCTCGAACTTGATCACTTCGTCTGTACCGGCGAAAATGATCTCATGATCACCTACGATGGTTCCGCCTCTGACTGCAGAGATACCGATCTCATTGTCCTTACGCGGCTCGAATCTGTCGCTTCTGCCGTAGCAGTACTCGTACTTACCGTCGCATGCTTCATTGATGCTGTCAGCCAGAGCAAGTGCTGTTCCGCTCGGAGCATCCTTCTTGCGTCTGTGATGTGCCTCAACGATCTCGATGTCGAAGCCCTCATTCGCCAGAGTCTTAGCTGCATCGGCAACCAGCTTCAGAAGAATGTTTACGCCGAGAGACATATTTGCACTGCGGAGAACAGCAACGTTACGGCTGTCGCTCTCCAGGCGGCTGATCTGCTCATCGGAAAGTCCTGTTGTGCAGACAACAGTCGGCACTTTCTTCTCTACGCTGTAATCCATCATTGCATCGAATACCTTGGGTGAAGAGAAGTCAACGATTGCGTCTGCCTCCACATCACACTCTGCAAATGAAGCGAATACCGGATATGTGTTTTCAACTTCTGTATACAGATCAATTCCTGCTACGATCTCAAGTTCAGCATCGTTCGCAGCCAGTTCTGTAATAACTCTGCCCATATGGCCATTGCAGCCACTTAAAATAACTCTTGTCATGTATTCCTCTTTTCTAATTACAGAATGCCGTAATTTACCATAGCTTTCTTAAGCTTCTCAACATTTGCCTCATCCATCTCGCAGAGCGGTCCTCTCAGCGGGCCAACCTCTTTACCCATCAGGTTCAGAGCAGTCTTAACCGGGATCGGATTAACTTCGCAGAACAGAGCATCGATCATCTCGATGGCATCAAGCTGAAGCTTGCGGCTCTCAGCAACATTTCCCTCAAGGAAGGTTGCTACGATGTCATGTGTCTGCTTCGGTGCAACGTTGGACAGAACGGAGATTACGCCCTTGCCGCCCAGAGACATGATCGGAACGATCTGGTCATCGTTGCCGGAGTACAGATCGATGTCATCTCCACACAGGGACATGAGCTTAGCGATCTGGGAGATGTTTCCGGTTGCTTCCTTGATTGCTACGATGTTCTCAACGTTCTTTGCAAGGTAAGCAGCTGTCTCCGGAAGGATGTTGCAGCCTGTACGACTCGGAACATTGTAAAGGATGATCGGAGTCTTAACGGACTCAGCAACTCTTGTGAAGTGCTTGATCAGGCCTTTCTGAGTAGCCTTGTTGTAGTACGGAGTTACCAGGAGAAGTCCGTCTGCTCCGTATTTCTCTGCTTCCTGAGACAGGTAGATCGCTGTCTCTGTGCAGTTGGAACCTGTACCTGCGATAACCGGGATACGGTGATTTACTTTCTCGATCGCAAACTTGATAACATCAAGATGCTCCTCGTGAGACAGGCAAGCTGACTCACCTGTTGTACCGCAGATGATGATGGCATCTGTGCCACCTGCGATCTGCTCTTCCAGCAGCTCTGCAAGCTTATCATAATTAACTGTTTCATCCTCGAACATCGGTGTAACGATCGCAACACCTGCACCTGTAAAAATAGCCATGGTATCCTCCTTTGGCATTTCTGAAAGCACTTCTCCGAATTTTAAAAACAAACGTGGAGCAAACGCATGCGCATCTACTCCACGTAAAATAATCTCTCGGGTCGATAGCGCTCCATCAAAAATCTGATGACAGTCATACAGTTATTCACTGCATGCCCAAGACTGCAGTCTCAGGGTCTGCACTCTTTCGGCGTCTTTCCCTTTCGATCTCTTCTACTGTGCCTGAACACATCCAACCACCTACTGATGAAATACGCAACCTCTATCACTTATTTAGTTCATTAACACTCGTAACTATATCATTGCAGGTAGAACTTGTCAAATAACTCAGACAATTTACTCCTGTGGTTTTTCTGACATTGTCTTTACCTCGGTAACCTTATCCATGTAAGGCCACAGTGAGATGCACTGGTCTGTTCCTGTCAGGATCAGTTCCATGTTTTCCCCTGCTTTTTCGATCAGCGGAATGAGGTCATCGACCTTCACGACACCATTGCGTCCCAGGTCCAGGATCTCATCCAGAATCAGCACATCGCACTCGCCGGTAGTCATTACCTTTCTTGCGAATGTCAGTCCTGTCTGCAGATGAATACGTTCCTCTGCTTTTTCTTCCTCGGTAAGGACCGCAAAACCTCCCCTGAACTTGTCAAAGCTGAAGATCTTCAGCTCCGGCTCCAGTCTTTTCAGGAATTCCGTATCTCCTGTTTCTTTTCCCTTCAGAAAACGGATGATATAAACTGTCTTGCCGCCGCAGGCCTCCTGAATGCCGCGTCCAAGCGCCGCTCCGGTCTTGCCTTTTCCGGTTCCACAGTACATCTGTACATACTTGCTCATTGTTTCCCTCTCCTGTCTCGTAGCCTTCAAGTTGCAAGAGTCTGATACTCTTCCCCCATTTGGCACGGCTAAATATACACCCCGAAAGCCTCAAATGCAAGCACAGTGCTGATTTAAAGCTTGTTTTCTGGAAAAATTGTGTTAGAATTGCAAAGTACCATTTATATAGAAGAAACACCACAAGCGAAAGGAAGACTTTAATGGTCAGAGAAGACGTTCGTAATATTGCAATCATCGCACACGTAGACCATGGTAAAACAACTCTGGTAGATGAACTGCTGAAACAGAGCGGCACTTTCCGTGCGAATCAGGAAGTCGCTGAACGTGTCATGGACTCCAATGACCTGGAGCGTGAACGTGGTATCACAATTCTCTCCAAGAATACCGCTATTACTTATAAAGACACTAAGATCAACATCATCGACACACCCGGACATGCCGATTTCGGCGGCGAGGTAGAGCGTGTCCTCAAGATGGTTAACGGCGTAGTACTCGTTGTTGACGCATTCGAAGGCCCGATGCCGCAGACCCGTTTCGTACTTCAGAAGGCTCTGTCCCTTGACCTGCCGGTTATCGTATGCGTAAACAAGCTCGACAGACCGGAAGCAAGACCGGACGAAGTTGTAGATGAAGTTCTTGAGCTGTTCATGGATCTGGATGCCAGTGACGAACAGCTGGACAGCCCATTTGTATATGCTTCTGCTAAGTCAGGCTATGCGATCAAGGAACTGGATGACGAGAAGAAGGACATGGTTCCGCTTTTCGAGACTATCCTTGAGCACGTTCCGGCACCGGAAGGTGACGACGAAGGCCCGCTGCAGATGCTGATCTCCACCATCGACTACAACGAGTATGTAGGCCGTATCGGTGTAGGTAAGATCGACCGCGGTACCGTTAAGGTAAACCAGGATGTTATCCTTGTTAACCATCATGATCCGGATCTTCAGAAGAAGGTTCGTATCACCAAGCTGTACGAGTTCGACGGTCTGGCTAAGTACGACGTTCAGGAAGCTAAGATGGGTTCCATCGTTGCTCTGTCCGGTATCGAAGACCTGAAGATCGGTGACACTCTCTGTGAAGTAGGAACTCCGGATGCTATCCCGTTCCAGAAGATCTCTGAGCCGACCATCTCCATGAACTTCATCGTCAATGACTCTCCGCTGGCAGGCCAGGAAGGTAAGTTCGTTACCTCCCGTCACATCCGTGACCGTCTGTTCCGCGAGCTGAACACTGACGTCAGCCTTCGTGTTGAGGAGACTGAGGATGCTGATACACTCAAGGTTTCTGGCCGTGGTGAGCTTCATCTTTCCATCCTCATCGAGACCATGCGTCGTGAAGGATATGAATTCGCAGTCAGCAAGGCTGAGGTTATCTACCACTACGATGAGAACGGCAAGAAGCAGGAGCCGATGGAGCTTGCATTCGTTGACGTTCCGGAAGAATTCTCCGGTACCGTTATCTCCAAGCTTTCCGAGCGTAAGGGTGAGCTTCGCGGCATGGGCAAGGCGAACGACGGCAACACCCGTCTTGAGTTCCTGATCCCGTCCCGTGGTCTGATCGGTTTCCGTAACGAGTTCATGACAGACACCAAGGGAAGCGGTGTTATCAACACCATCTTCGACAGCTATGCTCCGTACAAGGGTGATATGATGTACCGTTCCAACGGTTCTCTGATCGCTTTCGAGACAGGTGTTGCTGTAACTTACGGTCTGTTCAACGCTCAGCAGCGTGGTACTCTGTTCATCGGTGCCGGCGAGAAGGTTTACTCCGGTATGATCATCGGTGAGTCCGGTAAGACAGAGGATATCGAGCTTAATGTCTGCAAGACCAAGCATCTGACCAACACCCGTTCTTCAGGTGCCGATGATGCACTTAAGCTTACAACTCCGAAGGTAATGTCCCTCGAGCAGTGCATGGAGTTCATCGATACAGACGAGCTTCTTGAGATCACTCCGAAGAGCCTTCGTATCCGTAAGAAGATCCTGGATCCGACTCTGAGAAAAAGAGATGTGATGAGAAGACAGGCTGCTTCCAAGTAATTCAGCTTCGACTACTACAGAGACTGCCGCATTTCCTGCGGCGGTCTCTTTTTTTGCTTTAAGACCAGTAAAAGCGAATGGCAAACAGAACGCGTGACACAGGGAGGGGTGGCTTTACTCAGTCAGTTGGTGCTCCAGTCGGTTCGATCATTTTCTATATGCACTCACTCAGCTGACGATAGAAGCGTTTGTCATCTTCGCTCGGCAAGAAAATGATCGAACCTCCCTACGCTGACCAAATTCCTTCCTAAAGCCACCCCTCCCTATATCCCGCTGTGAACGAAACGCCAGAGTTAGACTGGTCTCAACAGCCAATCAAAAAAAGCCCCCCGCAGGCAAGCGGCCATTCCCTGGCCAGCCAAAGACTTCCTCGTGTCCGCAGGTGCAGGGATGACGATAAAATCATGTAGACCTGAAGGGTTCTTCGAGAAATTTCTGCCGAAGTGGAGCGGACAAACGCTTCTATCGTCCGTGGAACGGAGCGCATATGAAATTTCTCGAAGGGCCCGGAACGGGCACTGATTTTAGCGGCATTCCTGTACCTGCAGACACCATGAATCCGAACTGTGCAAAACAGAAAAGGGGAGCCGCCGCATGATGATGTGCTATCCGTCAAGAGGACAGTAAAAAATAAAAATTTTTATCGATCAGTA
>R21__coassemble_1453_pt1 | contig 15870 bp, 13 predicted proteins | sample R21__metabat2_low_PE_028 | metagenome-assembled genome bin R21
CGCCCACCGATACATATATGTAAGCTTGTCAGTGGGAATTTCTCGGCTCATCACAAAATATCTTTCCCACCGCTAAATATGTTATATCAAGTCAGTGGGAAAATCCTGGCTTATCCGCAAAAATCTTTCCTACCACTACATTCGTTTTAAAAGGCCAGTAGGAAACCATTCTATTTCCTCCGCCAGCCAAAGACTCCTCGTGGCCGAAGGTGCAGGGGTGGCGAAAAAAAAGAGACTGCACGCAGCAGTCTCTTTCCATCTCAGTTCTTAAAGCTATGAATCGGTGCAGGAATTCTTCCCTGACGATTAATGAAGTTCTCGCATCCATACGGGTTAACCGGCATAACCGGTGCTGTACCGAGCAGTCCGCCGAACTCTACACTGTCTCCTACCTTCTTGCCGATTACCGGAATCAGACGAACAGCTGTTGTCTTGGCATTGATCATACCGAGTGCCATCTCATCTGCGATAATACCTGAGATGGTTGAAGCCTTGGTATCTCCCGGAATTGCGATCATGTCCAGACCTACGGAGCATACACAAGTCATTGCTTCCAGCTTCTCAATGGTAAGTGCGCCGATGGTTGCAGCTTCGATCATACCCTGGTCTTCCGATACCGGGATGAACGCGCCGGAAAGTCCGCCGACATAAGAGGAAGCCATAACGCCGCCCTTCTTGACCTGGTCGTTCAGCATTGCAAGTGCTGCGGTAGTTCCCGGTGCACCTGCATACTCAAGACCGATCTCGTGAAGGATGTCAGCTACAGAATCGCCGATCGCCGGAGTCGGTGCCAGGGAAAGGTCGATGATGCCGAACGGAATTCCAAGTCTCTTGGACGCTTCCTTCGCAACCAGCTGACCCACACGGCTTACCTTGAAGGCAGTCTTCTTGATGGTCTCACAGAGAACTTCGAAGCTCTCTCCTCTTACCTGCTCAAGTGCTGTCTTAACTACGCCCGGTCCGCTTACGCCGACATTGATGACTGCATCTCCCTCGGTAACACCGTGGAAAGCGCCCGCCATGAACGGGTTATCATCCGGAGCGTTGCAGAATACAACAAGCTTAGCACAGCCAATGGAGCCATTGTCCTTGGTTGCCTCAGCTGTTTCCTTGATGATCTCACCCATGAGTCTGACAGCATCCATATTGATGCCGGTCTTGGTGGAACCAAGATTGATGGAGCTGCACACTACATCTGTTGTAGCCAGTGCCTGCGGGATGGAACGGATCAGAAGCTCATCGGCTCTTGTCATGGACTTGGAAACCAGTGCGGAATAACCGCCCAGGAAGTTAACGCCTACTGCCTTCGCAGCGCGGTCCAGAGTCTGTGCAATTGTCACGAAATCTTCCGGTGTCTTGCAGGCTGCTCCGCCGATCAGGGCGATCGGTGTGATGGAGATACGCTTGTTAACGATCGGAACGCCGAACTCTCTGCCGATCTCCTCACCTGTCTGAACCAGATTCTTCGCCATAGTAGTGATCTTCTCATAGATCTTTCTGTTCAGCTCGTTAAGATCCGGGTCGATGCAATCCATAAGGGAAATACCCATTGTGATGGTACGAACATCCAGGTTTTCCCTTGTGATCATATCTATGGTCTCATGTACTTCGTTAAAACTGATCATATTCTCACCTCAGATTCTGTGCATGTCATTGAAGATTTCTTCATTCATGCAGCGGATAGAAAGGTTCATGCTGTTTCCAAGTGCTTCAAGATCATCAGCAACCTGAAGGATAGGCTTGTTACTGCCGGTCGTGTCAGTGACCATCATCATGTTGAAGTATCCGCTTACGATCGTCTGGGAGATATCAAGAATGTTGATGTTCTCTTCTGCCAGATAAGCGCACACCTTCGCTATGATACCAACTGTATCATGACCTACTACTGTAATGATTGTTTTTGTCATTGCTCTTCCTCCTTGCGTGGAACGTATGCCTGTTAGACTGCATAAAGTTCAGACGGGTGAGACCGGTCAGCCACAGAAATTCTAAAATCTTCTGCCTTGTAGGGATTGTCTCCCATGGTAATTTCTCCGGTCACTGTTGCATAACACAGCGCTTCATAATTGTTTTCCTTGGAAAGATGTCCCAGAATGATGGTGTTCATGTCATCACCCAGGATCTCACACAGGAGCGCGCCGGCTGTTTCATTGGACAGATGACCTCTCTGTCCAAGTATTCTCATCTTCAGGGGATAAGGATAGGGTCCTACCTGAAGCATATTGACATCGTGATTCGCCTCCAGAAGGATGGCGTTCAGGCCCTTCAGATGATCGATAATGTAATCATCATAACAGCCCATATCAGTAGCTACGGCAAAGCTTCTCTTTCCGTCAGTCATACGATATCCGGCAGGTTCTGCCGCATCGTGGCTGATACGAAAAGGCTCTATCGTAATATCACCGATCTCAAACCGATTGTCAGGAGTGATCATATGGAAAAGTTCAGGATCCACCTTGCCCAGACTCTTGGCATGCATCAGATATTCGATGGTTCCCGGAGTCGCATACATCGGTATGTGATACTTACGGGACAGAACCCCCAGTGCCTGAATATGGTCAGAGTGCTCATGGGTGATCAGAATACCATCCAGTTCGGATGGATCTCTGTCGATGCTGTGAAGCCCGTCCGTGATTCTCTTGCAGGTGATACCCGCATCTACCAGAAGCGCGGTCTCCTGCGTCTGCACGAAAGTACAGTTGCCTGAGCTGCCGCTGGCTATACTACAAAATTCCATATTTTTCTAATCCTTCATCAATTTGTTTAAATGTATTCTGCACATCGTCGGCACTGTTGTCAATGGTCAGATCACAGTGCATTCGGAAAAAACCATCACTTTTCTGGCTTTTCATAGTGGCAAGCACTCTTTCTCTTGAGTAACCCCTGCTGTTTGCAAGGCGCTCAATGCGAACTTCCGGATCAGCGTAGATATACCATACACTGTCGCATACTGCATCGAGTCCTGCATCAAGAAGCAATGCTGATTCCACCACTGTAAAGGCTGTTTCTTTTTCAGAATCACTGCGTCTGATCTCATCTTCCACATATTTCAAAACTGCAGGATGCACGATCTGATTGACTGCTTCAAGCAGCGCTGTATCCGCAAAGATGATCGATGCCACCTTAGCACGATCCATTGTGCCGTCATCTTTCAGAATTTCTCTTCCAAGCAGTTCAACCATGAGGTCGAAACAGCTGCCTCCCGGTTCCTGAAGTGACTGTGCAATTCTGTCACTTTCAAGAACCTTGGCACTGTGAGCTGTACGGAGATATTCCAGTACTGTACTCTTTCCCGCTCCCACACCGCCGGTGATGCCGAGAACACATTTGCCATCAGTGGGCTTCATACCAGTTGCCTCCGGTCTTCATATCTATCTCCATAGGAACCGCCAGATCCGCAGCTCCCATCATCTCTTCAGACAGGATCTTCTTGACCTGCTCCAGCTCATCTTCCCATGCTTCCACGAGCAGTTCGTCATGTATCTGCAGGATCAGTCTGGAACGAAGACCTTCTGCCTTGAGTCTGCGGTCTACGCCTACCATCGCGATCTTAATGATGTCTGCTGCTGTTCCCTGAATCGGGGCATTCATAGCTACACGCTCACCGAACTGGCGCTGCATGAAATTGCTGGACTTCAGTTCCGGAACCGGTCTTCTTCTTCCATACATTGTCACGGAGTATCCGTTTTCCTTCGCAGAGGTCACACTGTCATCCAGGAAGCGCTTGATACCCGGGTAGGTCTTGAAATACTGCTCGATATACTGCTGCGCTTCTTTTCTGGATATGGACAGACCATTGGACAAGCCAAATGAGCTGATACCGTATACGATACCGAAGTTTACAGCCTTAGCATTTCTTCTGTCATCCGAAGTAACCTGATCCAGCGGAATATTGAATACCTGTGATGCTGTGATGGCATGGATATCCTTAGCTTCCTTATAAGCTTCGATCAGACTGCTGTCTCCGGAAGCGGATGCCAGCACTCTCAGCTCGATCTGTGAATAGTCGGCATCAACGAACACGCATCCTTCCTTAGGAATAAATACCTTTCTCAGCTCTCTGCCAAGCTGTGTTCTTACAGGAATATTCTGCAGGTTCGGATCAGTACTTGAGATACGTCCGGTAGCGGTAACTGTCTGGTTGAACTTGCCGTGGATTCTGCCATCCTCCCGGATATAAACGCTCAGTCCATCCGCATAAGTGCTCTTGAGCTTGGTCAGCTGACGGTACTCAAGAATGTTTTCAACGATAGGATATTCAGGAGCCAGTTTATCCAGCACATCTGCTGCGGTAGAGTATCCGGTCTTGGTCTTCTTGCCGCCCGGCATGCCCAGCTTCTCGAAGAGTACTTCTCCCAGCTGCTTCGGAGAATTGATATTGAATTCTCCTTCAGCCTGCTCATAGATCATCGTCTCAAGCTCGGCAATTCTGCCGGTAAGCTGCTGTCCGAAGCTCGCCAGTTCATCCTTCGCCACGCGGATTCCTTCCTTCTGCATATCGTAAAGGGCGAACAGAAGAGGCATCTCGATCTCATCGAAGAGCTTTCTCATACCTGTCTCATCCAGCTTGGCAAGGAGGGGTTCCTTAGCCATGACAGCTGTGTAAGCGCAGAAGCCAGCCAGTTTCGCAGCAGTCTCCGGTTCCTTCTCAGCGACTGCCGGAAGTTTTTTCTTGCCCAGGAGCTCTTCCCTTGCCGGAAGCATCATTCCCAGCTCTTCTCTGGCGATATCATCATAATTGTATTCATTTTTCAGCGGATTGAGCAGGTAAGCTGCTACGGAAGCATCGAAGAACTTGCTTCTGTCTTCACACCCCAGCTGTTCGAACTGTTCTTTCACGCCGAGCATACTGATCGTCTCAGCTGCACCGGTTACTCCGGAAAGAATAACTGCGGTGCGGAGCATATCATTTGCCGGGAAGTAGGTGCTTCCTGCTCCCGAAATAGCTACTGCGTAACCAAGCAGCTTTTCACCGTCCATGAGCAGATGAATGCCGATGTGCTTTTCTTTCTTAACGCTGTTCATGAGCGCTTCAACAGCTGCATCATCCTTCTCATCAGCAATAATTGTTTCCGGAAGATCCACCTTCTCCTCTTCTCCTGAATCAAATCGGGAAAGCAGGTTCTTGAACTCATATCTTCTGCAGAGTTCTCTTGCCTCAGGTGTATACAGGTTCTCCAGTCTTGCTTTCTCCGGCTCGATCTCGAAAGGACTTCTTCTGTTGATCGTTGCCAGGGTCTTACTGAGGACAGCCAGATCCCAGTGCTCCTGCATTGCGGTCTGCGCACGCTTCGGAGTGATCTCGTCGATATGCTCGTGGGCTGTTTCGATATTTCCGTAGGCAGCAATGATCTTGGTTGCCGTCTTTTCTCCTACTCCCGGAAGTCCCGGAATATTATCGCTCTGGTCTCCCATAAGCGCTTTCAGTTCAATGATGCCTGCAGGGGGAACCTGATACTTTTCAATGACATCCGCAGTATGATAATTTTCGATCTCAGTGCCGCCCTTCTTCGTCTTGGGGATACGCACCAGAGTTGTATCGGATGCAAGCTGCAGAAGGTCACGGTCTCCGGACAGGATCGTTACATCATATCCCTTCTCTTCGTAAGTCAGGCTGACTGTTCCGATCAGATCGTCAGCCTCATAGCCTTCCAGCATCATAAGCGGAATGCCCATGGCTGTGAGCATCTCCTTGATCATAGGAACCTGCTCTCTGAGTTCTTCCGGCATCGGCTTTCTGGTGCCCTTGTACTCGCTGTACATCTTATGTCTGAAAGTAGGTGCTTTCAGGTCAAATGCAACGGCCAGATATTCCGGTTTTTCTTCTTCCAGAATGCGGAACATAATATTCAGGAAACCGTACACTGCGTTCGTATGCTGTCCCTCTGAGTTTGTCAGGTCGGGAATGCCGTAAAAGGCCCTGTTCAGTATACTGTGACCGTCGATCAGTACGATCTTCTCATTTTTACTCATATGCTTCTCCTTCTTCCTGGAAATCTATGCTCGGTTCTTCTATAAACTGTGTCTTCTCAATATGCTCGGAAGCGATGGTTACGACTGCTCTCTCCGAAACATCCTCGTTCTCATGCTCCACTGCAGAAAGAACAGCTCTCTCGCTGATACTTTCCTCCTGACTTTCAGTAAAGTATTCAGGATGGTCAGGTGCGTCGGTATCCTGCTGCGTGATGATCACATCATTACCATGCAGCAGACGGAATAAAGTCGTTCCCAGTCTTCCATCCGGCCCCTGAAGCTCAATGCCTGTGATGATCGACATGATCAGAACCGCCTGAGCCAGTATCATGAGCATACGTCTCGTCAGACGCGTCATCTGGCGTCTGTAAAGATATTTCTTCTCGATCTGGATATGATCGGCGACAAGCTTATCGAAATCATATTCATCCTTGTCTCTGCCGTCGCCCTTGTTTTCCAGAGCTTTCTTAACGGCCATATTGATCTCAAGCTCTTCATAACAGTTCCTGCAGTGATCAATATGTTCCAGAAAAGAACGCAGCTCCTTCTCGGATAATTTCCGTTCCAGATATGGCGTGATAAGCTGTTGTGCTTCCAGACAGTCCATAGCATAACCTCGTTCAATACCCAAAAGGGCATATTTCCTCATGTTAGTAATCGTACATATTGTAAAGCTTTTGCAGAAAAAACAAAAGACCCCAAAACCAATCAAGGTTCTGGGGTCTTACTTCTGAGTGCCGGCAGTGGGAATCGAACCCACACGATGTTGCCACCAACAGATTTTGAGTCTGCCTCGTCTACCAGTTCCGACATGCCGGCATGTCAGATGCATACCCAAAGAATATATCACATCACAGCCTCTAATTCAATACTCTCACCTGTCTTCGTTCAACTTTTTAGATGTGTATTTTTTGTGTTTTCGCACTAAATAATATGCTATTAGTGGCTTTTTATTGTCGATTATTGTATAATACACATGCGGGTTTACAAAACAACTTTATTAAATGGAGGTATTTTTTTATGTTAACAGCTAAGCAGAATATGCTTGAAGTAATTAACGGAGGACATCCGGACCGCATGGTCAATCAGTACGAAGCGATCTCTCTCCTCTTCCATCCTTATATGTTTACATCTCCGCTTCTGGAGAAAGGCACAGACACTCCTGTTGCCAATCCCTGGGGCGTTTACAATGCATTTCCGGCTAACGTTCCCGGTGCTTTCCCGGTACAGGATGATGAACATCTTCTTGTAAAAGACATCGAAAACTGGCAGGACTACGTAAAAGCACCTTCCCTCGATTTCCCCCAGGAGATGTGGGACCAGTGCAAGGCTATGTACGATGCAGTACCTGATGATCTTACACTGAAAGCTACTTTCATTGCTCCGGGTATCTTCGAGCAGTGCCATCACATGTCCAAGATCGAGAATGTTCTGATGGCCATGTATGAGTCTCCGGACGAACTCCACGACATGATCAAGATGCTTACCGAGTGGGAACTCAAGCTCGCTGAAGGCATCTGCTCCAACATTCATCCGGAAGCTATCTTCCACCACGATGACTGGGGCAGCCAGAAGAGCACATTCATGAGCCCTGATATGTTCGAGGAATTCTTCGTAGAACCCTACAAGCAGGTCTACGGTTACTATCATGATCATGGTGTAAAATATGTAATTCACCATTCAGACAGCTATGCCGCTACATTTGTTCCTGCAATGATCGAGATGGGCATCAATGTATGGCAGGGCTGCTTCTCCACCAACAACCTTCCGGAGCTGATCAGCAAGTACGGCGACAAGATCACCTTCATGGGCGGCATTGAGAACCATCTTGTTGACTTCGACGGCTGGACTGAGGAGAACAACCGCAAGGTCATTCGCAATATCATCGAGCAGTGCGGAAACAAAGCATTTATCCCCTGCATCGCTCAGGGCGGCCCCGGTTCTGTATTCCCGGGTGTTTACAAGAGCATGTGGGATGAGATCGATAAGTACAATATCGAGAAGTTCGGATGCACACAGGAAGAACTGGATGCTGCAAGACTCCCGATCAACGTAATGTTCTGATCTGAATAATAAAACCCCGGATGGCACATATCACTTCATCTACTGGACAAATGCAGATGAAGCGGCATGTACCATCCGGGGTTTATTTTTTCTACATCAGTTATCTTCTCCGCCAAAAACGGAAGCTATTCTGTGTCTGAAGTCAGTCAGATGATTGTATGTCAGAATGTTGTAAGTATTGATCTGATCACTGACATCTGTTTCTTCGTTCAGGTGGTGATATGTTCCGTCTGCGGTCACATACGCACCGTAAGCAATTGCAGGCACATCTTCCTGCAGCTTGATCAGATACTGCTGGAAGTCTGTGAGCGGGATACCGGCTGCGTCAAGAACATTTGCCGCAAGGTAGTTGGCACTGCTGAGACTTCTCTCCTCCATCTCCATATCGAAATTGCTCCATACGAAGTAGGGTACCTGATACTGCTTCTCATATTCCTCAAGATCAGTGGTCTCTGTGTTATAACCTGTGAGCTGATCAACGACCGCAGTAACATAATCGCTGGGTTCATGGTCACCGAAAGCAACGATGATGGTAGGCTCATCGACCTTCTCGAAGTAGGCGATAAGGTCCCTGAAGGAATCATCACTTGCCTTGATCAGTGACAGATAGTTTTCAAGCGCTCTCTGCTGAGTAGACTCATAGGAAATATCTGTCAGATCTACGGTTACAGGCACATTCGTTTTACTGTACGGGCTGTGATTCTGCATGGTCACTTCGAAGATAAACTGTGGTTTTCCGCTTGCAGCATTCTCCTCGTATTTTTCTATGATCTTGTCGAATGCAGACTCATCACTGCAATAATTTCTGATGTAAACAGGATTCTTAAAGTCGTCAATGTCAAGGAACTCTTCGAAATCGAAAAGCGGGTATACCCTCTCTCTATCCCATCCGCTTGAAAGGTAGGGATGAATCGCGGTAGTCGAATATCCAAGAGACTTCAGATAAGTCGGAAGCACCGGTACAGCATCGTGAACAAACTGCTGGAATACAACGCTTCCTGCCGGCAGAAATGCCATTGTGTCACCCGCAAGGAATTCATATTCCGTGTTCGCGGTATCGCCGCCCTTAACGGATACCAGAAGATGTCCGCCGTTGTGTTCCTCCATAACGGATCTGAAATAAGGCATGTAGTCCTGGGAGATGTTGAAGTCGCCTCTTACCTTAAGATCGGAAAAAGCCTCATCCATGACCACTATGATATTCGGCGCTTTTTCGATGTCGAAAGTGGCCGACTTGTTATCCGCCTCAGCATCGGATCTGATCTCTTCCTGTATCTCCTCAACCCGGGAAACAGAATAACCATCAGGCTCTTCAACTTCGATCAGATGAATGTTTCCCAGAAATGCTGCCAGAAGACCATTGTTTCTATAGCGAACGGTCGGCGTAAACAGTGTTGTATCCATTCCCAGATACTCTTTCACTTCATCCTTCTGGAGCTGAGACAGGCATCCGAAGAACAGTACTGCAGTAAGCACCGCAGCTGCTATTCTGATCCATACCTTGCGGATACGCATCGAATTATGGAAGCCTGCTGTCATCATAAAGACGAACCATGCAGTCGACCAGAAAAAGCGCCAGCTGATTCTGTAGCTGTACTGACCTGCTACATTCGCTGCTGTTCTCCAGGAAAGAAGATCCCATGGAACAATAGGAGTGCCTCTAAACAGCATGACGAAATAGTTCGTTATGCCGATCAGCATGAAGATAATGCTTGCGATCGTATAACCCCATCTGAATGATCCGCTTAAGAATGAGATGAAAAGATACACGAGTACATAGAAAACCACATTCGTCCAGTACATCATAGTGTACATGGGCTTCTCTCCCCATGGATCTATAAAGTAATACTGAACCGCAAGGACCGCCGTCAACGGTATGACTACCGTAAGAATGAGATTCCACACACTGATCAGGATCTTACCGGGGACGCTTTCCTTAAGTTTATCCGGCAGCCTGACCAGAAGAATCAGGCCACATCCCAGAACAAGTGCGATCGCCCCCGCCATAGAATGCCCTGTCATTCCCTCTTCTTTCACGGCAAGCGCAAGCAGGATACCGGTGAGCAGCCATGAGACGGCTGCAGCTGCCACTCTAAAGCGGTTGATGTTAAAGAACTTTTTCATTAAACTTCTGCCTTCTTATCTGTTAGTATTGTTGTTCGGATCAAGTCTGATATGTTCATGATTAAACAGATGATCCTGGCAGTACTCATAAGCACCGTCGCATTTACTGCAGTAGCGGAAAACCAGATTAGGATCGTCCTTCTCTGTTCTGCCGCAGATCGCACATCTGTGAAGTGTCGAAGCACTCTTTGGCCGCACCTTCTTCGTCTGCTTTTTAAACTCACTTCTGCGCTTCATCTGACTGGGCTTAAAGCGATATGTGTTCCTTGTCATAAGGAAGTACACTACGAAATTCAGCAGAGAAGCAATGATGGCTACTCTTCCGGCCCATCCGTAATTAACGAACTGCAGAAGGAGCATGACTCCGTAAAAGGCTCCCATCCATTTCATCTTGATCGGGATGACAAAATACAGCAGCACCTGCATGTCCGGGTAGGTAAGCGCAAATGCGAGGAATATAGACATGTTGATGTAGTAAGTGGTGAAATAATATCCGATCGACACCAGTGTCAGCGGATGTGCACCCATTACGCTGTATATTCCATAGAGAACAAATGCTCCGATCACCGTAAAGATCATTCCACCGAAGATATATACATTAAAGCGGAAAGCGCCCCATGTTCTCTCCAGTGTCTTTCCCAATGAGAAATAAAACAGCAGCATGATGATCGTGAACAGATCCAGCGAACTGGGCGGTACGATCACCCACGTCACTATTCTCCACACCTGTCCGTGTACAATGTAATAAGGACTGAGTGTCAGGTAAGCAAGCAGCGAAGGGGAAATAACGCTGAGAATATAACCTGCCACATAAAGGCCGATCATGATGACAGGCAGATTGTGAACGGCATACTTGCCGAACTTTCTTTCCATTTTATCAAGAAAACTCATATATAATTATCACTGTCCTTTCCTCCGCGAACCTTGTCGCAGATAAACATTTTTATTATAAATTTCACAAAATCAAATGTCAACGAAGCCGGCCTGTCATGATAGAGTCGCATTCCGCTTCATTTTCATGTATAATACAAAACATATCTGTCTCTGATGAGACTTAGATAGCAGACTACTTTCTCTCACGGCTGTGTCCATACTGTGAAGAGATCATTATTCAGATAAGAGGTAACACTATGGCTGGATCAACTTTCGGAAATCTCTACCGCATTACGACCTGGGGCGAATCTCACGGTAAAGCACTGGGCTGTGTCATCGACGGATGCCCTGCAGGTCTTCCCCTTAACGAAGACGATGTCCAGGTATTCCTGGATCGAAGAAAACCTGGTCAGAATAAATTTACGACCAAGCGAAACGAGGCCGACCGCGTCGAGATACTCTCCGGAATATTCGAAGGAAAGACCACCGGAACTCCTATTTCCATGATGGTTCGCAATACGGATCAGCACTCCAAGGATTATTCTGAGATCGCAAAATATTACAGACCCGGACATGCGGATCTCACTTTCGATGCAAAGTATGGCTTCAGAGATTACCGCGGCGGCGGACGTTCTTCAGGCCGTGAGACCATAGGCAGAGTATGCGGAGGTGCTGTTGCTTCAAGAATACTTGAAACTATGGGTATCGAAGTTCATGCTTTCGTCAGCTCCATCGGCCCGGTCAGCATTGCCCCGTGGAACAAGCTCTCAGACCTTGATCTTTCCCATGCGGCAGAAAGCCCGCTGGCTATGCCTGATGCAGAAGCCGAAGAGAAAGCGCAGAAATACATGGAAGAATGTATCGCGCGTCACGATTCCTGCGGCGGAAGTGTTGAATGTGTAATCACCGGTATGCCAGCCGGCATTGGTGAGACAGTCTTCGATAAGCTTGATGCCCGTCTTGCTCAGGCGATCATGTCCATCGGCGCTGTTAAAGCCGTTGAGGTAGGTGACGGCACTGCTGCTGCCCTTTCACTCGGAAGTCAGAACAACGATCAGTATACACTTTCCGAAAATGGCACTCCTGTTCCTGCCGGAAACCGTGCAGGAGGCATTCTCGGAGGCATGAGCAGCGGTCAGGAGATCCGTCTGCGCGCATCTTTCAAGCCGACCCCCAGTATCGCTCAGCCGCAGACAGCCCTGTTCAGGGACGGTCACACAGATGAAGTTGTTATTCACGGCAGACATGATCCGATCATCGTAAGCCGCGCAGCCGTGGTTGTAGAGTCAATGGCAGCAATAAGTGTACTCGACCTCATGATGCAGAACATGAGCGCCCGACTGGACAGCCTTCATGATTTTTATAATTAACAAAACAGCAGAAAAGGGACCATGGATCTTTCGATCCATGATCCCTCTTTTTTAACCCTTGAGTCTGTGCGGGCAGTCTTTCTTGCTGACCATCTTCAGATATTTCTTAATTTTCGGACTCTGTCTGATCGTTGTATACAGATGATATGTATTCTTCGCAGTCTTCACACTTACAAGGAACATCTTGTATGTCCAGGACCCATGCCCCGGGAAATCTCTGCAGGTCCAGCGTCCATCGTAGTAATACCACTTACCCTTGACCTTAACAACATTCCATGCATGTGAGTAGTCATGTTCGAAACGGTTGTTGGCGATGACATCCGCCTTAAGTCCTGCGTGCTGAAGCAGAACATATGACAGTCTTGCCATATCTACGCAGGTACCTGTCTGCGTATAGACAGCTTTCTTGAGGCTTGCAATGCTGCCTCCGAATGCGGAACTTCTGCGCTTGCTTGCCTTGCCTTCTTTCAGCATGGCCTTAACTGTCTTTCTGTAAGCCTTGATTTTGGCTTTATCCTTCTTGGAATTGATGGAGACAAGAACTCTCTTGCTGCTGAGTCCTTTTCCTGTTCTGGTGAAATGAGCGCCGCCCCAGAGATAGATTTTTCTGGCTCTTGTGATCTCGGAATCCTTGGGTTTCAGTATCTGCTGGCAGAGGACTTCTGCAATATAGTCAGTCTCGGCATCTCCTGTTACGATCACCTTCCATGGCCATTTATTGTCTGTTGTCTTCGCAGATAATGCTTTCGCCTGTGCATTCATGCTGCCGGCAGGTGTCAGTGCCACAAGTACCGTCACCGCCAGCAGAAGCAGAACACACCTGATCTTCTCTGCTGCTTTTTCATTACTCACTCTGAACATTTCTCTCTAACTCTCTTCCTAAAACCTATATTACTCTTCCACCTCTGATATAAGGATGCAGTTGGGTGTTTCTACCGGCAGCTGCTTTCCGTTCATGATAATGCACTTCTTCTCATAATCGATTCTGAAGAAACGCATGTAATTCGACTCATGACACAGCACCACCAGAGTCTCTCCATCCGGCAGCACATCGATATCCTTGGGATAACCGCCACTGATGGGCAGGATACACATCTTCGAGAGCATACCTGTTTCTTCATCCCTGTAGAAGATACCCACTGTGTTCTCACCTGCGCTGGAACAGTACACATATTTACCGTCACGGGACATCTTCAGACCGCAGCTGGCGCTGCTGATATCTTTCTTATCCATGACGCACTCGATCTCCTGGATCTTTTCGAACTTGGGATATTTACCCGAACCATCATATGAATAAACACATATGGTATTGGTCAGCTCAGCGTTGATATAAGCGAATTTACCATCCGGACTGAAGGTCATAAGACGCGGTGCCGATTCCAGTCTGCATCTTACAATATCGACCAGCGAAAGCTTTCCGTTTTTCTCATCGATCTTATAGATCTTTACCTGGTCTACTCCATTGTCTACAGCACAGAGATATTTATCATCCGGGGTCGGAACCACACAGCTGACATGCGGACGGAAGTTACGGTCCGCAACACTGCCGAGTCCCTTATGAAATACACCATCCATAATAGAGCCCAGACGACCGTCTCTGTGTGTATGGATCACAGTGACCTTTCCATCATGATATCCGCCTACGAAAAGGAACTTACCACTTTTATCTGTGGAAAGATAACATCCGCGCATACCCTCGATTCCCACCTTATTGATGGGAGTAAGATCTCCGTCAGGTTCGATCTTAAGAACCTCTACACCCTCATCTGCTATGGAATACAGATACTTGCCGCTGTAGGACTTGGTGAGATAAGACGAATTGTGGACCGGAACTACGCCACGCTCAGTCATCTTCCAGGTCTCCGGATCTATATCATAGATATGGATACCGATGCTGCTTCCATTCGTATATGTTCCGACATATGCAACATATTTTTTCTCTGCCATAACTTGCCTCCTGTTTCAGGATCTTTTGACATCTGAAATTTATCTTAACATACAGATATACGATTGTGAAGAAATTTCAGGACTCAGAAGTCCATGTATGGTACAATACACGGAAATACTTTAACATCGAAAGAAAAGGAGTCCCTGAAATGGACCGGATCCTGAGTTATATATACCAACCCGAAACCACGCCTGAAGAAGGTTCTGCTTTTTCCATAGGCAACTTGCTGCGCTCCCTCGGTTACTCCCATCGTCTTGTAGCATATCTGAAAAGAGACCCCGGAAGTGTACTTCTGAACGGAACCGAACTGAAGCTGACAACACCCCTGCACCCCGGCGATATCATCTCCGTATGCATTCATGAAAAGCCGACCGACAGCAATATCGAACCTGTCCCGCTTCCTGTCGATACCTTATACGAAGATGAGGATCTCATCGTAGTTAATAAACCTGCAGGCCAGAGCATACATCCCAGCGCAGGTCACAGAGATGATACCCTTGCGAACGCACTGGCTTACTACTATAAAGATGCAGACACTCCGTTCGTATTCCGCGTGGTCAACAGACTGGACCGGGAGACCAGCGGGCTCGTCATAGTCGCCAAGAACCCTCTCTCCTCTGTTCTGCTTCAGGAACAGATGCGGGACCGCAAGATACATAGAACCTATCTGGCTATCGCCTCAGGTCATGTTCCTTCCGAGATAACGATCGATGCGCCTATTGCCCGTGTGGAAGGGTCTACCATTGAACGATGTGTATCCTCGGAGAACGGCCAGCGCGCTGTAACACACGTATACCCTGTACACTATGATTGTGAGCGTGACCTCACCCTGTGCAGAATTCGCCTCGAAACCGGACGCACACACCAGATACGGGTTCACATGAAGCACATCTCTCACCCTCTGATCGGTGACTATCTGTATCACGAGGATATGCGCTTTATAAGCCGCACAGCTCTTCACTCCGGCGGACTTACCTTTACTCATCCGCTCACAGGCGAAGACATGTCCTTCGCTTCTCCGCTTCCTGAGGATATGAACTTCATCATCTGAATTCCAACAAAAGAGATCGAAAAGGCTGCTGCACCGTTTTTCCAAGCGGTGCAGCAGCCTTTACTTTATCTCTTCAGGTATTCCTCTCTCACATAACGGAAACATTCATCCTCACCCTGTTCAGCAAGAATGCGGAGCATATGCTCCAGTTCTGCAGCTGTATCAGGATGCATCAGTGTTCTGCCTTTACCGTTCAGCAGATACTTAAGGGGCTCATCAGAACTATACTTGTCCTTCAGATAAGTCTTGGAAGCCGCGATGCGGTCGCAGAGCATCTCCGCCACATACTTTCGGGGCATCTTGATATAGACGATTGGAAACTCTGCTGTTCTGGGGTCCGTCGCATAATCAGTCCAGTATTCATAATGATGTTTATTGCGTCCCTTATGATGCATCCACGCCTCTGAATAACCCTTTTCTTCTCTCTCGCCGTTATTCGGGCTTCTCTTTCCTCCCTGATAATAACG
>R21__coassemble_1472_pt1 | contig 15704 bp, 10 predicted proteins | sample R21__metabat2_low_PE_028 | metagenome-assembled genome bin R21
ATTTATGGTAACCGGCTCTTTTTTTAGTTGATTCTCTTATAATTCTGGATCAGTTCCTCGATCTCAGTGATCAGGCAGTCTACCTTGCCGTAGAACGCATCGTTATTTCCCGGGTTGGCCATCTCTTTTTCAACGGTATCCAGAACTTCACGAATTTCTGCTAATCTCTTCTTGCCCGCATTGCCTGCAAGAAGTACATCGCGGCTTCTCTCATTCTCTTCGGCAGTCAGCTTCTTCAGTACAACTTCTACGTTCGGACGTTCTCCGATGTAGCGATATGTGATGGAGGGGCTTGCATGATTGAGAAGGTTCTGGAGATAGTAGATATCTCCTGTCTCCTTGTAGTATCTCCATGCAAAGGTCTTCCTCATCGTCTGGGCTCCGATAGAAGTAAGTCCGATTGCCTTTCCTGCACTCTTAAGTGCACGATATGCCTGCTCTCTTGAAAGAGCTTCCGGAGAACTTGCATGACCTGTGATCAGATATGCGCTCTCCTCTTTTCCCTCTGTGTATCTGTCGATGATCTCGCGCAGATGCTTGTCAAAACGGAATGTTCTCTTAATATTCTTGGTTCCGATCACAGCATCGATGTGATCCTTTCCGCGAATATCGCCTACCTTCAGCTTCAGGATATCCTGCAGCTGCATACCGGTTCCGACACCGATCTCGAACATTATGTAATATTTATTGTCCATCTGTTTCAGTTTATCTTTAAACTTTTCCAGAGTCTCTTCATCTTTGATAGGCGCAACCCAGTTCATCTTTTACTTCCCCTCACTCTTTCTGTTGTGTTCTGCGATGATCCTCTCGGTCTCCGCGAGTTCATCTTCTACTTCCCTCATCTGTTCGGCACGTGCTCTCTTACGGTTTTCCCGCTCCTGCTCCGCTGCCAGTGCTGCGCGAAGTTCTTCCTCGATCTCCACCGCACTTTTTCTTTCTATTTCTTCCTGCGCCCTTTCGATCTCCGCTTCCTCAGCGTCCCTCTTACGCTGCATACGGTAATCCTTGGTACATCGAAGTATCATGATAAAAATCAGAACGATCAGTACCACCAGGACAAATGCTCCTGCCAGAATAACAGTCATCATATTCTCTCTGGTGTACGTCTGTATGATCTCCCAGACATTGCCGCTAAGCTCTTTAACATTGCTTATGGCCTGGTCTGCGGTCTCTCTCAATTCCTTTTCAAGCTTGCCCGTCTGGGCATTCTTGGTGATCTCTTCCGCATCACGCTTCTCCTCGAAAGAATAGGTGATATCTGTCGGAATAGGATTAAGCTGAAGACTTCCCGAACCGACTTCTATTCCTTCGTAGGTGTAGATAAAGCTGCCGTCTCCCACAGACTTTCTCTGCAGGGCATCAATTCCCACTCCGTTCGGCAGAAGTACTCGTCCGGCATTCTCTGAAACGATGGCATTCTCCATCATCTTGGGACTTACCTCAAGTGTAGTTCCAAGGTCCGGACTGTTCAGATCCATGATCTGATAAAAGTTTTTCTGTTCCAGCGTGCTCGGCACATCCACGTAGCTGAAATTATCGAAGCCATAGTCTAAAAGATCTCTGGTCTCGAGATAAGCCTTTCCCGCTCCGTTTTCTCTCAGAAGAACACACACAAGTCTGCGTCCGTCCTTCTCGGCGAATGTCACCAGGGTATTCCAGGCATCTGTAGTGAAACCTGTCTTACCTGCTGTTACGATGTCGTAATAGTAATCGCTGGACGGCTGAAGCATCTTGTGATGATTTCCGAAGTAACGGTCTTCCTCAACGATATTCGTCTCAGGCAGCATGTACTCCGTAGCGGAAATGATCTTTCTGACCTTCTTGTTGGCATAAGCCGCAGCACCGATCAGTGCCATGTCACGAGCTGTGGTGTAATGGTTCTCATTGTGCAGTCCGTTCGGATTGACGAAATGAGAATTCGTACAGCCAAGCTCCGCAGCCTTCTGATTCATCATATCGGCAAATGCTTCAACGCTCCCCGCTGTATGCTTCGCCAATACCATAGCTGCATCATTCGCTGACTCCAGCATAAGAGCATAGAGGCCCTGCTTTACAGTGATCTCTTCTCCGGGCTGCAGTCCGCAGTTGGAACTGTCCGCTTCGATGGCATAAACTTCATCGCCGCAGCACATGACTTCATTCAGTTTTTTCGTATTCTCAACTACCACAAGGGCAGTAAGAAGCTTGGTAATACTGGCTGGAAAATGCGTCTGGTCTGCATTCTTGGAATAGAGGATGACTCCGCTGTCCAGATCCATCACAACGCCGGCCGCAGCCTGAATAGCCTGACCTTGCGGCCAGCCCTTAATATCGTTGGACTGAATCGGATCATAATAGGTCTCCGGTATGAACTCTGTCTCTTCCTCGGAAGAGTAGTCCTCCTGGCTGTCCCCGGTATCCTCATAATATTCTTCTTCCGCCATATAAGGCGTGACGCCGGTAAACGTCAGCGAAAGCAGAAGAAGCCAGACAAAAAGAAATTTAAGATGGTATCTTCTCTTACGATATGTCATTATCTGAATCCCCTTATTACCCCTGACACTTGCAGTCGCAGCGGAAACTGATCTCCCCTCAGTATGCTCCGCCCTCGAAATCCCCCGAATCTGCAACAGATACGCAGGTGGAATCCGATACTGCTCTCCTATGATAGCACGATTCTATCCACCTGCGAAACAGGATTTCTTAATATTTGTAAAAATAAATTTTACTTATTTTCTCCCTTAAACCGCGCCTCAATATAGCGGTTGGCCTCTACTTCCATGGCGTCATCCAGAGGACTCAGATCGCCATTTCCATACTTTCTTTCCAATGCTCCTGAGAGCAGTCTGTCACATACATGCGGGTTCTTCGGAAGAAGCGGACCGTGCAGATATGTGCCGATCACATTCTTGTAGAGAACGCCTTCTTCTCCGTCCTCCCCGTTGTTTCCGAAGCCGAATGCAACCTTTCCCAGTGCCTTATTGTCACCGATGAAAGTTCTGCCTCCGTGATTCTCGAAGCCAACGATGGGATAAGCGAATTCATCGCTCTTAAGAACGATGTTGGAGATCAGTCTGGGGCTTCCCTGTTTAGTATACAGATCTACAAGAGACAGTCCCGGAATCTTACCTTCCTCGGTCTCATAGTAATGGCCGAGAAGCTGATATCCGCCGCATACTGCGATGACGGTGCCTCCGTCTTCTACATAGCTCTTGAAATTCTCCTGTGTCTTCAGCAGATAGTCGCATACGATTCTCTGCTCACGGTCACTGCCTCCTCCCAGAAGGACGATGTCCAGATCAGAAAAATCTACTTTGTCTCCGCTGTTAAAACTTCTTACCTCAGCATCAATACCTCTCCAGGTAAGACGCTGTTTCATGCACATGATATTGCCGCGGTCTCCATAGAGGTTCAGAAGATCCGGGAAAAGATGTCCGATTACCAGCTTCATGCTTTCTCCTCCATGTTCTTGAGAATGTTATGGGTATCATAAAGGGCTGTATAGTTTACCAGCACATACAGATTGCCGCAGCCATCCTTCAGCTTCTTCTCGATCGCTGTCTTCACATCCCTCTCGGTCTGACAGGGAATATCAACGTACTTCAGTCTCAGTCCCATGTCCAGGTAGCGGATGCCGCTGACTGTGATGGACTTGATGCTGCTGTCCGCCATACGGTCGAAGTCAACGTCCCACAGCCAGGACACATCTTTTCCATCCTGCGCGTTATCGTTGATCACGATGATCAGATCCTTGTCCGCTGTATCTGTCATAACAGCGCCGATATTCTGGTTGAAGCCTGCCGGATTTTTCGCCAGGTTCAGAAGCACCTTGGTATCGCCGATCTTAAACTGCTCATTTCTTCCGTTCTGGGGATTATAGTTCTCCAGAACTTTCTGGAAGGGTTCCAGTCCGATATTCGCCGAACGAAGAGCACTGTAGCAGGCAAGAATGTTGTAGATGTTGTAGAAGCCGCGGTAGGAAGCATGGATATGTCTTCCCTCCACGTTAAAGTCCAGACCGTTCTTCATGTCGATGGCTGAGCCGTCGAAGTCGATGGCCGGACGAGAGAAACCACACTCAGGACAATGGTATACACCGATCTGACTGTAGTGATAAAAATCGTACTCCAGCTTGGCTCCGCACTTCTTGCAGAATCTGCCCTCGCGGATCTCACCGGAATCATCATTGTCAAATACCTTCTCGCTGATGCCGTAATACCTGACCTTATGGCCGCTCTCCATAGCCAGATAAGCGGAGAGTGCATCATCACCGTTTACGATCAGTTCCATATCCGGTGCCATGTCCATAGCTCTTGCAAGAAGATCCATGGTGGTGTCGATCTCACCGTAACGGTCCAGCTGGTCGCGGAAGAGATTGGTCAGGATCATATAGTCCGGCTTAAAATGCGGGAATACTCTGACGGTACTTGCCTCATCCACCTCGATGGCTGCATAGTCAGCATCCAGCTTGCCGGTGATGCTGGCATTCAGGACGAAAGCTGCTGCAACGCCCATCAGCATATTTGACCCTGTATGATTGCAGATCACCTTGCTGCCGTCAGCCTCCAGTGCGCTGCACAGGAGATTGTTGGTTGTAGTCTTTCCGTTGGTTCCGCAGCAGACGAAAATATCGCCTCTCACCTGGGAAGCCAGCTTTTTCAGAATCTGAGGATCGATCTTCATAGCCAGCTTGCCGGCCATGGTAACACCCTGTTTTCCCGCAATCTTGCAGGCACTCGACAGAAGTCTTGCCGCGATAATTGCTGCACTTGTTCTGATACTCATCTATTTTCCTCCGGAAAAAAGAACGATCCACCTCACGGACAAATGTGATCTGCCTCGTTCTTTTTTCCTGTATGTTCTTGACTCTAGTAACTTATGATGTATTTTCAGCCGTTACATCAGATGTCCGGCAGCATACCCTGCGATCTGCTGAATGACTGCCTGCGCTTCGGAATTTCTTCCGCCCAGCTCATTCGACAGGACGCACAGGACAAAGTCTTTTTCCGGTCCGAATATAATGGCAATATCATTCTCGATACAGCCCAGACCGTAGCCTTCCGGCATCTCGCCTGTTTTATTCGCACTGGTGAAGCCTTCGGAAAGTCCTGAAGGTATCTTGGTTCGAACAGTCTGGTTTTTCAGAAGCTCCAGCATCCGGCGGGAGTCTTCTTCATTCACAAGTTTTCCGTGGTAGATGTCTGACAGGATCATCCTGCAGGCATCGGCGGTAACGTAATTATCGCCTGTGGGGTCAGACTCCAGGAACATTCTGCCCATGGAAACTCCCTCATAGCCATGCTTTTCGCAGAAGCGGGAGAGTACCTGCTGCCCTGCAGCTGTATCTCCGTTTCCGAGAATTCTGACCAGAGAGTTGGCAGCTTCATTGCTGCTGACTGTGATCATGGATGTCAGAAGATCATTCAACTCTCCCTCATAGCTCTCGCCGTAAGAGATCCTTTCTTCCTCCGACTGCGGATCAAGTATGTACTCGTATACCGCACCCATGATAAAGACCTTAAGGACACTGGCAGACTGCATGACGCTGCTTTCATTGTATCCTGCAGAAACGTCATCAGAAAGAGACTGAATGGAAACTGCCCATTCTTCTCCCTGACTTTCTCTGCTGCTTAGAAACTGATCATAGATCTCATTTACAAGATTTTCCATCTCAGCCCTGTCCTCTTGTTTTTCTGTGAGCTCAGCAAGTATGTCTTCCAGATAGACAGCGGCTCCGGCCAGAGGTCTTTCAACTCTTGCCAGAGCTGTCTTTATCTTTTCCGTCATACTCTCTGTTACTTCTTCATACCCCTCTTCAGATGTCTCCTCAGTTACGTCTTCCGAGCTTTCCTCTGCCTTCGGTCTTGTTTCGTCGACGTACCGGTCGATTCCATCGGCAATACCTGAGGCCATCTTAAGCTGCATGGACGATTCCTGCATAGCTCTGTCGTCCGCTTCATTTGTCATAAATCCCATCTCGAGGATCATGACAGGAACACTGCTCCAGTTGATTCCGGTCATTGTGTCCGTCTCCTGGATTCCCTTGTCGGCGAATCCCGTAGCAGCACAATACCCTTCCAGAACTGCTTCCGCCAGCAGGTGACTCTCCTGATAGAGATCTCCCACGTACGGATTATCGGCTGACTGCGTCATGACGAGCGCACCGTTTACCGAAGCATCATCGCTGCCGTTCGCATGTATGCGGACACTGATATCACAGCCTTCCTCTCCTGCAAGAACAGCCCTCTCACTGTTGCTGATGGCTGTATCGTTGTCTTCTCTGGTCATGACGACCTCGTATCCGCGCTTTTCCAGTTCATCCCTCAGTTTCAGAGAGACATCCAGGTTCAGCTGATACTCCGGCACACCGGTAAAACTCCCCTGAGTTCCCGTGGTTGCCTTCGCCTTCATGACGTCAGATCCCGGTGCATTCGGTTCCTGAGCACTCATATCCACCCAGTCCCCCTGATGCCCCGGATCGATGCAGACTCTGAAGGCACTGACATTTTCTGTTTCCGACGCAAGACCTGTTATCCCGCCCGGAACCAGAAGGATGCATGGGAGAGCAGCAGTAAGCGTAATAATTATCTTTTTCACCATAAGCATTCTTACCGTTTCCGACCACTGCTCGCAGAAACGTGCAAGACTGTCGCACCGGTCATCCCGATACGACAGTCTGTTCAGCACGAAATATCGCGACAATTTTTATTCCTGATCCGGATTCTCGTCGAGTTCTTCCCCATCGAATTCCTCGTCCTCGGTCTCACTCTCTGAAACTCCGTCCAGAGCTTCCAGATCCTTCACGCCTTCCTCAGCCTCCATGGCCTCGGCATTTTCCAGATCTTCCAGATCCTCTGCTTCCTTGTCTCTTTCTTCCTCGTCCGTCTCACTCTGACGTGTCTTCGCTACTGAAGCGATCTTTTCATCATCCTTCAGGTTCATCAGTTTCACGCCGGAAGTAATTCTTCCGAGAACGGAGATCTCCTCGCAGTTCTCACGGATGATGATACCGTCCGTGTTGATCAGCATGATCTCACTTTCATTGTCTACAGCAAGGGCTCCGATGATAGATCCGGTCTTCTCCATGATCTTGTAGCACTTCAGACCCTTACCGCCGCGGTTCTGAGCTGAGAATTCCTGCATGCGAGTTCTCTTTCCGTAACCTCTCTCTGATTCAGTCAGGATCTCTTCACCCTCGGCTGTGTCGATCAGAGATACAACTCTGTCACTGTCGTCCAGGTTGATACCGCGTACACCCATGGAAGTTCTTCCTGTGGAGCGCACATCCTCTTCCCTGAAGCGAATACTCATACCGTTTCTGGTAACCAGTACCAGCTCTGTCTTGCCATCCGTGAACTTAACGTCGATCAGGTCATCTCCCTCTTTCAGAGTGATCGCAGCAAGACCCTTCTTGCGTACATTCGCATACTCGGAAAGCGGAGTTCTCTTGATCATACCGTCTGCAGTAGCCATAAACAGGAACTGTTCCTCGTTGAAGGATGTCAGCGGAATAACATTCGTTACATGTTCTCCCGGCTGAAGCTGCAGCAGGTTGATGATGGCTGTACCTCTTGAGGTTCTGGATGCCTCCGGAATCTCATAACCCTTCAGGCGGTAAACACGTCCGGTGTTCGTGAAGAACATCAGATAATCGTGGGTGCCCGTCATCAGGATGTCGGTAATATAGTCGTTATCGATGGTGGCCATACCACGGATACCCTTGCCGCCGCGTGCCTGCGCACGGAAGGTATCTTCAGTCATTCTCTTGATATAGCCCATTCTTGTCTTGGTGATGACAACGGTTCCTCTCGGAATCAGATCCTCTGAGTCGATGTCATATACGTCGTGACCGATCACTGTTCTGCGGTCATCGCCGAACTTGTCGGAGATCTCCAGAAGCTCCTTCTTGATTACGCCGAGAAGAAGATTTCTGTCACCCAGGATAGCTGTCAGCTCTGCGATACGTTTCATAAGCTCTGCATACTCGGCCTCGAGCTTCTCTCTTTCCAGACCTGTCAGAGCACGCAGTCTCATGTCTACGATAGCCTGAGCCTGTGCGTCGGAGAGAGCAAAGCGCTCCATTAAGTTGATCTTAGCTTCCGGTGTATTCGCACTGGAACGGATGATGTGGATGACCTCATCGATATTGTCCAGGGCGATCAGCAGACCTTCCAGAATGTGAGCTCTTTCCTGAGCCTTATTCAGGTCGTACTGGGTTCTTCTGGTGATGACTTCCTCCTGATGCGCCAGATAATGCTGGAGAATCTCAAGGATGTTCATGACCTTCGGCTGTGTGCCGATCAGTGCCAGCATATTTACGCCAAATGTATCCTGCAGCTGAGTATGCTTATACAGTCTGTTCAGGATGACGTTCGCATTCGCATCATGACGTACATCGATGGTGACACGCATACCCTCACGGCTTGATTCATCCGTGATGCCGGTGATGCCGTCCACCTTTTTCAGTTTAACCAGCTCTGCGATCTTCTCGATCAGTCTTGCCTTGTTTACAAGATACGGCAGCTGGGTAATGACGATACGGCTCTTGCCGTTCGGCAGTGTCTCGATGTCAGTGGTAGCTCTTACTCTTACCTTACCTCTGCCGGTACGATATGCTTCTTCGATGCCGGCGCGGCCCAGAATAGTTGCACCTGTCGGGAAATCAGGTCCCTTGACGATCTCCATGATCTCATCGATGGAGGTCTCTCTGCTTTCCTCAACGTGATTGTCGATGATCTTGGTTACCGCACCGATGACTTCACGAAGGTTGTGAGGCGGAATATTGGTAGCCATACCTACTGCGATACCTGTGGCACCATTCACCAGAAGATTGGGGAATCTTGCCGGCATAACAGTCGGTTCTGTCTCGGTCTCATCGAAGTTGGGTGTGAAATCTACCGTGTTCTTACCGATATCGGCGAGCATCTGCATGGACATCTTGGAAAGTCTTGCTTCCGTGTATCGCATAGCAGCTGCGCCGTCACCGTCAACGGAACCGAAGTTTCCGTGACCATCTACCAGAGGATAGCGGTAGTTCCAGTCCTGTGCCATGGTAACCAGGGCACCGTAGATGGAGCTGTCACCATGGGGATGATACTTACCCATGGTGTCACCGACGATACGCGCACACTTACGGTGGGGCTTATCCGGTGTATTATTCAGCTCGATCATAGAGTAGAGCACTCGTCTCTGAACCGGCTTAAGACCGTCCCTTACATCCGGCAGCGCACGAGACGCGATAACGCTCATGGCATAGTCGATGTAAGACTCTTCCATCGTTTTTTTCAGGTCGACTTCCTGTATCTTGTCAAATATGTTGTCTTCCAAAAAAAGTCCCTCCGTACCTTACACGTCAAGATTTCTGACACGTTCTGCGTTCTGTTCAATAAACTCACGTCTGGGTTCTACCTGGTCGCCCATCAGTGTTGTGAATGTAACATCCAGAGCGGATGTACTGTCGTCGTCCATATTGACACGCTTTAAGATTCTGCGTTCCGGGTCCATGGTGGTCTCCCACAGCTGCTCTGCGTCCATCTCTCCCAGACCTTTGTATCGCTGGATCTTATTATTTGAATCACGGCCTACTTCTTCGATGATGCTTGCAAGCTCCTCATCGCTGTATGCGTACCATACCTTTTTATTCTTCTCCAGCTTGTAGAGCGGAGGAGTAGCCAGGTAAACATGACCCTGCTTGATCAGTTCCGGCATGAAGCGGTACATGAATGTCAGCAGAAGAGTGGCGATATGCGCACCGTCTACGTCGGCATCGGTCATGATAATGATCTTGTCATAGCGGAGCTTCGAAATATCGAAGTCCTCATGGATACCTGTTCCGAAAGCAGTGATCATGGCACGGATCTCGGCGTTGCCGTAGATACGGTCAAGTCTTGCCTTCTCTACATTCAGGATCTTACCTCTCAGAGGAAGAATAGCCTGGGTCGCACGAGCTCTTGCAGTCTTCGCGCTTCCTCCCGCAGAGTCACCCTCTACGATGTAGATCTCACAGTTTTTAGGATCCTTGTCGGAACAGTCTGCCAGTTTACCCGGCAGTGCCATACCGTCGAGAGCAGATTTTCTTCTTGTCAGATCGCGGGCCTTGCGGGCTGCTTCTCTGGCTCTCTGAGACAGAATGGACTTTTCAAGAATGGTCTTGGCAACAGACGGGTTCTGCTCCAGGAACAATTCCAGCTGACTCGCAACAACTGTGTCTACCGCATTCTTCGCTTCGCTGTTTCCAAGTTTCTGCTTGGTCTGTCCTTCGAACTGCGGATTGCCGATCTTGACAGAGATGACTGCGGTCAGACCTTCACGGATATCATCACCGGTAAGGTTCTGTTCGCTGTCCTTCAGAAGCTTGTTGGCTCTTGCGTAGTCATTGAATGTCTTGGTAAGCGCATTTCTGAAACCGGTCAGATGAGTACCTCCTTCCGGTGTCAGGATGTTGTTTACGAAACTGTATGTATTCTCGGTGTAGCTGTCGTTGTGCTGCATGGCAACCTCGACCAGAACACCGTCCTTCTCTCCCTCGCAGTAGATAATATCCTGATAGATGGGAGTTTTTCCTGTATTCAGGTAAGAAACGAATTCCTTGATACCGCCCTCATAGTGGAAGGTATGGCTGCGTTCCTTTTCACCTCTTGTATCATGCAGAGAGATCTTCAGACCCTTGGTCAGGAATGCTGTCTCTCTCAGTCTCTCCTTCAGGGTATCGTAGTCATATACGGTATCCTCGAAGATGAGCTTATCCGGCAGGAAATCTACGCGGGTACCGGTAACGGTAGGATCACACTCGCGGTCGATCTCAAGCTTATGCATAGCTTTACCGCGCTCATATCTCTGCTTGTATACCTTGCCCTGGTTATAGACTTCAACTTCCAGCCACTCGGAAAGCGCATTAACAACTGATGCGCCTACACCGTGAAGACCGCCTGATACCTTGTATCCTCCGCCGCCGAACTTACCGCCGGCATGCAGGATGGTAAATACTACTTCAACTGCGGGGATGCCGGCCTTGGCATTGATTCCTACCGGAATACCTCGTCCGTCATCGATTACAGTGATGGAATTGTCCGGATTGATGGTCACATCGATGGTGTGACAGAACCCTGCCAGTGCTTCATCCACGGAATTGTCTACAATTTCATACACCAGATGATGCAGACCTCTGGATGACGTACTACCGATGTACATACCAGGTCTCTTACGTACAGCTTCAAGACCTTCCAGAATCTGTATCTGATTAGCATCATATTGTTCAGCCATTTAAATCCTCCCATGCTGTCCCTGCACTGACACGAAACAGTCGGTCAATTCGGAAATTATTCTTTACAAAATCATCGACACCGGTACAGGTGATAAGTGTCTGTACCTGCTCTATGCTCTCCAGAAGATACTTCTGTCTTCCGGAATCCAGTTCTGACAGTACATCGTCCAGCAGCAGGATCGGCGTATCATTGCCCATCTTACGCACCAGCTCTATCTCTGCCAGCTTGAGGGAAAGTGCTGTCGTTCTCTGCTGTCCCTGAGAACCGTACTTTCGAATGTCGATATCCTGTGTTACAAACTTCAGATCATCCCTGTGGGGTCCCACCGAAGTGGTCCTCATCCTCAGGTCCTTATCACGAGCTGCAACAAGCTCATCGATAAAACGATCCTCATCTACGTTATTCTCGTACTCTACTGAAAGCTGCTCCCTGCCGCCCGAAAGCTTCTCATGGACCCCTTTAATGATCTCATTGAGCGAAGCGGTAAAGAGTCTTCTGGCTTTAATGATCTTGCTTCCGTAGGTCAGAAGCTGCTCATCCCAGATATCCAGCGTATCCTTCATAGCAGGTCTGAAGGCGATATCCTTCAGCAGCTGGTTTCTCTGCGCCAGTATTTTATTATATCTCGCCAGATCATAAATGTAAGAGGAATCTGTCTGACACAGTTCCATATCAATAAATCTTCTTCTCTCTGAAGGACCGTTCTTGATGATATTCAGATCCTCCGGAGAGAAAAAGACGAACCTGCAGATACCCACAAGTTCTCCGGCACGCTTGATCGGCACGCCATTCACAGCTATGCCCTTCTTGCCGTCCTTCTTCAGATGCATATCGATCCGGTATTCGGAATCTCTCTTCACCACATTCATGCGGATGTGGGCTTCATCCTGATCGAATCGGATCATCTCCCGGTCTCTGCTCATCCTGTGGGACTTCGTCGTTCCGGCAAGATAGACTGCTTCCAGAATATTCGTCTTACCCTGGGCATTATCTCCGTAAAACAGATTGGTTCCCGGATCAAGCGCGATCTCAAGCGTATCATAATTCCGAAAGTTATTCAGCTTCAGTGAATCAATTCTCATTTCTGAACCTTAACTTCATTTCCTGCAAAAGTAAAAACATCACCGTCATAGAGCTTTCTTCCGCGGCGTGTCTCAGTTTCTCCGTTTACCTTAACTTCTCCATCCTGGATGAAGCCCTTGGCATCGGAACCCATCTCTACAAGACCTGCAGCCTTAAGTGCCTGTCCCAGACGGATGAAATCTTCTTTATCGCTTTTTAATTTTAATGTCACCATAATCTATGCTCCTGTATGGTTATTACGCTTATCTCTCTGGCTCTTTCGGGAATCGACAGTACTGATAAGGGTTAACAGTTACAGTACGGACGATTCCCGACCATTGAAAACGTTATGAAATATGCACTTCCGCAAGAATCGTATGCGCGATTCGGCAGAAGTGTGAGTTGCTTATCAGAATCGTTTCGAAGATTCTTAATGTTCTCCGGCTTAGTGAAACGAGTGGTCACAAGGCATCCTCCCGCAAGCGGGTCCCTCCTTATGACGTGTCGTCGGAAACTTCGTTTCCTCCTCAGGCTACGAAGTTAACCGGCAGCACCAGGTATACATAGCTCTGAGCACTGTCTCTGATGAAACAAGGTGCCTTGGAATTCATAAAGTAAATATCGATCGTCTCATCATCGATAACACGAAGTGCATCAATGAGGAATCTCGGGTTGAATCCGATCAGAATATCGCGGCCTTCCTTCTCAACTTCGATGGTCTCATTCATGGAACCGATCTGGGAAGAGATCTTCAGTTCCATAACACCGTCGGTGATGTTCAGGATGATCGGTTTTTTATCATCCTCTCTTACAAGAAGAGTGGAACGGTCGATACAGGAGAGCATCTCCTTCTTGTTGATTCGAATCTTGGTCTCATAATCGCCGGAGATCATCTGATCCACGCGGAAGTAGCTGCCTTCGATCAGGCGAGATACAACTGTTGTGTCATCGAACTCGAACATGATGTGATTCTTCGCAAATGTAACGGTCACCAGAGATTCTGTTTCTCCGGAAAGAATCTTGGACACTTCCTGGAGAGTCTTACCCGGTACGATCACCTTGGTATCCTGAGATGATTCTTTCATCTGAACCTTGCGAATCGAGATTCGATGTCCGTCCAGAGATACAACTCTCAGCTGGTCGCCGGTGATCTCGAACAGTTCGCCGGTCATGATCTTATTGGTATCGTTGGAAGCTATAGAAAAAATCGTCTGACGAATTGTTTCCTTCAGAGTAAACTGGCTCATCTGAACAGAAGAGTTCTTTTCAATGATAGGAAGAACTGAGAAATCATCTCCGTCCTTGCCTGCGATTCGGAATTTAGCTTTTTCGCAGGTGATGAGTGTATTCATGTTCTCATCAGAAGTAATGGTTACATCGCTGGAAGGAAGTTTTCTTACGATCTCAGAAAAAATCTTGGCATCAAGAGCAACCATTCCTTTTTCTTCAACGGTTCCGTTCACTACAGTTTCGATTCCCAGTTCGGTATCGTTGGCCGTAAAGTGAATAGTTCCTGTTGTAGCATCTACAAGAATGCATTCAAGAATCGGCATTGTTGTTTTAGAAGGAACAGCTTTCAGTACAATGCTGATCGACTTCATTAATTCTGACTGAGGACAGATAATTTTCATAATAGAATTTCCTTTCCCTGTTGTATATGAAATGTACTTGCGTACTTCTTATTACTGAATAATTGAATCGCCGGCGGTGCGCAGCAGACCCGAATCGCAGAATCGGAATCGCGTCAGTAAAGTTCAGGGTGCCAACCCGCCGCTGCATATAAATAAATAAAAGATAAAACCGTAGTCGCCGCCGTAGGGGGTGTTGATATGTGGAAATGCCCGACAAACCGCAGAATCACAGGAAAAACGTCATGTGATAACCTTGTGAAAGGCCGCTGAAAAGCACTGGATAACTGCCGTCTTTTCCACAGAGCAGCGCGATTCGGCCTGATTCAGGCAAAAAGGGCGCCGATTCGAAAAAATGAGAACGAAAAAGTTATTCACAGCTATCCCCGACGGATTCACATCTTATCCTGTGGATAAGTGGAAAAGTCTGTGGATAACTGTGGATAACCTCTAAATATCGTGGAAAACCCCTGTGAATCAGTTAGGATTGATCTTTTTCTGAATGATTCCGATGGTATTACTCATCTCTTCGTTGGTGTTCATCTCATCTTCGATCTTCTTAACACCGTGGATAATCGTGGAGTGGTCCCTCTTTCCTATATAATTGCCGATAGATTTCAGAGGGATGTCCAGCATGTTGCGGCAGAGATACATGACGATCTGACGAGGCAGCACGATCTCACTGTTTCTCTTATTCGAACAGATATCTTCCGGGCGGATGTGGAAATGCTCTGCAACCGTATCGATGATAAGGTCCGGAGTAACCACGCGCTTCATGTCCGGAGAGATGATATCCTTCAGCGCTTCCTCGGCCAGTTCAACGTTGATATCCCTGTTTTCGAGATTCGCCAGGGCGATCAGCTTGTTGAGGGCGCCTTCCAGCTCTCGGATGTTGGACTTAATATTAGAAGCGATGTAGTCAATAACTCTGCTGTCGATCTGGTATCCTTCCGCCTCTTCCTTCTTTTTAAGAATCGCTACACGTGTCTCATAGTCAGGCTCGGAGATGTCAGCCAGAATACCGGCATCGAATCTGGTACGGAGTCTGGCATCCAGTGTATCGAAATCCTTCGGAGGTTTATCGGAGGAAATAATGATCTGGCGCTGGGCGCTCTGCAGTTCATTGAAAGTATGGAAAAATTCTTCCTGGGTAGCCTCTTTACCGATAATGAACTGAATATCGTCGATAAGCAGAACATCTACAGAACGATACTTGTCACGGAAAGAGGAGATAGCTGTATTGTTACCGTTACGAATCGCGTCGATCAGTTCGTTCGTGAAGGTCTCACTGGTAACGTACAGTACGTTCTTCTTAGAATCGTTCTCAAGGATAAAGTGAGCGATCGCATGCATCAGATGCGTTTTTCCCAGTCCGGCATCTCCGTAGAGGAAGAGCGGATTGTACATACGGCCCGGCGATTCGGCTACAGCAAGAGCTGCCGCATGGGCAAACTTGTTGTTGCTGCCGACAACGAAGGTGTCGAATGTATATTTCGTATTAAGATTCGCCTTTTCCAGGGATGCTTTAAGCCGATCGGCAGATGATGCAGGTGCTGCTTCCTGAACAACTTTGCCTTCTTCCTGTTCCTTCAGCTGTTCCGGAAGAGCCAGCTCGATCTCGTACTCCTGTCCGAGAAGTTCCGTGATGGTAACACGAATCGGATAGACGTACTTCTTGTAGATGTAGTCGATTCCCATTGAGCCCATTTCACTGGGTACCACAATGGTGATTTTATTGTTTTCCACAGAATAAACTTTCAATGGCTTGAGC
>R21__coassemble_1479_pt1 | contig 15674 bp, 14 predicted proteins | sample R21__metabat2_low_PE_028 | metagenome-assembled genome bin R21
GACCTTCATTTTCAAATTCCTTCAAATGTGAAAGCCATGGCCAAAGCTTAGGAGGCGGACGCTCTATCCTACTGAGCTATTGAGACGTGCTATGTTATTATAGCAGACTTTTCTTAATCTTCAAAGTTAATTCTTCCCTGAAGCCAGACATCTCCCTTGAAGCGTCTTCCCACTTCCGGATCGCCAAATAGATCTCTCTCGTTAATGCACACGTCGAACGTCATACCGTTACATTCGAGTGTCATCTGATACAGAACTTCATCCGTCAGGGAATTCGTCACCTTCGTGTAGAACAGAATAGTTCCGAGCACCTGATACTCATCGCATTCCATTCCTCTCGGCATCACGTAGCTGTCTACAATGGTAAGGATATCTTCCTCATGAATTCTTCTGGAGATCATGGCATAAGTATCCATATCCTCCAGTGTCAGGCTCTCAATTGCCTCCTCACTGCCGCTTCTGGCCTCAAGAACCAGATCGTTGTGACGACGGTTCACATCCATGCGAACCTTGGCATCACGGTTATCTTCCTTCTTGGGAAGCAGTATCATACCGCCTTTCGCAAGCGCTGACAGTGTCGTGGAAACCTTTCGTCCCACCAGCTGTTCCATCAGGGTCTCTCTCTTGTAATCACCCGGGTTCTGAAGATCGAAGATCAGGGAAACTCCCACTCTTCCTTCCTCACACATAGCCTTATAGCCCTGGCCGTTAACTTTTCTCTGAACTGTCAGCTCACCTTCGCTGGTAACGCCGCTTCCGTTCAGATATGGATAATACCACAGGCGATGAAAGCCATTGCCATCCAGCTGTCCGCACAACTTTATGCCGATATCAGGTCCGAAGGACTTGGTCAGTTCCAGAAATGCAGTGCGTCCTCCGTTTTCTCTGACCGCTTTTCTCTCCTGATATGTGTGAAACAGATCTTCCAGTAAAACATCTACATCATGCTCTGTCTCGGGATACTTGGAGAAACCGATCGCGCGAAGATATGAATGCATGTCTCCACCTCCTTGTTAATACAACTCCCGCTTGACCTTCAGGTCAGGCGGGAGCATAAGAATTACTTCTTTTCGTTAGCAGCTTTCTCTACGCTGTTGTACTGCGGGATAAGAACTTCTTTTCCGCCCATGTACGGCTGCAGAGCCTTCGGAATTGTGATGCTTCCGTCTGCCTGCAGATGGTTCTCAAGGAATGCGATCAGCATACGCGGCGGAGCTACACAGGTATTGTTCAGAGTATGAGCAAGATACTTCTTGCCGTCTTTACCCTTTACACGGATACCGAGACGTCTTGCCTGAGCATCACCCAGGTTAGAGCAGCTACCTACCTCAAAGAACTTCTGCTGACGCGGAGACCATGCTTCAACGTCCAGAGATTTAACCTTCAGGTCTGCCAGGTCACCGGAGCAGCACTCAAGGGTACGTACCGGAACTTCCAGGCTGCGGAAGTAATCAACTGTGTTCTGCCACAGCTTCTCATACCACATCGGAGACTCTTCCGGCTTGCAGACAACGATCATCTCCTGCTTTTCGAACTGATGGATACGATATACGCCTCTCTCCTCGATACCGTGAGCACCTTTCTCCTTACGGAAGCACGGAGAATAGGAAGTCAGAGTATACGGAAGCTTCTCCTCATCATTCAGAGAGTTGATGAAACGTCCGATCATGGAATGCTCAGATGTTCCGATCAGGTAAAGGTCCTCACCTTCGATCTTGTACATCATGGAATCCATCTCGTCGAAGCTCATTACACCGTCAACAACAGCGCTTCTGATCATGTAAGGCGGGATAACATAGGTAAATCCACGGTCGATCATGAAGTCTCTTGCATAGGACAGGCATGCGGAGTGCAGTCTTGCCATATCGCCTACCAGATAGTAGAAACCGTTGCCGGCAACCTTACCTGCAGCGTCCATATCGATGCCGCCGAAGCTCTCCATGATATCTGTGTGATACGGAATCGGATATTCCGGAGTGAAAGCCTCACCGAAACGCTCAGCTTCAACGTTCTCGCTGTCATCCTTACCGATCGGAACAGACGGGTCGATGATGTTCGGGATGATCAGCATGTTCTTTCTCAGCTCAGCCTCAACTTCCTTCTCCTTAGCAGCCAGCTCGTTCATTCTGTCGGCGAACTCAGCAACCTTAGCCTTGGTAGCCTCAGCCTCTTCTCTCTTGCCCTGACCCATGAGCTTACCGATCTCCTTGGAGATCTGGTTTCTCTGAGCCTGCAGATTCTGAAGCTCCTGCTTGATATCACGGTTTTCCTGGTCCAGTCTCAGAACCTCATCAACCAGGGGAAGTTTCTTATCCTGAAACTTATTTCTAATATTCTGTCTTACCACTTCCGGGTTTTCTCTGACAAACTTAATATCCAGCATTTTCTTTACCTCTCAAATAATATATGTAACACATTGCATGTGTCGCAAACTAACTCATCTGCATCTGCGTTTTCCATCAAGAATCAGATGCCATCCACATTTCTGTCGATTTCTGTGGAAAAAATCACTGTCTTATGTCATTCAGATAAGCAACTGCCTGACGAAGCGCCTCTTTTTCCTCATTACCCAGTGCTATGTAGGATTCACCTTTTACAATTTCTTTCACGTAGGTGTAACAGCCCTCTCTGGAATGGATCGCATTCAGTACAAAACCTGAATTGCTGTCATCCAGCATGGCAAGTGCGAAGCTCAGCTTTCCACCGACATCCGGAAAAGCATCATATTTCACAATGCCTATTCTGTTCGGTGTTCTCTTCAGCTCATCCTTGATCTTCTGGATCTCAATGCTCTGATTTTTACCAAGCTCGATCAGTCTGTCGACCTCAAGGAATCGGGTCGCAAATGCTTTTTCCAGCGATACTGCGTCCTTTCCCTTCATGAAAACCTTGTAGCGCTTCATGAATCTTGTCATGCGAATAGAAATGCTGGCAAGATACAGAAGCACAAATACCATGACCGCCATCAGAAGCAGGAGAATGATTCCCGCGTCCAGATTGGTCGCATTCAATATTTTGCTCTGCATGTGGATCCTCCAATCACACTTTCTTTAACAGGTAGTAGATTCTTTCCAGCTCATCCGCTGAGTAATATTCAATTTCAATTTTTCCCTTATCTTTATCCTTATAATTTACCGTTACCTTGGTTCCAAGGGAGGATTTCATATTGGACTCCATATCCTGGTAAATTAAGGTCAACGCTTCAGATAAAGGTTCTTCTTTCTTCTTCGCTGTCTTCTGGTCTCCACCCTTCAGAAGATTTCTGACCATCTTTTCAACTTCTCGTACACTGAGCTTTCTGTCGAAGATCTCTTCTGCCAGTTCGAACTGTCTGTCACCATTTTCAATAGGAAGCAGTGCTCTCGCATGACCGGTTGAAAGTCTCTCATCGATCAGCATCTCCTGTACTCTGGGATCCAGCTTCAGAAGTCTGAGCGAGTTGGTTATAGCAGTTCTGCTCTTGGATACTCTCTCTGCAACTTCATCCTGTTTCAGAGAAAACTCATTCAGAAGTTTCTGATAAGCCTGAGCTTCTTCGATCGGGTTCAGGTTTTCTCTCTGAATATTTTCGATCAGGGAGATCTCCATGATCTCCTGGTCCGAGAAGTCGCGAATTACAACCGGTACCTCTCTAAGTCCTGCAAGCTTGGCAGCTCTCCATCTGCGCTCTCCGGCAATGATCTCATAATACTGACCGCGGTTCTTTACCACGATCGGCTGAATGATACCGTGTGCCTTGATGGAATCTGCAAGTTCCTGCAGAGCATCCTCATCGAAGAGTTTTCTCGGCTGATCCCTGTTCGGTTCGATCTCACTGAGACGCAGCGTGGTAACATCCTTAGCTTCAGGTTCTGCAGCTGTAACTGCAGGAGCTTCTGCCGGTACTTCACTTACAGGCTTTTCCTCTTCGAAGGATGTGGTTTCTGTGACGGTTGAAGCTGCGCTCTCCTCTGCCTGGGAAATCTCTGACTCTACTGCAGTCTCTGCTGTGATTTCTGCTGTATATGTCTCTTCTTCTGCAGGAACAGTTGCAGCAACGATCTTCTCTTCCTTCTTCGCAGTCTTATCTGTTGCGGACTCCTTCTTCGGTGTCACTTTGCTGACGGATTTCTTAGCCGGAACTTTTTTACTTTCTTCCTTATCTGTACTCTTCTGTTCCTTCGAGACATAGTTCGGGAACATACTGTCCAGACCTTTTCCAAGTCCTTTTCTTTTAACAGCCATTATTTCTTCTTCCTACCTCCGCGGATCACTTCCCTCGCAAGTTTGATATATGCCTCTGCTCCTGATGAGCGGGGATCATAGTCAATAACAGGCATGCCATAACTTGGAGCTTCTGCAAGTCGTACATTTCTTGGAATAATGCTCTTGAAGATCTTATAGTCAAGATTTTCCTTTACATTATCTACTACCTGCTGGGACAGGTTATTTCTGGCATCATACATTGTGAACACAATACCCTCGATCTCAAGGGAAGTGTTCATACGTGTGGATACCAGATTAATTGTGGTCAGCAGCTGAGACAGACCTTCCAGAGCGTAGTATTCACACTGAATAGGTACGAGCACAGATTCTGCCGCACACATTGCATTGATCGTAAGGACATTCAGAGACGGCGGGCAATCGATGATGATATAGTCATATCTGTCGCGCACCTCTGCAAGTGCTTCCTTAAGAATGAATTCCTTCATCTCGACGCCTGCAAGATCCAGTTCGGCAGCCGACAGATTCACGCTGGCCGGAAGAAGGGACATATTAGAATAAGCATTCTTGATTATACATTCGTTTATATCGGCTTCGCCCAGAAGGAGTTCGTATATGGAATTCTCCACTTCACTCTTGTCCACGCCAAGACCACTGGTCATATTTCCCTGTGGATCACAGTCCACACCGAGAACATTCTTGCCCAGCTTTGCCAGAGAAGCAGACAAATTAACAGACGTAGTCGTTTTTCCGACTCCGCCCTTCTGGTTAGCCACAACAATTATTTTACCCATTAATTATCATTACTCGTTATTTTTACAATAAACCCTGTCTAATTCTAGCACAAGTACTGCCCTAATTCCACTGAAACTCAAGGTTTTCGGACGATGTTTCACGTGAAACATGTATTTTTTTATATAATTAACTCCACCATACCTTCTTATTATAATAGTATGTCATGTTTCACGTGAAACATGACGTATTTCTGGCTTTCGCTGTGTAAAACACGAAACCATAATGTTTCACGTGAAACATTGTTCGATGACAACACAGTGTATTTGATCAATCCCTCGTTTACTAGGATGACCATAGGAAATTCAGAAGGAATTTCCTATGAGACAAAAGAAGAGGATGTTTCACGTGAAACATCCTCTTCTCTCACTTCTTATCTTTACTTACGATCAAAGCCTTCAGATAATGGCTGATACTCTTCAGTTCATTCTTACACTTGATACGATCAGAATGTACATATTCAATACAGTGGTCTACTCTGCTCAGTATCATCTTGAGCTGTTGAACATATGCTTCACGCTCCATTTCAAGGGTACTGTCGTATACCCCTGATTTCGAAGCATTTTCTTCCGGTTCGACACTCTTCTCTTCTTTATTCTGAGAAGTGCTATCTGATACGGATATCTCAGTCTCTTTTACTTCAACCACACTGTCAACAGAAGTTCCTGTTTCAGCAGGCGGCACGATCTGTTCTGCTTCGACTTTTTCAGATATATTCTCCTGTGTCTCATTCGCAGAAGCATCCTCAAGCAGTTGTCTCCACTTGCTCTCTTCTCTTCTGTTCTGATTGATCAGGTCAGATATCTCCCTCTGTTCATATTGAAGTTCTTCGATATGTTTTTTGATCTGTTTTATCTTCTCTCGAGCTGTATTCTCATGAGTTCTTGGTGAGAACAGTTCAAGTCCCACATCCTCATCTTTAAGCAATTCTGTGATCTCGTGATTCGCTCTCTCCTCCTGGCTGCACAGTCTTTCAAGTCTTTCACTTAGATCTTCCCGTTCAAATTCAACCTTTTTCAGCTGGCTTAATATGTATTCATCCATCATTTCGGTGGCTCCGATGCTCGTAAATATTATTTGCGACTTATATTGTTTTAGTTTATACTATAGGTAATCGTTTGTAAATGCAGTATTTTGGCCTGTTAAGCCACCTGTAGGGAAGGATAAAAACAGTATGTCAAGGCATAAAAACAGTAAAAGTTTCGCCGGATTATCAGTCCTGGCTGTAGGTGCAATGTACCTCATTAACCAGTCTGTCTCCGACTCCGCAACAGTTAAAAACATTCTGAAGCCTGCTTCGGGAGAATACTATAAGTCTAAGTTCGGCAAGATCTACTATCAGGTAACAGGAAAGGGAACTACTCCTCTTCTGCTCCTTCACGATGCAGCTCCGTATTCCAGTGCATACGAATGGAAGTACCTGATCGACAGTCTGAAGGCAGATTATAAGATCTATACCATCGATCTGCTCGGCTGCGGCCGCTCCGATAAGCCCGGAATCACCTATACCAACTACCTCTATGTTCAGTTGATTCGTGATTTCATCAGCAATATTATCGGTCAGCCCACTGTTCTGGCTGCTTCAGGCTTATCAGCATCCTTCGCTGTAACCGCAGCACGCAGTGATGAAGAGCTTATTTCATCGCTTATCATGATCAATCCGCATTCTCTTTCATTCCTCAAGCAGGTTCCGGATGAGAAAGCTAAGATTCTGCGTGCAATTATGAGTATTCCGGTGCTCGGTACTACCGTTTACAACATTTTCATGAATAAACGCCGTCTTGAATACGAGCTGATGGAAGATTATTTCTATAATCCCTTCAAGGTTCACAAGAGTTTTACCGATGCCAGCTATGAAGCTGCTCATCTGAGTGAAGGAAACGGCAGATTCTTCCTCGCCAGCCTGGATGGAAGGTTCCTGTTCTGGGATATCGAGAGAACTTTTGCTTCTCTGAAGCAGCCGGTTCTTCTTGTCTACGGTGAGAAGCTCCAGAATGAGCGAGTTATTGCCCGTTCTTATCAGAAACTTAAGAAGAACGTCTCCGTATGCCCCATCTTAGCAGGTAAGATGATGCCTCAGATCGAGTGTCCGGAAGCAGTTGCCGACGCAATTAAGAACTTCGCTTAAATGAATAATGATCTGATCGAATCTAAAAAGCTCCCGACTGTATCACCTCAGTCGGGAGCTTTTTTCCACATATTTGCAGACTTATTCATATAAATCTGTGGTTATCTGCTCGTTTTAGAGCACATATTGATTATAACGGGTCTTTAGAAGGTGTACCGACCTTTCTCGGATATACCTTAGGCGTAGCATTTACTTTTTCGATAACGATAACTGTACGATCAAAATCACTTTCCGGAACATGGTAGTTTACCGGTTCCTTAGCTTTTCCTCCGAGCAGTTTAAGTGCTCTTTCTGCATCTTTTAATTCCATATCGATGTTTATCGATTTGTATGAGATAAATCTGCCGCCTTTTTTGACGAAAGGAATGCAATATTCACTCAGAGTAGACAGATTAGCCACTGCTCTAGATAGACAAGTATCGAACTGTTCTCTGTACAGTTTATTTCTCGCCATCTCTTCTGCTCTTCCGTGTACGGCTGTAACTTTCTCCAGACCGCACATCTCGATCACTTCTTCCAGGAACTTTACTCGTTTATTGAGTGAGTCCATAAGAACCAGATCCATATCCGGGAACACGATCTTCAGCGGAACACCCGGAAAGCCTGCTCCTGTTCCCAGATCCAGTACTCTCCCCGCCTTATTAAAGTCAAATGCCTTGACCGCAGCAACGCTGTCCAGGAAATGTTTTACCTGCACCTCTTCGCTCTCTGTGATAGCGGTAAGGTTCATGACCTTATTCTTCTCAACGAGATACTCGTAGAACTTCTGAAACTGCTCTATCTGCTTCTCAGTAAGCTCTATACCAAGTTCTCTGCATCCTCTTATAAGAATATCCATATATCTCTTATCTCTCCATATTCAGCGCGATCAAGCCTTTCCCGACCTGTTCTCAAGATAGATCATGAGAACAGAGATATCCGCCGGTGATACACCGGAGATTCTGGACGCCTGTCCCAGTGAGGAAGGTCTGATCTTTTCAAGTTTCTGACGTGCTTCTGTGCGAAGACTTGGTACGAGACTGTAATCCAGATCATCCGGGATATGTCTCTTCTCCATCTTTCTGAACTCTCCTACCTGAGATTTCTGTCTGCGGATGTATCCGTCGTACTTGATCTCGATATTTACCTGATCTCTTACATCTGCCGGAAGCTCAAGGCGCTCCGGGTCAATGGGTGCAAGATCATCATAATTAAGCTCCGGTCTTCTCACCAGCTCTCCTATCGTTGCCGATGTCTTGAGCGGTGTACTTCCCAGATGCTCAAGAAGAGACTGTACGTTCTTAGAGGCACCTACATTTGTATGGTCGACACGCTCCATTTCCTCTGCGATCTGTCTCTTTTTCTCAAGAAGATGGTCATATCTTTCCTGAGAGATCAGACCTGCCTTGTAACCGATCTCAGTAAGGCGCAGATCAGCGTTATCCTGGCGCAGAAGGAGGCGATATTCGCTTCTGGAAGTCATCATACGGTAGGGTTCACTGGTCTCTTTCGTAACCAGATCGTCGATCAGAACGCCGATATAGCCCTCGCTGCGGTCAATGATGACCGGTTCCTGATCCTTGCAGTACATAGCCGCATTGATACCTGCAACAAGGCCCTGTGCCGCCGCCTCCTCGTATCCTGAGCTTCCGTTGAACTGTCCGCCTGAGAAAAGTCCGGGAATACTCTTGAATTCCAGGCTGCTCTTCAGCTGAGTCGCATCGATGCAATCGTACTCGATCGCATATGCATTCTTAACGATCTTCGCATTCTCCAGGCCTGCCACAGAATGATACATCGCATCCTGAACGTCCTCCGGGAGCGAGGAAGACATGCCTCCGATATAAACTTCGTTGGTGGATCTGCCCTCAGGCTCGATGAATACCTGATGTCTGTCTTTATCGGCAAATCTAACGACCTTATCCTCAATAGACGGGCAATATCTCGGGCCTACACCTTCGATCATGCCGGAATAAAGTGGAGATCTGGACAGATTAGCCCTGATGATCTCGTGGGTCTTCTCATTCGTATAGGTAAGCCAGCAGGGAACCTGCTCGATCTGAACGCTCTCCGGATCTGTTGTAAAGGAGAACGGAACGACTCTTTCATCACCGTTCTGGATCTGCATCTTGGAAAAATCGATGCTGCGCTTGTCTATTCTCGCAGGTGTACCTGTTTTAAAGCGTCTCATAGCCACTCCATGGGCTTTTAGAGACTCTGTCAGGTGATTGGCTGCCTGCAGACCATTTGGCCCTGTATAGGTGCTTACATCGCCGTATATGCAGCGTGCACGCAGGTAGGTACCCGTGCACAGAACCACTGCGCGGCAATGATATACAGCACCTGAATAGGTGCGCACACCGGTGATTCTGTTCTCATCGTCAGTGATGATATCGGTCACTTCCATCTGTCTGATGTCGAGACCTTCCTGGTTCTCCATGGTCTGACGCATCTGGCTGGAGTATTCTGCTTTATCCGCCTGGGCACGCAGAGAATGTACTGCCGGGCCCTTGGAAGCGTTCAGCATCTTGGACTGAATGAAGGTCTTATCGATATTTTTGCCCATCTCGCCGCCCAGAGCATCCAGTTCTCTGACAAGATGTCCCTTGGAACTGCCGCCGATGTTCGGATTGCAGGGCATGAGAGCAATGCTTTCCACGCTCACTGTAAACATAACTGTATTAAGTCCGAGTCTTGCACATGCAAGGGCTGCTTCGCAGCCCGCATGGCCGGCTCCTACGACCGCAACATCATAGTATTTTTCCATGGTGCTGGTGCCGATCTTCGGATCCGACATATTCCGGATCTGTGTGTTGTTTTCAGCTGTCTGTCTTACTGTATCACTCATGAAGTGCGAACCTTTCCCGGTACTAAACCTGCTTAAACACTTATTTACCCATGCAGAACTTGCCGAAGATCTCGTTTACAAGGTCTTCGCCTGCCTTTTCTCCGGTGATTTCACCGAGTCTGTCGCATGCATCGACAAGATCTATCGTGAAGAAGTCCTCCGGCATCTGCATATCGATACTTCTCTGCACATTACTTATACTGTTTCTCGCCTGAACCAGCAGATCTCTGTGACGTACATTCGTGATCATAGGTTCATTCTTGTAGGAGATATCTCCCTGTTCGAACATATCTTTAATGGTCTTTTCCAGCTGATCTATGCCTTCGCCCGTCTTCGCAGACGCATAAACGACCGGAATATCGCGCAGACCTGCTGCCGAACCGTCATCTACCCGCGCAATTTCGGTCAGATGCTCCATAGTTGTCACCTGTTTCAGGTCAGCTTTATTCAGAAGAATGATTGCTTTCTTTCCGCGAATGAGAGAAAGGATGCGTTGGTCATTCATATCGATGTCTGTCGATGTATCTACAACATAGATTATCATATCGGCATCCATCGTTATGTTCTCAGCCATCTGCACACCGATCTGTTCAACTGTATCATCTGTATTTCTGATACCGGCCGTATCCATGATCTGCAGGGTCACATCACCGATTCTGACGCGTTCCCTGATAATATCTCTTGTCGTACCCGCAATATCCGTTACAATGGCGCTCATCTGGCCTGAGAGCGCATTCAGAAGTGAAGACTTACCTGCATTCGGCTTACCTACGATAACGGTCTTAATACCGTCTCTGACGATACGTCCGTTTTCAGCAGATTCGATCATGCGGCTGCAGCTTCTGATCCAGTTCTCTGTCAGCTCCCTCAGGGTATCCGCATATCCATCCAGCGAATAGTGTTCAGGATCATCCAGTGCCGACTCTATTCTCGCAGTCTCATGAAGCACTTCTCCTCTGAGCGCAGAGATCTTCTCTTTCAGACTTCCTCTCAGCTGTCCCACTGAGCTCTTCAGCGCAGCTTCGTTATCTGCCGATATGACATCCATTACCGCTTCCGCCTGGGACAGGTCTATTCTTCCGTTCAGAAATGCTCTCTTGGTAAACTCTCCCGGCTCAGCCAGTCTCGCACCGTACTTCATTGTGGTCTGCAGAACTCTCTGCATGGCATAGATGCCGCCATGGCAGTTGATCTCAACCACATCTTCTGCCGTAAAAGTACGAGGGCCTCTCATCACAGAGACAAGCACTTCATCGATCAGCTCATCCTCATCTGTGACGAAACCATAGTGAATGGTATGGGTCGGCACTTCGGCAAGCTTCAGCTCCTTCTTTTTAGGCGCAAAGATTTTATCAGCGATGGCAATTGCATCCTTACCGCTGATTCTGATAATACCTATTCCCGACTCACTGACTGCAGTGGAAATAGCCGCAATCGTGTCATCACTTCTATACATACGCATTCATCTCTTTCTAAAGGTAAAAGTTGTGGGCAGGCAGGAGAGGCCCGGCCATGCTGTAATTGTATATTATAGCATAGGGAAAAGCCCTTGGCTACGAGGACGCGAGACATAGGGAGGGGTGGCTTTACTCAGTCAGTTAGTGCTCCAGTCGGTTCCCGACCAGCCACAGCATCGATTAACTTGCTTTTCCGTAATCCCGATGCAGCCACCAAGCTTCCCGGCCAGCCACAGCGTCGATTAACTTGCTTTTCCGTAATCCCGATGCCTGCTGTGATTTAGCGGGGGCTGGCGCGGCAATTTTGACGCCGGCCAAAGACTTCCTCGTGGCTGCAGGTGCAGGGATGCCGATAAAATCATGTAGACCTGAAGGGTTCTTCGAGAATTTTTTGCCGAAGAGGAGAGCGCAAACGCTTCTATCGCGCTCGGATCGGAGCGCATATAAAAATTCTCGAAGGGCCCGGAACGGGCACTGATTTTATCGGCATTCCTGCACCTGCAGCCAACAAACGTCTTTGAAAGCATCAAAAAAAGAGGAGCCATCATCGTGACAGCTCCTCTTTAATGATCATCTTATGAAGTTTTCGAAATTACTGCTCGTCTCTGTATTCTCTCTTTTTCAGAGTGATTACAACCTTTCTTGCAGGTTCTTCACCTTCACTGTGTGTGGTGACATATGCGTCATCCTGAAGGGCAGAGTGGATGATACGTCTCTCGTACGGGTTCATCGGCTCCAGGTATACCGGACGTCTGCTCTTCTTGGCCTTCATAGCCATGTTCTTAGCGAGGTTTTCCAGAGTAGCTTTTCTTCGTTCTCTGTAGTTCTCGGTGTCGATCTTAACACGAACATATGCATTCTTGCCCTTGTTGACAACCAGGCTTGTCAGATACTGGATGGAATCCAGAGTCTGGCCTCTCTTACCGATCAGCATACCCATGTTGTCGCCGTCAAGTGTAACTGAAAGCGTGCCGTCCTCGAAAGTCTGGCTTACAGTTACTTCCTGACCCATGGCAGCGAACATATCCTTCAGGAACTTTTCAGCTCTTTCCTGAACTTCCTTCGGATCTGCCGGTGTTCTGCCGGCTTCTCTGTTCTTTCTTCCCTCGGATCTTTCATCCTCAGCTGCAGGAGATACTTCTTTTTCTGCTTTCTCTGCTGCAGGAGCTGCCTTTTTCACATCTGCAGCCTTCTTGACCGGCTGTTCTTTCTTTTCAGATGCTTCCTTGACCGGAGCAGCCTTCACCTGTTTTTCTGCCTTAACAGCAGGAGCCGGCTTCTCAGCTGTCTCTTTATTTCCGAATACAGAATTTACATACTCTTCATCGGACTGTTTCTTTCTTGCCTCGATCACTGCCTTCTTGGCACCAATGCCGAGGAAGCCTTTGGTTTCACGCTCGATGACGTTATATTCTACATTATCGCTGCTTGTGCCGAGCGCAATAGAAGCTTCCATCACGGCGTCTTCGACTGTTTTTCCGCTTACTCTGATATATTCAGACATGATGTATACCTCTCGGGATTATTTTTTATGCTTTTCGTTATATTCTGCAACCATGTTCGCCTTAGCAGCAAGGGAACCTGCCTTGTACTTCTTGTTCTGAGTTGATGCAGTATCAACAGAGATCTGAGAAGCCTTTTTCTGCAGATCCTTGTGAGAACTCTCCAGGTTCTTAGTGGACATGGTAGCATTTCTCATGATCTGTTCTGTTGTGAGACCGCTCTTTTTCTGTCTCTTCTTGTTGGCTTTTTCTTCATTCTTCTTCAGAACTGCGTCGAAGTCAACACTTTCGAGCTTCTTGTTGATGAAGTAAGTCTGAACGCCACGGACAACTGCACCTGCGATCCAGTAGATACCAAGACCAACCGGAAGAGTAAGACAGAAGAATGCAGACATAAGAGGCATAACATTGTTCATGGTGCTCATGCTTCTGGTCATGGAGTCAGCCTGCTCATTGCCGGAAGACATCTGCGGGTTCATTGCCATGGACAGCTTAACGCTGATCCACTGTGTTACAGCTGCAAGAACCGGTACCATGATCGCTGCGATAAGAAGCAGCATGGTCTTGTCGTTCCATGCGTTACGCATGATGTTCATCGGTGAATCTGCGATATTCATTCCCATGAAGTAGTTCATCTTGTCCACCTGTGTCTGTGTGGAAGAGATGACATCTTTAAGATCCGGGAACTTGCTTGCAAGATCAGTCCAGTTAGCCGGCTTGAACTTGTAAACAACGTCGATGACTGTGAGAGCGTTCATCTCCGGGAACTTTACGCCAAGAGTCTTGGCAAGATCTCCGAGATAGCTTTCTGCACCGCTTGCTGTCATAAGCTTCTCAGCAAGAGGCATGAAAACGTTCTTAACTCTGTCAACGTATGCCGGAATATTCCAGATTACGCGGTAAAGAGCGAAGAGCGGTACGATCTGTACAACCATCTGTACGCAGGAACCCATCGGGTTAACACCGTACTTAGCGTATACAGCCTGAGTCTCTTCGTTCATCTTCTGCATAACAGCCGGATCATTGGTTCTGCCCTTGTACTTAGCCTGGACAGCCTGCAGCTCCGGGTTCATCATGGATGAAACTCTGGAAAACTTCTGCTGACGATAGGTCAGCGGCATCATTGCCATGTAGATTACGATAGTAAAGAGGATAATGGAAAGACCGATACTCTCATTGCCAATTGCATTCTGGCCGATGAAAATAAAGTTCATTACATATCCAAGAAGAATTGCAACCCATCCGATCAGGAATGTGTTGGTTTTTGTCAGATACATGTTATTTCCTCACTTGTCAGGGCACGGGATCGTAACCACCGTGCGAGAAAGGATTGCACCTGAGTATTCTCCAGATCGCCAGAAGGCTGCCCTTCAGCGCCCCATGCTTTTTAATGGCCTCGAGACCATAGTTGGAGCAAGTGGGTATATATGGACATCTGGTAATTTTAGTAGGAGAAATATAGATCTGGTACAATCGGATTAATTTGATCAATACGTACTTCAAATCAGATCATTCTTTCTTCTCTGGCTCATCACCTGCAGCCGCTGCATCTTTCTTATTATTAATAATGGATGCCTTGCGTGCCAGATGGAGCAGTGCGCTCTCGATTTCAAAGAAGCTGGCTTCTTTAGCGCTGGGTCTGGCTATAACGATCATATCCAGGCCATCATCGAATTTTTCTTCATTAAGTCGGTAACTCTCTCTGACCAGTCGTGTGATGTGATGTCTTACAACACTGTTTCCTACTTTTTTGCTTACAGAAATTCCCAGTCTGTTGTGACCGGAGTTATTTCTGAATACATACATGACCAGACAGCGGTTGCCATAGGATTTTCCGTTTCGATAGACAAACTGAAAATCACGGTTTTTCTTAAGTGACTCAGAAAACTTCATACTGTAGTCTCTGTTCCTTTCTGGTAAGTAGGCAGCTTTGTATAAGTCCACGCAATGCTCCGCTTCTATAAGATGCTTTCGCATCGCTAACAGGCATTCGCAATTCAAGCTGCGCTTTACTTGCTCATACCTGTTTGGAGACTGACTTATACACTCATATAGAGAAATAGAGTTTCACCCGATGGGCGAAACTCTACGCAATTCCTACTGATACCCTTATCAAATTAAACGAGACCGTAGGCTCAAGCAGAAAGAACTTTTCTGCCTTTAGCTCTTCTTGCAGCCAGAACTTTTCTTCCGTTAGCAGTGCTCATTCTCTTACGGAAGCCATGAACCTTAGATCTGGATCTCTTCTTCGGCTGGAATGTCATAAATCCCTTATGCATGTGACAGCACCTCCCTTTTGCAAGCCAAATATCTATCTTAAATGGCGTTATTTCAACTTATGTACTGGAAACAGTACGGAAAACATCGGCATAATTATACCATAATAAGTACAAAGGTCAAGCGAAAAAACTTATCCACACGTGTGGATAACCTGTGGATAACAGTGTATATAAGCTGTTGAACCACTGTGCATCAAATGTCGATTCGGCCCGATTCTTCAGCATTCTCGGGTGTTAATATTGTATACAGGGCCTTTTTTAACTATGTGGATAACTCTGACTATAAAAAAATACTGTATTTTATACTCGAATCGTACATTTCTTATTCATTTTCACAAGGGGCCTAAAGTTGTAAAAAAACGGCTTTTGGAGTAATATTATACACAGGGAAATTGTGTCTTTATATATATAGGAAATAATCACGTCACTAGTTGGGAGTCTTTGCATGGACATCATCAGAGAAAAATGGAATCAGATCCTTTCCAC
>R21__coassemble_1494_pt1 | contig 15595 bp, 14 predicted proteins | sample R21__metabat2_low_PE_028 | metagenome-assembled genome bin R21
CTGATCCAGGAGTACGTGTTCCGATGTTTCAGATCTCTTTGTACCCATTCATGCAGACCTTTCTATCAGCCCAGATAAGCCATCATGAGCTTGAGTGTATTCTTAACACCATCCACATGGGATCTCTCATATCCGTGGCTGGCATATACACCGGCTCCGATCAGACCGTGTCTGAGATCGTATCCTGCTCCGAGAGCTGCCTCGGCATCACTTCCATAATGAGGATAGATATCAACTGCATAATCAACACCATTGTCTTCAGCAGCTTTAACCAGTGCCGAAGTCACCTCATAGTTGTAAGGTCCGCCGGAATCCTTCGCACAGATGGATACCTGTCTCTCTGTACATTCCAGTCCGTCACCGACACATCCCATATCTACAGACAGGAACTCAACCGCGTCTTCCGGTACTCCGGCTTTCGCGCCGTGTCCTACCTCTTCATATACAGAGATGAAAGCGTAAATCTTACGAGCAGGCTTCATGTCTCCGTCCTTGATCATTCTGGCAAGTTCAAGAAGCATAGCAACGCTCAGTTTATCGTCCAGGAAACGGCTCTTGATGTAGCCGGACTTCGTAACTGTTGTGCGCGGATCGAAGCATACATAGCATCCGTTCTGGATACCCAGCTTCTTCGTATCTTCCTTGCTGTTTACATCCTCGTCGAGAACAACTTCCATACTGTCGAAAGTACGCTCTGTCTTGGAAAAATCACCGTTTACATGAAGGCTTGCATTGCACAGCTGCAGGCATCCTTCATATACTTCACCGCTGCGTGTGTATACTCGGCAGTTCTCTGTCTCACAGTTAGCTGCTGTAAGACCACCGATATTGGAAAGACGCAGACGACCGTTGGACTTGATCTCAGCAACGACTGCACCAAGTGTATCGATATGAGCTGAAAGGACGATCGGATCACCCACGCCGCCCAGTTCGCAGACGATACAGCCCTTCTCTGTTACGACAGGTGCGAAGCCAAGTGCTTCGAATTCTTTCTTCGTGTAATCGATCACCTCTCTGGTAAAACCGGAAGGACTGTCGATCGCAGTCAGTTCTTTAAGCTTCTCTATGGTATATGTACTGAGTTCCATATTACTCTCCTTAAGCGTTCTTTACGCGCACGTTCATGTGAACGAGCACACTGAATATATTATAAAGTAGGTATCTTCTGAAGTAAAGTTTTCGGAATATTGTATTAGCGGTATAAGGTTATAGATTATTCTTTAGAACCGCGCTATTCTGTTGGTGCAATCAGCTAACTCTTACATTGTATTTTTGTAAAAAGGCAGGTTCGTTGTCGTGAATAAACATACTACGAATATGACAGAGGGAAGCCCTGTCAGACTCCTGATCGTATTCGCGATTCCTATGATGGTAGGAAACATCTTTCAGCAGTTTTACAATATCGTCGACTCGATCATCGTAGGCCGTCTGGTCGGTTCCGATGCACTCGCAGCGATCGGTGCAACTGGCTCGGTTACCTTCCTCTTCTTCGCCTTGTGCAATGGTATCGGATCCGGCGGCGGCATTATCACATCTCAATATTTCGGACGAGGAGACACCTCCGGTGTTAAGCGCTGTATCATGAATACTGCCTACATCATGACTGTCTTTCCGATCCTTGTGGGAACTCTTGCATTCTTTCTTGCAGGTCCTATTCTGAAGCTTCTGAGCACACCGGATGCCATCATGGCTGATGCTCTGATCTATACCCGCATCATGTGCATAGGTCTGCTGTTCGTCTCCATGTATAATTTCGCATCCGCTATCCTGCGTGCTCTGGGCGATTCCAGAACTCCTCTACTGTTTCTGATCTTCGCCTGCATCCTGAATACCATCCTGGATCTGTTTTTCGTTTACAACCTCCACATGGGTGTAAAGGGTGCCGGCATTGCAACTGTGATCTCTCAGTTTGCATCAGGTGTACTGTGTCTGGCCTTTGCTTTCAAGACGAACCCTTACTTCAAGATGTCCAGGAATGATCTTAAGATCGATCCATCCATGATGTCTAAGACGATCCGTCTGGGTGTTCCTCTCTCCCTGCAGTTTTCCATGATCGCCATCTCGGGTATGGCCATGCAGAGAGTCGTTAATACCTTCGGTTCCATGACTGTCGCAGCGTTCACAGCTACCAACCGTATCGAGCAGGTCATCCATCAGCCTTATCAGACACTCAGCGCAGCTCTTGCAACTTTCGTCGGTCAGAATTACGGAGCCATGAAGAAGAAGCGTATGATCGAAGGCTTCCACAAGGCCATGCTTCTGATGACGATCTTCACACTGATCATGCTGCCTGTCATTCAGCTTTTCGGCGGTCAGATCACTTCTATCTTCGTAAAGGAAGCTGATGTAATCGAGATGGGTGCGAAGGCAATGCGCATCACCAGTCTTTTCTACCTCTTCCTCGGCCTGATCTATATCACACGAGGAGTACTCAATGGTATCGGCGATGCACTGTTCGCTCTGATCAACGGATTTGTTGAAGTGCTCGGACGCTTAACTGTCCCGATCCTTCTCACCTCAATCCCTGTGATCGGAGTCTGGGGCATCTGGTGGGCTTCCGGTATCGTGTGGGCTCTCAGTGGTATCACAGCCTATATGAGGTATCGCGGCTTCTACAAGCGGATCATGAAAACTCATGAAGAATAAAAACAGCGCATCACATTTACTGGCAAATGTGATGCGCTATTTTCATTCTTCTTCAGATACGATTGCTTCTATCCAGCGGCTGAGTTTTTTCTCTGTCCTCTTTTTCATCGCACAGTAAAATCTCACGGTCGCTTCCTCATCCAGGAGCGGAACGAATACTCTTCCCGGCGTATACTTGCGTCTGAAGGTGCTGATCGAGATATCAGATGCGAATGCAAGCAAAGACGATGTGTTGATAATAGCATTCAGCGTTTCCTGATCTTCCTGCAGGATAATTCTCGAGTGCGGAATCATCCGGGCCTTGATCTCATCCCAGATACCCACATGTGCGATCTGCAGAAATGTCTGTCCGTCCACTTCTCTGAAATAGACACCTTCTTTTTCCCGCTTCGCCAGTTCATTGTCAGGCGGTGCAGACACATATAAGTGCTCAGAGCATAGATAGTGGCTGACGATTCCTTCTTCCTCCAGCGGATGTGTGAGTATCACCATACTGAACTGATCCTCTCTGAGCCCGCGGGCCAACACCTCCTCCTTATACATTCCGGAAGTTACCATCAGTTCAGGATAACACCTGGCTAATGTCGCGGGGACGATTCTCATCGGTCCGGGTGCGCAATATCCCACACTTAGCATATGCAGACTGTTGTCGTAACTTCTCACGGCCTGCACCATATCTTTTTCAGACCTGAGGATCTTACCCGCATAATCTGCGGCTATGCGTCCTGTCTCATTCAGAGTGATCCTGTTCTTGGTTCTCTCGAAGAGTTCCACGTTCAGTATACCTTCCAGCTTCTTCATGGATCTGCTCAGAGCCGGTTGGGAAATACGCAGTTTTTCCGCTGCTGCAGACAGTGTACCGCACTCATCGACAGCTGCAAGTGCTTCAAGCAGGTACATTTCTATCATACGATGCTCCTTTCAGAATCATCACTTCCACTATGCGTTTTAATTATACCATGCAGAAGTATTCGGCATTGTACTTTTTTTGTAATGTGGGATATTTTGTACGTGAAAAGAACTTAAAAACAGCCACAGATGAATAAGAAAGGAAACTTATTATGAGATTCGGTGATGTACAGAATACTAAAAAATCCTCTAAACGTTCCTCACGTGAGCTGAACCGTGAGCAGATCCATAACAACTTCATCCGCATGATCGGACATGAGAACAAGATCAAGAAGTTCATGTTCTTCGGTGTGAAGTTCACAGCATAATATAGAGTACATGAGAAAAGCCTGGTGTCATGTCATCGGCCAACAGTTCAGATGTTGTCCGCTGATATAACACCAGGCTTTTTTAATGCTCTATCAACAGCAATCTGAGATCAGCATCCCAGCGCTTCGCTCCACTCCTTCTCCTTAAAGCCGGTAAGGACCTTATCATCTGTGATCACAAGCGGACGCTTGACAAGCATACCATCTGTTGCAAGAAGTGCGATCTGCTCATCTTCCGGCATATCCGGAAGCTTCTTGGAGAGTTCCATGCCTCTGTAGAGCTGGCCGCTGGTGTTGAAGAAGCGCTTCAGCGGAAGGCCGCTCTTCTGGTAGTATTCTCTGATCTGTTCTTCAGTCGGATGCTCGCCCTTGATATCATGGAGTTCGTAGGTAACTCCCTTCTCATCCAGCCACTTCAGGGCTTTCTTACAGGTTGTGCATTTATCATAACAATATACTTTGATCATTATATCCTCCATCTAACTGTTGTTTCTACAGAGCACTTTTTGTCCTAAATCTTATATATGACACCAGAGTATTTACGCGGTAACTTCGGTATCTGTTTTCTCTCCTGCTGCAAATCCCTTCGCATTGTTCAGGGTAACCTCAGCAATTGCAGACAGTGCCTCCTCTGTGAAGAAGCCCTGATGAGATGTAACGATAACATTCGGATTGGAAAGAAGTCTGGAAACAATTGAAGTCTCAAGAATATCATTCTCTCTGTCCTCGAATACGTTGCGGTTTTCTTCTTCGTAAACGTCAAGACCAACACCGAAGAACTTGTGCTCACGGATACCTGCGATCAGGTCGTCTGTCTTGATCAGTCCGCCGCGGCTTGTGTTGACAAGAATAACACCATCTTTCATCTTCTTGATGGTCTCAAGATTGATCATGTGGTAGTTTTCTTCAGTCAGCGGGCAGTGAAGTGAGATCAGGTCTGCCTGTGCGAGCAGTTCATCCATGGTAACGTAAGTAACGAAATCCAGATCCTTATTCTGATATACATCGAAAGCAATAACCTTCATTCCGAAGCCGTGGCAGATTCTTGCCATTGCTGCACCGATACGACCTGTTCCTACGATACCGGCTGTCTTTCCATGCATGTTGACACCATCAAGACCAACGAGGCTGAAATTGTTCTCGCGAACCTTGTTATATGCCTTGTGCAGACGTCTTGCCACGCCAAGTGCCAGTGTCATAGCCAGTTCAGCAACTGCTTCCGGTGAATAGCCCGGAACTCGCATAACAGTGATACCGCACTCTTCAGCTGCCTGAAGGTCTACATTGTTGAAACCTGCGCAGCGCATAAGGATCAGTTTAACGCCTCTTCGTGCAAGTTCTTCAATTACCGGTCGGCTCACATCATCATTAACGAAGGCACATACCGCTTCACTGTCAGTAACATAAGCCGCTGCCTTCGGAGAAAGCTTAGCTTCCCAATACTCCAGTTCCAGATCCGGATACTGAGCCTTGATCTTATCGAATGACTGGATATCGTAACTCTTAGCATTGAAAAATGTGATCTTCATAGTATGTCCTCCTGTTATGATTAAAGGTCATGTGTTCGTTAAATGTTTATCATTCTCACAAGAAGTACTATACTATGGATCGGATCGATTGTCCAGTAGATTTTGATATTTTTTTAACAGTTTTTATTCTGTTCACTTATCTCCTGCAGATCAGCTACTCTCACGTCCACCAGCTCACCTTTCTCTGCATCTGAATAAACACCGAAAGGATCGTATAGAATACTGGTCACACCGGCATTCTTCGCTGACTCCATATCCAGCATACGGTCTCCCACATAACAGCACTGTTCCTTATCCAGACCATACTTGTCGACCAGATAAAGAATACCTCCCGGTGCAGGCTTTCTGGGTATGTCACCTCCGACACTCAGGCATTCATCAACATATTCCGCAAGGCCGCATGTATCAAGAAGTCTCTGTGCAGATCTGCCGCGGTGCGTAAACACCAGATTTCTGCCGCCTGCTTCTACGAGCTGTCTCAGGGTCTCTGCTGCGTGCGGCATAGGCTCGATCATCATTGTCTCCGCTGTCTGCAGCTCATGGAATTTCCCATAGAGATCCTCAAACTTCATGTTTTCCTCGTCCGCGATCTTCTGCATCAGCTCTTTCACTGAATACCTGATGATATAATTGTATGCATCGCTCTCTTCGCGCTTTACTCCGAAAAGATCCAGTGTTTCCATTACTTCCTTGATGATAGCCGGATATGAATTGATCAGGGTTCCATCCATATCCCATATATATGTATTGATTTTCATCTTCACTCCACATTCTATACATTTTCTTTTTTCGTTACCTTTAGTTTACCATATAAGAATACACGAAGAATGGCCTGCGACATTTTTCTCTGTCACAAGCCATCTTATCCGTTTTATTCTGCTGTCTGTACACCGCCAAATGTTGAAACCACGCCCGAAAGTGTGAATTCTGAAGAAGCCTCGACATCAACTGCCGTCTCTCCATCTCCCCGCGCTGCGCCGTTTCCCCATGAAGGCGGCTGCTGTCCATTCGGCATCTGCGGCATCTCACCCTCGCTCATGCCTTCCGGCAGTTCTGGCATCTCACCGTTCGGCATCTCTGGCATCTCACCCTCGTTCATTCCTTCCGGCAGTTCAGGTCTCTCGCCGTCTGCCATCTGCGGCAGCTCACCTTCAGTCATGCCTTCCGGCAGTTCAGGCATCTCACCGTCAGGCATCTGCGGCATCTCGCCGTTAGGCATACCCATGCCCGGCTGGCCGAAGCCGCCCATGGTACGTCCTTCAGATGTGTACGCCATCGCTGTTCCATTTACCTCAACTGTATATGTTTCGTTCTGTACCAGACCATCGCTGCTGATCACAAGCCCTGTATAAGTCCGTTCTGTATCGGTAAAGAATTCGTTTCCGGACAGGTCCATTTCATATACAATATTTCCTTCTGTATCCTTTACTGTCATAATATCAGATGTACTCTGACTTCCAGTAAACTGCAGGAACATATTGGGCTGAAGCGACTCCTCTGAAGCACCATCCATTGATGATCCCGATGCGAATACAGTACCTCCATTGATCAGGGTTCCCAGTGTACTATCCAGTCCTGAGTCAGACATATCCTTCGCAGTTGCAACAACGGTTCCTCCGTTGACAACGATGTATCCGTTGGAATCGATGCCGTCACCTTCGCTGCCCATTCCCCCTGCAACGTTAACATTGCCGCCGTTAATAGTCATAACGGATACATTATCCTCATCTGTGTTAATGGCATCATCCTGGGATGTAATGTTCAATGTACCGCTGTTAATTGTCAGGTGAACGTGACTGTCGAGACCTTCATTTGCACCTGTAATATTCAGAACGCCGTCACCTGATGTTTCACCGGATACATTCATGGACATGGCAGAATATACTGCTCCGTCATACTTATACAATTTCTTCTGCTCATCATTATCCTTGTATACCTTCGCGACATAGGAACCGACAAGGTTGTTTACACTCCCATCGGCTATGATAATGTTCGCTCCGGCTGCTGTGGTGTCTACCTCTGCAGGTGAGACATAATTTTCTGTCCCCTCAGCATCTGCTTCTGTCCAGTCTGTATCGCATTCATACACGTTGTAAAATATGACAGCAGGTGCCACATCACAGGTCACATCAGCGTTATCGAATATCAGTGTAACGACAGCATCGGCATCTTCCTTCGCATCTTCTCCCAGATCAACCGCGATCTGCCCCTGCAAAGTACCGCTGATCTTGTACGTACCTGCTTTGGTTATGTGAATTACTGTTTCCGAAGCTGCTTCCTCTTCCGTATGCTTATCGCTGTCCTCTCCTTCACCATAGGTATTGCCGCTGTCATAGGTATCTCTGTCCTCATAGTAGATAATGTCATGTGCAGCGTATACTGCAGACGTCTCATCGGAGGAAATAGTCTGTCCGTCAACTGTTGTTCCGTCATTGTCCAGTGAGATCACCACTTCATCTGCCACAGCAGAATCAGCCGCGAAAACAGACACACAGTTTAATGAGAATGTTGTAAGACAGCTTCCCGTTACACTCGCTGCAAGAATCATTGACTGTATTTTCTTTCGGTTCATAGTTTTTCTCCTGTTCCTCTAAAGGTCCTTAATGCCGATCAATTCTTACAGCCAGAATACGATTGAAAGATGTTCAGGCTGTGATGTAAATATTAAAATTTTGTGTCCTGATTTCCGTATTGTCTGTCCTTTTATTTTATTGTCTGTTTATTGTATGTCATGATATATTTAAGTTAACTTAAATCCATATTTTCTATGAAGGGGGAATTGTATGATGAGCTTTTTAGGTATCGTGTTGACGCTGGTGATCTCCATCTTATCCAGCATTTTTTCCTACACCATGGTTATGACCGGACCTTCTTCAGAACCGGTTGAAGAAGACGATACCGATGTATCAGCACCTGCCTCACCGGTGACACCGACGGCGACTGCTGAAGTTCCTGAAGGAGCTTATGGCATCGGTGACATCTGGACTGTTGACGGTCAGTGGAGTCTGGTAGTTACCTCCGTTGATGAGACAGATGAGCGAAATGAGTACTCCGATACTGATCCAGAAGCTGTGTATATTGTTTCCTACTCCTACAAGAACATCGGATACGAATCTGATTACTCTGACGGACTCTACCTGTCCATCGATGACGGAATCGTGGACAGTGCCAGCCAGATGGGCTACTCTTACCCGGGTGACATAACCTTCTTCCCGTCGGATGTCCCGGTTGGTGCTGTGTGTGACGCTCAGGTATGTATCGGTGTTGACAATGCCGGAAGCTTTCTTATGAACTTCAGTACTTACGATGGAAACGATGAGGAACAGGATGCAACATTTTTCATCGACCTGTCCGCTGAACCGGCTGACGGCTCCATCCTGATCGATGGTACAGAAGGTACTGCTGCAGGCATCCCGATGGGTGAGACCTGGACAGTTGACGGCCAGTGGGAAGTAACGATCAACTCCGTTGCAGAGACTGATGAAAGAAATGAATTCGCCGATACCGATCCCGCTGCAGTCTACATTGTAGATTACACTTATACGAATATCGGCTATGAAGATGATATCTGGGACGGCCTGTATCTGTCACTTGACCAGCTGGTCATTGATAACGGACATAAGGTTACCTACTCTTATCCGCTTTCAGTAACCAGGTATCCGGAGGAGACTCCGGTAGGTGCTACCTGCAACGCTCAGATCTGCGTTGGTGTTGAAACACCGGGTGACTTCCAGCTGATCGTTTCGAATTACGATGGCAATGATGAGCGCCAGAGCGCAACATTCGATGTTACCGTTAATTAAACAGTGAATCATCAGGCGGCTGTGAGAAATTCACAGCCGCCTTTCTTTTTTCTTATTGAGGAGAAAGCTCCGCTCTTAATTGTCCTGTATATTGTCTGAATTCCCTTCGGTTCTCATCCCCTATGCGTACTACTGTACACAGATGAGCAAAGTCCTTCTGAAGCGGTCTTGAGACCAGATTGTACCGTTCCAGCGTTGCTTTCGATAACTGTGCTCCTATTGACCAGCCATCGGTCGTTGTCAGCAGCCGGTACTTTGAATCCTTATCCGCAACTCTTATCTTGTACTTATACTTAAGATTCACATCCAGATACGGACTTACCTTTTCCAGTATAGGAAGGTCATATGAGAAATCTATATTCGGATATTTACTGAGAAGGTCCAGATTGAAATCCTCCTCGAATACAGCACCGCTTAGCACCAGCGGATGTTTATACCCAAGGTTCAGATTCAGCGATATGTCACAGACAGGATCCATCGTAAATCCTATGCGATGTGCCTGTGCTGAATACAGATCGAATTCTGCTATAGGTACCAGAACCACCGCCATATCGATTCTCTTTTCGATAAGAGCCTGAATACACTCTTCTGTTCTGATATCCTGATACTTAAGTTCTGCATCAGGCTGTGAACCGAACTTCTGGCAAACCTTAAGAAAAGCCTCAACAGGAGGCGTATAACTGGCAATTCCTATGTTCAGTCTGTAAGGTTCCTCCTGAAATTTCAGTGCGTGAATGTGGTCCGCTTCCTCGATTATCTTTTGCGCGTGTTCCAGAAATTGCTTTCCCTTGTCTGTCGTAACCATTCCTGCTGTCGTGCGAACGAAGATCTCATAACCCAACTCATTTTCTATGGTCGCCAGATGACGGCTGATATTCGGCTGTGTGAGCCTCATAAGTTCAGCAGCCCGGGACGTAGATCCTGTTCTTGCAATTTCCAGGGCGATATGTAACTGATGTAGGGTCATATGCACCTCCCTGGTATATGTAGTCTTATGGTATAACATAAACATTATACCCCCGATAAACATAATTAGATTATTCAAAATTTAAAGTTTATTGTATATTTTTTATGGAAATAACGATGTGTTCCGGCTGCAGCGCATAGTATGCAAGGAGCAGTATGGAAAACATCAGGGGGAAGGTCGAACAGACGGGGATAAAGAAACCGGGCAGATGCATTGCACCTGCCCGGTTTTTGTGTTTTATTCTGTTTACATCATTCCGTTGAGGAAGCCTGTTATGATCAGGCTGTTGCAGAAATCAATAAATAATGCTCCTACAAGCGGTACTATGAAAAGTGCCTTAGGTGACGGTCCATGCTTCTTGTTCACAGCTGAGATATTTGCCATTGCATTTGCAGTGGCACCCATACCGAAACCGCATGTTGCTGTGACGAAGCAGGAAGCTTCGTAGTCACGTCCCATGAAGTTGAAGACGATAAAATAAGCAAATATTGCAAGCGCAGCACACTCAGCTAACAGGATAACTATCATCGGTACAGCAAGATCTGCCAGTTCCCACAGTCGAAGTCCCATAAGTGCAAGAGCCAGATTCAGGTTCAGACTGAGATGGCCGATCGCATCGATCTCCTCGAGAGGCGCTTCCAGTTTTTTCATGTCAGAGATGTTTCTCATCAGACACGCAAGAAGCATTGCTCCGATATAGGTCGGGAATGTTATTCCATGATCTATAAAGAAGTTGTACACAAGAGTGCCCGCTCCGATTGCTACAGCCAGGAACATCGCTGCATTCAGGAAACGCTCCTGATTGATGGACTTTCTTCTTGCTTCTTCCAGAGCTTCCACTGCAGCTGCATAACTGAGAACAGAGATCTCATCATTATCCTCTTCCTCTGCGACACTTTCAATATCTTCAGCATAAGCCACTTCTGTGAATATGGATGTTTTACTACCCAGTCTTCTGATGCGCGCTCCTGCCAGTGGTCCGCCCATAACCGAGCCGGCTACCAGGCCGAAGGTCGCACTGGCGATTGCCACAGTCGTTGCACCGTTAATGCCCATATTTTCAAGCAGAGGACCGAATGAACCTGAGGTTCCATGTCCACCCACAAGCGGGATACTTCCCATTGCCTGACCCTGACGCGGATCCATTCCGAAGACTCCTGCCAGCGAGATACCAACCACATTCTGCATGGTGCATAGAATGATAACCAATATCAGGAAGGTTGCAACCTGTCTTCCACCCTTCTTTAACTGACGGAAGGATGCTGTTGTACCCACGGTACAGTAAAAGACGGTCATGAAGAATGTCTGGAACGGGGTGTCGAATGTGATGCTGCCGATGCCTGAAACATGGGCGATCAGGTTAAGTACCGCGAATATGAAGCCGCCGACAACGGGTGCCGGGATACAGTATTTGTGAAGAATGGGGAATCTTCTTGTAAACAGACGGCCCAGTAAAAGAACGAGGGCTGCAACTCCAACGGACTGGTAAGATGTTAATTCAATTACATTGCTCAAGCTTTTTACCTTTCCAAGCTGGTCGATATGTTACATAAGTGGCTATTCTACCATAAATTGTCTGATTATGTAACATTAAAATGTAACTGCACCCGAAAGAAGCCAGAATGTTTGGATCACCGCTCTGTGATGAAAACCTGAATGATATCGCCTTCAGCTTTCCCGAGCTGTTTACGTATCGACTTCAGCACACCTATGATGTAACAGACCTCACCGTTCTCATCTTTTACTCCCATGTTCACGATACTTCCGTCATAGGGAATACCATCGAATTCGGCATGAACCTTTACTCTGCCTTTTCCGAATTCTTCTCTTATATTCCAGGGGAACACAATATATGCGCCTCCCTTTTCCGGAATCTCATGAAGCTTTGCTTCAAAACGATACTCTTTCATATTCTTATTTTACCTTCTCAGCTAACTTCAGAGCATCTTCGATATGCTCGCAGAAGTTCTCCTGACCTACGCGGTCTGCGAAGCCTGCCTTTACCATTGTCTTCATCGGCTGCTCATTTACATGAGACAGGATGAGGCGAACTCCATTCTCCTTGCACTCTTCATAGAAGCTGTTCAGTGCATTCATAGCGGTTGCATCCAGTGCGGATACTGTTCTCATTCTCAGAATAAGAACCTTGGTGAAATCCTGAAGTGTGATATCAGCGATCTTATCTGCAACACCGAAAAACAGCGGACCGTTTACTTCGTAAACACGCACATGCTTGGGAATTACTTTCAGATCGATCTCTTCTTCGTCTGTCTCCGGATCAACGTAAGTCCAGGACTCTACGCTGGTCTCATCTGCCATACGCTTCATAAGCAATACGCAGGAAAGAACCATGCCGACACCGATTGCAACAACGAGGTCGAAAATTACGGTGAATGCAAATGTTGAAACCAGAACAAGGATATCGCTCTTCGGTGCAGTCTTGCACAGATGAACGAAGTTTCTCCATCCGCACATGTTATATGCAACGATGAACAGGATAGCCGCGATAGTCGGCATAGGGATCAGTGCTGCATACGGCATAAGTACTACCAGTACAAGAACCAGTGTGATGGAGTGAACCATACCTGCGATCGGAGTACGTCCGCCGTTCTTGATGTTGGCAGCTGTTCTTGCAATAGCACCTGTAGCCGGGATACCGCCGAACAGAGCGGAACCGATGTTACCGATACCCTGCGCAACAAGCTCCATATCTGAACGATGATGTGCATTGATCATACCGTCTGCTACTACACAGGACAGAAGGGACTCAATTGCAGCAAGGACTGCGATGGTGAAACCATTTGAAACAGCACCCTGCATGGTGGACCAGCTGAAGGTCGGAACATGGAGGCTCGGAAGGCTGTTGCTGATGGTGTAAAGGTCACCGATGGTGTTAGCTTTCAGACCCATTCCCTTGACCATAACGATGCCGACGATAACGGCGATCAGGGATGCCGGGATCTTCTCTCCGATCTTCGGGATGAAGGGCCATGCGATCAGAACTGCAAGGCATACAAGGCCTACGATCAGTGCATGTACGTTCATGGAACCAAAGTTAGTGATGACAGCTTTAACCTTGTCCATTGTTTCGATGGACGGTGTTCCCTTCGGGAAGGTGATGCCGAAGAAATCCTTGAGCTGACCGATCAGAATAGTTACTGCGATACCCGCGGTGAAACCTGTTGTGATGGTGTACGGGATAAAACGAATAAGTTTTCCCAGATGAAGCACGCCCATCAGAATCAGAAGAATACCGGCACAGATGGTTGCTAAGATCAGTCCGTCCATACCGTCTTTTGCAACGATACCAGCGACGATGGTTGCAAATGCAGCTGTGGGTCCTGCAATCTGGACATTGCTGCCGCCAAAGAAGCTGATGAGGAAACCTGCGATGATCGCAGTGTAGATACCCTGCTCCGGACCAACGCCCGATGCCAGTGCAAGCGCAATGGACAGGGGAAGCGCAATGATCGCAACAATGATACCTGCAATAATATCCTTCACAAGCTGCTCTTTGGAGTAGTCCTTCATATTCGTGAAGAACATAGGAATCAGTTTACTGTTATTCATATGTGTCTCTCTCCTAAGTGCAAAACGAAACTGAGGCCCTTACGGACCTCAGCGTAAAAAACGACATGTCGAATTGTATCACTATGTGAAAGATATGTATACCCTTCTCTAAAATTTTTCTTTATCCAGAGTCTTACTTTCTCTCTCCTGTTGGATCATAGCTCCAGCCGCGGTCCTCATGATAGACCATCTGCTTTGTCATGCCTCCGTCGACACAGATGTCCTGTCCGTCGATGAAGCCTGCTTCCTTACTGCAGAGAAACGCTACTGTCTGCGCTATATCATCCGGATTTCCTACTCTTCTCACCAGCTGCTGATCAGCATCCGCCCCTTCGTATACAGTGTAATCAGTATCGATCCATCCCGGAGAGATGGAGTTTACTCTCACAACACCTGCCAGAGAATTCGCCAGTGCATGAGTCAATGCACTGATGCCGCCCTTCGCTGCGCTGTAGGATTCTGTCTGAGCCATACTCATGCGGTCTCTGGTCGAAGAGATATTTACTATGCAGCCTTCCGGTCCGAAATGTTCAGCGAACAGCTTCGTGAGGTAGAACGGCGCCATGACACCAACCTGAAGTGCATATGCGAACTCTTCATAGGAACACTCATCGATACCTTTCATCAGAGGAGCCGCATTATTGACCAGATAATCAATGTGTCCGTACTCTCTGATCACCTTATCAGCAAAGTCCTCCAGAACTTCTTTCTTCGAAAGATCACCGGTATAGTAACCGCCCTCTCTCACATCAATTACCAGTGCTTCAGCGCCTTCCCGCTGAAACATAGCTGCGATCGCTTTTCCTATTCCATGCATGCCGCCTGTGATGACTGCAACTTTTCCATCGAACTTAGCCATATTTTCTTCTCCTTAATACGGTTTTCTCATTTCACTCAGTTTACCATACCCTTCCCCCCTGCTGCACCCGTTCCGGCCAATACAGAGGAAATACAGCTTCAGGTCTTCTATTTTTGCCTGAGTCAGTGTTATAATGTCGGGAAATACGCTTTCAACAGATGAGGATTATTATGATTAAGACAGTTGCAATTATCGGTATGGGTGCACTCGGACTTGATTTCGGCGAGCCCATCGCAGAGTATCTCGGCGCTGACAACATGGCTTTCGTTATGGATCAGGATCGCCTTGATAAGCATAAAGATGACGTATATACCATCAACGGCAAGGAAGTGAAATTCCGTATGATCTCTGATCAGGATGCGCAGCCCGCTGACCTGGTACTCGTCGGTGTAAAATATCCGGCTCTCTCCCAGGCTCTTGAAACCATGGCTTCCAGTGTCGGCGAGAATACAACTATTATCTCCATGATGAATGGTGTTGACAGCGAGCAGATCATTGCTGAACGTTTCGGTGCCGACAAGGTACTTTACGAAGTATCTCAGGAGATGGATGCTCAGCGTTACGGTACTGACCTTAAGTTCACCAAGCGCGGCAGACTGTATGTCGGAGTACCTTCCGGACTTGACGAGAATACTACTAAGGTTCTTACACAGAAGCTTGATGATGTATGTGCTTTCTTCGACCAGGCTGATGTTCCCTATGTTCGCGAGGAAGATATCCTCTATCGTCAGTGGAGCAAGTTCATGCTGAACGTCGGATGCAACCAGATCTGCATGGTATACGACCAGGGCTACGGCAAATGTATGGAAAACGGTTCCGAAGCTTATGCCATGATGACCGGTGCAATGCGTGAAGTATGCGCACTTGCTCAGGCTTCCGGTATCGCTGTGGGTGAAAAGGAAGTCGCACAGTATCTGAATATTCTCCGCACACTGGATCCTGAGGCTCTGCCCTCCATGGGTCAGGACAGACGTCAGAAAAACCGTTCTGAGGTAGATATGTTC
>R21__coassemble_1547_pt1 | contig 15258 bp, 13 predicted proteins | sample R21__metabat2_low_PE_028 | metagenome-assembled genome bin R21
ACACTTACCCATGTTCCGACAAGGTCATACTCAGGATGATGTTTAAGAAATGTTACCTGCTTTTAAAATCGTTCAGGTTCTGACCAGTCATCTCCATCCATTCTGTCCACCAATTCTGTATTTACATATTTAAGGCAATGATTTAATGAGTATGGCAACTGTCGATTCTTCTCATTATTGATAATTATAAATTTTTCCGGATATCTTCTTTTATACACATTGAGGACTTCCAACGTATTATCTGTCGATCCATCATTACAGCAGATCATAACCCAATTAGTGTATGTCTGCTGCAATATCGAATCTATAGCTTTCGGAAGTGTTTCTGCACAGTTATAACAAGCCATAATTACAGAAATTTTCTCATCCAACTATATCAACCTCTATTATTAATTTTAACCAAGTCTGCATGCAGCAGATTACATCCGAAAGAGTAATATATTCGCGCATCAGTATCCTTCACGGCCTGAAAACCTATACCTTCTAGTGTATTTCGAAGCAATAAGTTTTTCTGCGTTATATTAACTGCGAATTCTCCTCTGTCCACCTGTTCTCGTTGCAAAATAGCCTTAAACAATGAGCTTTCAACATACTTTCCAGCTACTCTGCATGACATAGCAAATTCACTAAATATCAGTACGTTCTTTTCCACATAATACTGAGCATATCCAACGATACCATAACTTCCAAAATCATCTTCGCAGGAAAAAGCAATTGACGTCTTAGTTTTATCCTCTATAATTGTGTCAAAAGTGGTTCTGTCATACTTCTTGCCTGACATATTTAGCTGATTTGTGCGAACCGTTAATTCATAACATCTTTCAATTTCACTTTTATCCGTCGGTGTAAACAGTTCAATACGCAAGTTGCATTTTCTGATGAATTCAATCGTATCTTGGTATTCATCTTTCAGCATTTCATTTCGCTTTTCCTCCGCCCGATACATATGACGTCGGTTCTTACTTTCTTCTGTTACAGATACTTGCAACTCTTCTCGTTCAAGCAATGTCTCGATGTCTGCTATGTCATATGTACGTACCATGGGGCATGCGTCTTTTACTTGCTCTCTCTCATAAGATGAATCATCTATCAATGCAAGTGTATCTGTACCTATGTTGAGACTTTTAGCTATCTGACGAATAGAACTACTCTTGGCATTCCAGTTTATCTGTGGATATAAAAAATATTCAGCTAAACCCAGACGCTCAACCACAGGCCAGGCATTATCGTATTCATTCTTGCTTGCTACTGACTGAATTATTCCTCTCTGATCCAATTCTTCGATTAGCTTGAGTACTCCTTTATTAAGAGTAAGTGTATTTTCATCCTCTGTTTCAATCAGCGTCCCATTCCATATAGTATTATCCAGATCCCATACTACACACTTAATGTATTGTGCAGGTTTTTCTTTCTGAGTAAACTCTCCCTTTACAAAATCACACCACCTGATATCAATCTCTGCCTCAATATCATTTTCAGGATAAACCTTAACTAAGCATCCACTCTCCCAGCACATCTTATTCATCTGATCTTTTCCCAGAATTATCAGATTCTCTCCTGGTTGCAGAAACAAAGATGTTTTAAATACTGATTTTTCATGATTATATATCTCGATCATCAGTCTAAAAGGCTTTGTGTAAAAACTGTACCCATGAAAAGCAAAAGCATCCGGCTCATTATTTATGCCAGTTATTGATCTGAGTTTTCTTCTTCTCAAGTATTCTATTGTACGAATGACAGGCCACTTTACTTTTGATGAAACATGACTTTGCGCTATAACTGAAAGACCTTTACCTAGTATCTGATTTCTCTGTGTTAATCTGTTAAGATTCTCTGTAGAATACATTGCTGGGAAAATAATCGTCATCATATTCGCCCATTTTCGAAACTTAATTCTTGCACTTTGTTCCCCACATCCATATTTATCTTGTGATACATCGTAACCGTTAAAAAAACGCATACAACGTCCATCTGTTCTGGCAATATAATGCGGGCATGTTTCATAACACAGAGGTGCAGAGCATTCCAGACAATGTTCTTCCCACATCTGGGGCCTTACTGCTTCTATATTGATGTAATCTTCTATTTTCTGTTTATATTCTGCTGCTCTTTTTTCAGTTTTTTTCGAATAGTAAAACTGATACATACTTTCTCCTATGATCTGCTATCAAAATAATCTGCAGCTTCTCCCATATTCATACTCTGCATTCCATACTTGTCCTTCATCATCTCGTAATAGGTGAATATTTCTTCCAACTGCTTCATATGAAAGCCTGTATGAACACCAATATTATGAGGATGCCACCATAAATGAAATACAAGTCCGTGGCGCGCCGCATGCAGCATCTGTCTCTTTATTCTTTTAATCTTAAGTCGCTCCAAAAATGCCAGCTTACTGAAATATGGTTTATACATCCTTGATCCTGTCAGATTCCATACACCATATTCTTTTATCGGAATATATCCGCCCTGCCCTGTTAATGGCACATACACATCCGCAAGTCTCAGGATTCTCATCAAGGGTCTAATTCTTACTTTTTCGTGAATCCAATCATTTTCTTCATCTCTGTATGCTTTAAACCCAAGTTCCCCCAATACTTCCGTATATTCCGGCTCACACTGATTTCTTGGAAGAACTACCGATTTTATCTCGTATCCCTTTTCCTCTGCTATACATTGAGCCGCCTCCATGTCTACACGGAATTGATCCGTATTCTGACCCTTTTCCCTGCAGTAATAATGCGAAAATGTATGGCTTCCTATCTCCATCCCCGGGCATTTAGAAATCTTTTCAATGAGAGATGGTGCATAGAGCCATGGTAACTCTCTTTCTGTTTTTTTATTGTTCTGAACGCATCTATATGAAGAACGATCTGGATTTTCGTATGTGGGCATATCTGCTTCTATCGGAAGAAATTTCTTTAGTTCTTCATTTCCAGTTGCAAACATTGCCCCAACGGTTGCCCAGGTAGCATGTATACCATATTTTTCAAAAAGTTTGAGTAACTCTGGAATCGCTTTTCTACCGCCCAGAATATTGGGTTCATACGATTCCAGTGTACGACTATCCTGCATTCCCCAGTACAATTCAAAATCCAGAGAAACAATAAAAACTGCTTTCATAATTCTTACCTTATTCAAATAAGTCCCCATGCCATGTGCATCTGGTAATAATAAAATGCTAAATACAAGACTATCATAAATGTATACACGATATTCCTTGATCTTTCTTCGAACACCTCATTGATTAGCCAGGGAACCAGAATGTAGCTATACAAGCTAGTGTAAATCGGAAGTCTGCCCAGGAAAATACCACTGGTAACCATCGATACAAGATACAATCCCATAGTTATTATTGACATGTTGACGCACATATTAATCAGTTTATCCGATTTAAGATCCACCCACCTCTTAAGTAGTATCGCCATAATTGCTGGAATAGAATAAACCAGTACTCGGATAGGATTCGTTCCATCATCATTTATTTCTGTATAATCACGAACTACATTCGTATACTGCGTATCTTCAAGTGCTGATTGCATAAATCCTGTGAATCTGTCAACATATACAACTGCTAAAATCATAATCACGAGTACTAGTAACGTTCTTTTATTTAATGCCTTTCCTTGTACTATGAAGATTATCGGTATCATAATGAGTGCAGACTGATGCATAGTCGATGCCAGTAGTATCAGCAAAATCGTAGGAATATACTTGCCTTTTACCAAAAATCCGGTTCCAGCAAAAATTATGACAACCGCTGTAAACTGACGTATTCCGTTATACATCCACGCAACATAGTCAGTAGATGCTAAAAACAGAAAAATGGACAGCCAATACTGCGATGAATACTTACGATATATGCAGTACACAATTCCTCCTTGGAGTACTGCTAATACACCAAAATAAACCTTATCTTTATTGCCAATTACACATTTAATCAAAATAGAAAGTACCCGAAAACCTTTATCCTTTGATATCGTCGCTAAGTAGGATGCCATTCCGCCAATACTACCAGGCATATTGAGATAATTTCTTCTATACACAATTGTGTCACCGAAAGCATTTGTACGATTAGCTACCATAAAAACTATTGGCAGCAATGCTACTATCACCCAAAGGTACCCATATCTTATTTCCTTTTTGCCACCTATATTTTCGTATCGATAATTAGGTTTATGACCGCTTATAACCGCACAACCTCTTAACCATACAAAGATCCAGATAAACCAGCTCATATTATCTCCAACCTCTGATCAGTTCTACTATTTCATCCACAACCATTCTTCTTTCAAATTCGCGTTCTACTTTATACCTACCCGCTTTACCCATCTGTTCACGCTCATCTTTAGTAGAATTAACTATTAGTTTCACGGCTTGGTATAAACTTTCTTCATCTTTGACTTTACAAAGAAGACCACTTACCTCAGAATCAACTGCCTCATGGCAGCCAGGTATATCGCTGGTTATGATACAACGGCCAGTTGCAGCTGCTTCAAGCAGTACATTCGACATTCCTTCATGATAGCTTGGAAGCACTACACAATCAGCCATTACGTACCAGGGTCTGGGATCTGACTGAAATCCATGGAATACAGCAATTCCATCTTCGACAAGCTTATTAACCTGTTCTTCATACTCATCTTCATAGAATCCAACAAGATCCAGAACTGCCTTGTCATCATACTCTTCATGAATTCTTCTCATTGCTTCAAAGAGTTCATCTATCCCCTTTTCTTTCATGATACGTCCCAGATACAGGAAATGGACTTTATCATGTTCTTGCATCGGTTGATAGGGGAAGTACTCTGTATTTACTCCCGCACCTTTTAATACTGTCTGTCTCTCCTTTGGTACGATCTTTTTATCTGAAAAAAGATCAGCATTCGCCTGATTCTCGAAGAAAACTGTCTGCGCTTTCTTGCAGGCTTCTCTGTACATTACAGAAGCTGCAAATGCCATCTTCTTACTCTGGAATGCTGTTCCAAGCCCCTGTACATTTACGAAGTACGGGATTTTCTTTAATCTGCAGAGCATACCCATATACAAGTTAGGCTTGATTGAGTAGGTGATAACCTTATCCGGTCTTATCTCTTTCAGAAGTTTTCTGTAAGTTCTGATCAGGCTTACTTCCTGCAGGGGATTTTTCCCTCGGCGTTCCAGATCGGTCTCAATCATATTGCATCCCATTGCAGCGAAGTCACCTTCATGCCCCACGAAAGGAGTGCTGATTGTTACATCATAATCTTCCTGTAGTTTTGCAATCAGTTCTCTTCTAAACTGCCATAGCATATAGGAATGGTTCGTTACAATGAGGAGTTTCTTCTTCCCCCCTTTTGCCTGTTTCTTCATCTCTCCCGTTCCGCCTTCGACTACACCCTTAGCTCCTAATACAGAAAAAACCGTTCCTAAGAGACAGGCCATATCCATAAACAATCCTACATGTCTTATGTAAAAACCATCCAGCCTAGCCTTAACGGGTATCTCCAGTTCATCTCTGCCATTGATCTGTGCCCAGCCGGAAAGTCCGGGTTTCACTTCATTTGCGCCATATCGATCTCGCTCTGCAATGAGGTCAAACTGGTTCCACAGAGCTGGTCTCGGCCCTATCAGGCTCATATCTCCTCTGGCAATATTGTAAAGCTGCGGCAGTTCGTCCAGAGATGATTTTCTCAGGAATTTTCCCACCTTCGTGATGTACTGCTCCGGATTCTCCAACTCATGCGTCGGTTTATCATGTGGTGTATCGGTCTTCATAGACCGAAACTTGTAGAGCTGAAAATGACTTTTATCTTTTCCAACTCTTTTCTGGGAAAAGAAAACTGGAGCGGCGATACCGTCCTCCAGTTTAATTGCAATACAGATGCCTGCGAAGACGGGAGCCGTGAACACAAGCCCCACTGTTCCTAAAATACGATCTGCTGCATACTTGCAGTCCAGGTATTTTCCCTTCGATTTCCGCATGTTATCTCCCCTCTTCATGACAGATTGTTCTCTGTATTCTGTTCTTTAATTTGAACGCTCCGGCTGATAGGTCGGAACAATCTTTTTCACATACTCTCTAATATCTGTATCCTCAGCCTCAGCTACTTTCTTTAATTCCATCAGCTCTGCTTCGAATGTTTTTTCACACAGTGGTATCGGTTCACCGATATAGATCAGACTATTGTCTGTCTTCTGAAGTCCTTCTTCACTCATAAGAAGCTCTTCGTACAGTTTTTCTCCCGGGCGAAGTCCGGTGAATACAATATCTATGTCCTCGCCTTCCTTCAGGCCTGACAGACGAATCATATTCTTAGCCAGATCAACGATCTTTACCGGTTCCCCCATATCCAGAACAAAAATCTCGCCTCCCTTAGCCTTAGCTGCAGCTGTCAAAACCAGACTGACAGCTTCCGGAATAGTCATGAAATAGCGGATGATATCTGGATGTGTAACCGTCACAGGTCCACCGGCTTCGATCTGTTTCTTGAACAGAGGGATGACCGAACCATTTGAACCAAGGACATTTCCGAAACGCACAGCAGCGAACTCAGTCTTGCTGTGATTATTCCATGTCTGAATGATCATCTCACAGATACGTTTTGATGCCCCCATGATATTGGTTGGATTAACCGCCTTGTCAGTTGAAATAAGAATGAACTTTTCTGCTCCATACTTGTCAGCTGCCTGGGCTGTTTTCCATGTACCAAATACATTGTTTTTAATTGCCTCATCCGGGCTCATCTCCATAAGAGGTACATGCTTATGTGCCGCTGCATGGAAAACGATCTGCGGATGGTAAGTATTAAATACAGAATTTACTCTGTTCGTATTTCTTACAGAACCAATCAATACCACCAGGTTCAGATCAGGATAGTTATGTAAGAGTTCCTGCTGAATATCGTATGCATTATTTTCATAGATATCGAAGATGATCAGCTGTTTAGGCTGGTTAGCTGCAATCTGACGGCAAAGCTCACTACCAATAGACCCTCCTCCTCCAGTAACCAGTACTACCTTTTCAGATACATATCCGCTGATCGTATCATTCTGGATAATAACCTGTTCGCGCCCCAGAAGGTCGTTGATCTCGACATTTCTCAGTTTCTGAACAGTAACTTCATTGTTCACCAACTGATAGATTCCCGGAAGAATCTTCAGCTCACAATCAGTATCCTTACAGATTGTGAGTATCTCACGAAGCTGTTTCTGAGATTGGCTCGGCATAGCAATGATGATCATGTCGATTTTAAAACGTTTTACGGCTTTCAGAATCGTTTCGCGTCCGCCAACTACTTTTACTCCATGTACATAGTTGCCGATTTTCTTTCTGTCATCATCGATCAGGCAGCGGACATTTCCACTAAGATGATGGCTTGCCACGATCTCACGAAGAATTACTACTCCCGCTTCACCCGCACCGATGATCATAATGTTCTTTTCATCATCCGGTTCCGGAGATCTTCCTCTGATTCTTCTTATATAGCGATATGACAGCCGGGTCCCTGCCAGAAGAACAATTGTATAGACCGCACTAAGCGGATAAAAAGATCTCGGAAGATATCCGGGAGCAATGGAAACAATGATAAAATCGACTACCATCAGAACCATTCCGGCTCCCGCAATATTCATCATTTCCTGCATTCCGGCATATGCCCACAAGCTTCTATACAGGTGGAAAAGCCAGAATATGATCATTGCTGCAATCAATTCAAATGGAAGATGATACCAGAATGTCTTTTTAAACAGAGGTTCTACATTCTTCCAGACGAAATCGAAGCGCACTAACAGAGAAAAAATGCCTGCCAGAGCGATGCAGAGGCAATCCAGCACCATCAAGCAGATTCGCCGTGTATATAATTTTCTGTTGTCCAGGCGTTCATTTTTTCCTTTATGCGCTGTACTCATGTAACACTCTTTCTGGCCTCAATCTCTGTATACTTCTTGATGTCCCGGCCTAAAACTACTTATGAATAACTATATTTAGAATACTTGTTGTATCCGCTTCCTAATCCATTCTCTACATAATTGAGGATGCTTCCTGTCATATGCAGATCTTTGGCATCCAGCAGAAGCTCGATACCTTCTTTAACTCTGTCTACTGCGGAGTAATCCTGGCGGACTACGAAAATACCTTCATCCGCATATTTTGCAATCAGCGCTGCATCTGAAAGCAGACCACTGGGCGGGGTATCAATGATGATGCAATCATAATCCTTGCGAAGGAGCTCGAAGAGCAGATTCGCCTGTTCGCTTTCCAGGTATTTCGCTGTCATGTTAACGGAGCGACCTCCCGGAATGATATAAAGCGGAAGTTCTTTATACTGAACGATGGTATCCATCAGATAGGATCTTCCTGCCAGAATATCGATCATGCCGGAATGCTTATCTCTCATACCGAATGCTGCACCCGTTGACGGGTTTCTTAAGTCGCCGTCCAGAATGATTGTCTTGTAACCGCGTTCTGCCATAGCCATAGCCAGGTTCGCTGCAACTGTTGTCTTTCCTTCATTAGCACTCGCGCTGGTTACAAGGAAGACTTTACTTCCTTTTTCCTTCATGGTTCGTTCCATTCTGGCGCGAGTTGTGCGGCAGCCTTCCTTGAAGGATCCCGGTACTGCCGGATTGTCCAGAAGGATCAGTTTCTTCTTGGCTGTACGGCTCTTTTTAAACTGTACCTTAGGAATGGATGCAAGGCATCTCATGTTGAGCTGTGTCTTGAGTTCTTCTTCTTTACGGATGGTTTTACGACCCATGACGTAGAACACAATGTAGGCTGCACAGATAGCTGCTCCGAGGAGAAATCCCATCTTGGCTGCGCGGGTGTTGTCATTTGCATTTGACGCACGGGTCGGAATGCCGCCTTCCTCGATTACCGTCATGGAGGTGTCACCGATGACTTTTTCCGCAACGGTCTTATAATTGTCGATTACGGCCTGAAGAATGTCGTATGCAATCTGAGGTGAGTCTGCTGAGGTACGAATGGTTACGAAGTTCGTATTCTCAAGTACACTTGCGCTTACAGATCCCGGTACACTTTTCATTCCCAGCTCATCTGCTACCAGATACTGCATAGCACTGGTGGAAATGATGTAGGGGAAGGTTTTAGCAATCTGAGTTGCTGTGCTGTTGTTGTAATAGGACTGGCTGCTGCCGTAGTTCTCACCTGTTGTTACTGCGAATGTGGTGTAGGTTGAGTAAACCGGCTTGTAGGATAATCCGGAGATGATCCATCCGACAGTGGACAGGATACTCAAGATCGTTACGAACAGGATCCAGTGATGCTTGATGCACTTGATTCCGGTGTCCACATACCCGCTTATATCAAGAAGGCCGTCCTCAGTGACGATCGAGGAAGTCTCTTTCTTTTCGTGTGTGCGTGTTTCTTCGCTCATTAATCTTTTCTCCCCTTATTTACGTCCATAGCTGCCATAGCCGTACTTGCCGTATTTACCATATTTGCCGTATTTACCGTACTTGCCGTAGCCATATCCGTAGCCGTATCCATAACCATATCCGCCACCGGATCTTGCATGATGTGCATTGTTGAAGACGCATCCGATGAAGGTTGCATTTGACTCCTGCAGTTCTTCGATGGAGTCGTTGATGTCTCTGGTGTGAGATGTGTGTTCTCTGACTACCAGCATAGTGTCGTCTGCATAGTTGGCTATTTCTGCAGCATCGGCCATGAGGGCCATGGGCGGTGTATCCAGGATGATGTAGTCGAAGTGATCTCTCAGGTAATTCAGGATCTTTTCCAGGGCTCCGCCTGTAATCAGAGCGATGGATCCCTGATAGCTTCTGGTATTGAAGATGGTGTAGAGGCCTGACTTATCCAATCTGGAGATCATCTCTCCGCCATCTCCCTGTCCCTGCAGGGCATCTGCGAATTCTACGTTCGGATGATTGCCGACTTCGAAGATCTTATACTGAGATGGTTTTCTGAAGTCCAGGTCGATCAGAACTGTCTTCTTTCCGTTCTGTGCCAGTGTCAGTGCGATGTTAGCTGCAAGTGTGGATTTTCCTTCGTTTTCCGCATAGCTGGAAACCATGAGGACCTTGCCGTCGTCTTTTTCCATGGAGTTCTGGATCTTCTTGACGATCTTCTGAAGGTTTTCTACGTACTGGAAGGAGATTGCTTTATTGGAAACAAGCAGGGATGATTTCTTTCTGCGCATTCTTGCTGCGAGGGAGCGGTGCTTGGACTCATGTCCCAGGGTTCCCAGAAGTTTTGCATCCAGTTTTTCTTCCACGTCGGAAGGTCTGCGGATAGTGTCCTTCAGGTAGGAAATACCACCGAACAGAGCAATCAGCAGGATCATGGTTCCTATGAAAGCGAACAGCATATACTTTCTCAGGTTAATCGGATTATCCGGCGTTGTCGGAATGCTGCAGGGAATCAGTACTTCAAGTACGGCGTTTCCGATGGTGTAGTCCGACAGGCTCTTATAGTTGTTCATGACAGCTTTCAGAATTCTGTAAGCCATATATGGTGAACTTGCTCTTGCCTTCAGGTTCAGAAGGTTGGTCTGATCAACGATGGATGCTGTAACCGAGCCCGGAATTCCACTGGTTCCCAGTTCCTTGGCTACTTCTTTCTGAAGGGTGGAACTGTTGATGATGGTGGAAAACTGAGTTGCAGCTGTACTGGCTGTTCTCAGGTTGCTGTATACATTGTTACCCATGCCCTTGGCTGTAACAACGTAGCTTCCTTCTACGGAGTATACCGGTGTGTAATGGCGCACCTGATAGACGTAGATGAGGAGAGCTGCTGAGATAGAGAGCATGAGGATGATCCATTTGCCCTTGAGGATGTCACGGATCATGTTGTAGAAGTCGATATTGCTGCCGATCATGCCGGCATTTTCTTTATTCGTATCTGCCGCCATGGCTTAAACCTCCTCTACTACAACGATCAGGCGAACTGTGCCGATGTTGTCTTCTGCATCTCTGGCAATGTACTTGATCTCGTAGGTACCGGGTGTGTTGTAGTCGACATTGCTGTCATCGATGGTGATGTAGTCGTAACTGATCTCCGGATCTCTCTTGTTGAAAGCTTCGCGCTCTTCTTTTTCCATCTCCGATGTATCGATGCCGTATGTACCGGCTTCTGAGGTCAGTTTATATTTGCTTCCGCGGATAGTGATGTTGTCCAGGTAGTCCTCTGCATTCAGCTTGGTTCCCGGTGCTGTGTAGACCAGGTAATCGGTCAGGTTGATCTGCGGCTGAAGGGATGCGGCTGTCTGATCGTAGATGGTAACGGTCATGGGGTATGATTCGTGATCGCCCATTGTGTTGGATACGGTTACCGTGATGTCGTAGTCGCCTGCGATATCATATGCCAGATCATCGCCTGCGTTCATGTTCAGCTTTTCTGTGATGTCACCTTCCAGGCAGTCCCATGCGGAGAAGCTGCCGAGGATGTTGGTGTTGCCGTTGCTGCTTGCAGCGAATCGAAGCGGTGCCCCCAGAGACAGCTTGATTGCTGTGTAGTCGGAATACTGCATCTTTCTTGTTGCTTTCGTTACGTTTCCACTATTGTCGAATGCAGCATAAGTAATCAGTCTCTGATGATCAGTATTATCCAGGAATGAGGAAACACTCTCTACTACCAGGGTATCCGTTACATCGCCGTCTCTTGCGTCGTTCGCGGTTACACCTGATGTGAGGGCGCTTTCCGGGTCGCTGATACTGACTGTTATGTCATCGCTTTCTATGCTGATCTTGGGTCCTTTCGTGTCTGTCGCCAGTACACGCTGATACATGGTCATGCCGAAAAGGACTCCCGACGCTACCAGTACAAGAAAACTGAATATTGTTAATCGCTTCATTATCCCCTATCCCCTTGATTCTTAAATTGGGTCGATTGTTGTTATATCTCTATGGGCATGCATCCTTCGGGTGCGTACTTACCTCGCGGTTCCCTCAGCATGTCCAGTTGGTTCTCAGTGAGCAGAGCATCTGCCATCTCAGGTGAGAATTCGTCGAAAAGGAAGTCCCACGCATCCTGAAGCTTGGTCGTCCTCTGGAAAGGTCCATGGGCATCGCTTGCCACGAAGATGACCAGGTCTTCTTCAAGAAGCTCGCCTGCTGTCCGCCATACAGATCTTCCGAATCTGCCGAAAAGGCTTCCCTTGTTGACCTGCAGTCTGCAGCCCATCTCTACCCAGAGCTTTGCGACATCGCTGTCGTCCTGGACGCAGGCATATCTCTCGGGATGTGCTACGATGGGCTTAACACCTGCTGACAACATCTTATTAAGGATTCTGGTCATGTAAGTGTCGCCTCTGCCGAAGCCGAACTCTATAAGATAGTTGTCTGTAAAGTTCAGTCCGATCAACTTACCATCTCTGATCAGATCTGCTGTGTCCTCTGTACCGAAGATCTCCATGCCGGGGATCAGTTTCAGAGGACGTCTCTCATAGCTATCCAGATGCTGTACTTCCTCATTCAGTTCAGCTAGTCTTCCCGCAAGTTCTTCATCCCAGTAATTCAGCTGTCTGCGGTCAAGATTACTGTGCGGTGTGCATACGATGGCATCTACTCCTGATTCAATCGCAATCTCAGCCATATGAAGTGATTCGTTCATATCTGCTGAGCCATCATCAATTCCAGGAATGATGTGTGCATGTATATCTATCATAGTTACCTCTGGTGTATATTGTTCTAATCAGTTTATATATCTGACTTTTTACGCCACTTTCGAAATAGCATAAAAATCCGTATAGTATTATATCACAAACGGCACCTTAATAATGAAGGAATTGAGTCTGTCCGTCTCATTCTAAGTTTTGTATGTTTTTTAGAATTTATATGGCTATAATTGTGTATTTTTTAACTTTCTGGGGGATTATTTTGGCTTTTACAGGAACTTTTTCCGATTTTCACCTGTCTCATTTTTTCGATTGTTTACTGTTGCTTGCCTTCGGAATATGCTATGATGTTAAAGACTATATCCTGAATTGATCAGGGGGCCTGAACGGGCCTTGAATAGAATAGATATGGGGTTATTTTATGAATGCCTTTAAGAAGTTTTTTAATACGACGTTAATGACGATCATTGCAATCATTGCGATCGTCAATCTGATTGCGCTTTTCGTCTTCCATTATCGAATTCCGGATGCAATCACATCGCGCATCCCTTTCCTGTCTTCGAATAATACTCAGCAGACTGCAGTTACTACCCAGCAGGGAACCGGTACGCTGCAGATCCTGGTACCTGAAGGTGCATATGAGTACAACGGTGACGGTGAATTCGATCCTACCGCTGATGTCTCACTTCAGAATGCTGACGGCAGCGAAAGCTCTGCTATTCTTACAGTGGATATCGTGAATGGTAATGCGAAGAATACTAAGATTATCAAGTATTCTGCTACTGGTGATAACAACATCACCGTACGTGCTGAAAGAACCCTGACCTTGGGTGACAGCTATAAAGGTCCTTCCATCAAGGTCAGCGATAAGCTTACGAAGATCAATAAAGCCGATATCACCGACCTGACCAACATTCTTGCAGGCGGCGGATATATCAGCGCTGACGATGGTTTCGGCAATGATATTACTTCTGATATCAAGTCTTCTGCCGCTCCTTATGGTTCTTCGGGAACTTATCAGCTGGACATGAGTGTTAAGAATGTGTTCGGCGACAGCACTTCTGTTTCTGTTCCGGTTGATGTAGCGACCGGCGGTGATGCAAGTACTAAGAAGAGTGCTGAGGAGAAGAAAGCTGAAGCATCTACAGAAGCTCAGTCTGAGTCTGAAACTGAGTCAGAGGTTGATGATATGGTACTGGATCCGAATGGTCCGTGGCTGAAGCTTACTGCAGATTATGTTACGATCGGTGTGGGCTCTGAGTTCAACTTTATGGCTTACATTGAAAGTGCGAAGGATATTAATGGCAATGATCTGTGGACGAATATCTCCATGGAGGGTTCTGTTGATACGAATACACCGGGTGAATATAAGTTGAAGTTCTGGTGTACGGATAATAATGGTAATGTGTCTATTGTGAAGGAACTTACTGTATCCGTGGAATAGTTTTAGGGACATATAAAAATAGCCATGAAGAAATAGTGTCATTTCTTCATGGCTATTTTTTACGTCTCATTCTCTAAGTGCATTTTTAGTAATTGCATTTTGCTCCGATAATCTATCGATTTCTTTTTACAAAATTGCTTTATCCATTCCTGATCTCTCACAGATCCATTCTTGCTAAAACGTCGTACTACTCTTTTTATCCTATTCAGGAAATCCATAGGCCTTTGGGGGTATGCGTTAATATTAATCTGTTCAAAATCATTCCTTAATGAAGCATAGTCATCGTCTGAACTCAAATAGTCTAAATACAGAAGCTCATAAAATGCGAACGGAATAATATTCTCGACATATTCTTTTACCAAGGTATCATGTGGTCCATATTCTTTCGTATCGTCAGTCACTAATGCTGCTATTCCCAAAGTTGACGCCAGCGCTACCGCATTCGCCTCACCATAGTCAAACAATGTCTGAATATCATATCGATTTTTTTCAAACGACTTCTTCATCCCAATGCTGATTAAATATTTCTGATCTACCAGAATAATTCTACCCGATGATATTTCTTCCTTTATTCGTTTATATGTGTCGGTAGATTTATGAATGATTTCTCGTTCAAGCACAAACTCATGAACATACACTCGATCAAAATATTTAAATAGCAGTCCTTCATTTCCAGACTCGTAAAGATGTATTGTAATATCCGTATCAAGTGAAACATCCATTATTCATACTCCGCGAACAAATCATCCAATGACTCCTCTTTTTCTGTCTCCGGATGCTCTTTTAGATCTGATGCATCTATGCCTACAAGTTTCAAAGCCTTTTGCAAACTGGACAGTGGAATATACTTATTCTCATAATTGCTCATGACATAATCAATATATTGTGGCGGTACTACCAATTTATCTGCAGGAAGTAATAGCTTTTCATCTGCTCCAAGAATACTGAAGAGTTTTTTCGATGAGTAGAAATCGCGTTCGTTATACAATTGAGCTTTTTTTTCAGGAGTGATTATTCCTAATGAACTCATTCGTTCGAGTAATGCGCTGTAACTAACGCAGAACTCTAACTGCATCTGAACAATGTTAATTGCCCTTAACTCTGCACCTGTCTTTTTAAATTCTTCGTCTAGCATCAGTTTTAGCTTTTCTTCAGGCATAAGAAGACAGTCTGCAAAGTAATATGCTCGTTCCTCTGAAATAGAGCTATTTCAATCCGACTTTACGTCTACTTTGATTT
>R21__coassemble_1558_pt1 | contig 15169 bp, 13 predicted proteins | sample R21__metabat2_low_PE_028 | metagenome-assembled genome bin R21
GAGCAGGATTCGTCACAAAGTGAAGCTGCACGGGAGACTCTCTGGCGATGACATAGTCAGGTTCGTAGACATGATTGTCAAGGGTGAAGATGACATCTGCCTCGTTGCGGTCGAGCGTACGCATCATATCTATGGTGCTGCCGGTGGAAAAAATGAGCCTGATATCCGGATATGTCTCGTAGAATTCGTGGTAGTTGAGCAGCATCATGCGCTCACAGATAGAGTCGGCGCTGACGATGCGGACAAGACCGGAAGGTTTTCCTTCCTGAAGGAAGTCTTCCAGCATGTCGTGGATCGAATGGTTGATGTCGAGAGAATGGCGCAGAAGCAGCTCTCCTTTATCGGTGAGTACTACTTTGCGGCCAATTCTGTCGAAGAGCTGGCAGCCCAGTTCTTCTTCCAGCTGTCTGATCTGAAAGGAGACCGTGGACTGGGTATAGCCTAAGTCTTTCGCGGTCTGTGTGAAGCTTCCTGTTTCGACGATGTGCAGGAAGGTTCTGATGTTACGGAGTTCCATTGCTAATTGATCCTCTGAGCGGGCAGTACATTTGTTTAATGTGCTATTACGCTAAAAATAGTGAATAAATATAATGCTTAGATGTATATATTCACATCAATATAATCGATATATAACATCTAATTCATCAATTTTACTATATAATACCCCTGTTTTATAATTAATTCAATCGAAATTAAACAGAGAGGGGTAACCAAAATGCCTGAAATCAAGTTTTATAAACAGCCGCAGATTCCCATGGAACTGCATAAAGTTAAAATCGTTCAGCAGCTCAAGATGCTGCCGGTTGATGAGCGCCTTAAGAAGATGTATGAGGCGGGATTTAATACATTCCAGCTTCATAACGGGGACATCTTCATGGATATGCTTACCGACTCCGGCGTTAACGCAATGAGTGATCAGATGCAGTCAGCTATGCTGCGTGCTGACGATGCTTATGCAGGAAGTGAGACTTTCTATCGCATGAGAGATAAGCTGGAAGAGATCTTCGGAATGAAGTACTGCCTGCCTGCACATCAGGGCCGCGCATGTGAGAACATTCTTGCAACCCGCTTCGTTGAGCCGGGCAAGTGCGTCATCATGAACTATCACTTCACAACAGCGAAGGCTCATATCACCCGTCTGGGCGGACATGTTGAAGAGCTGGTTAAGAAGGAAGGCCTTGAGCCGGAGAGTGATCTTCCGTTCAAGGGCGATATCGATATTCAGGCAGTTGAGGAGTGCATCGCGAAAGAAACTCCGGAAAACATCGCTTACATGCGTATCGAGTCAGGCACCAACCTGATCGGTGGTCAGCCGATCTCTTACAAGAGCATGAAGGAAGCAACTGATGTCTGCAAGAAGTACGGTATCGTATCCGTTCTTGATGCATCTCTTCTTCAGGATAACCTCTACTTCAATAAGACAAGAGAGGAGAGCCTGAAGGATAAATCTGTTCGTGAGATCACTCGTCAGATCGCCGATCTGTTCGACATCATCTATTTCTCTGCACGTAAGTTTGGCTTCGCACGCGGCGGTGTCATCATGGTCAGAGATGAGGAGATGTTCCACAGCATGGAGGATCTTGTTACCATGTATGAAGGTTTCCTGACCTATGGCGGTATGTCTGTTAAGGAGATGGAAGCTATGACAGTCGGCTTCGATGAGTCCATGGATATGGATGTCATCTCTCAGGGACCGATCTTCATCAAGTACTGTGTTGATGAGCTGAATAAAGCAGGCGTTCCGGTCATCACACCGGGCGGCGGACTTGGTGCTCACATCAATGCAAGTAAATTCGTAGATCACATTCCGCAGGATCAGTATCCGGCAGGCGCACTTGTTACCGCACTGTACATCTGCGGCGGTATCCGCGGTATGGAGAGAGGAACACTTTCCGAGGAACGCAACCCTGACGGCAGCGAGAGATTCGCTTCCATGGAACTGGTTCGTCTTGCGGTTCCGAGACGTGTATTCACTCTTTCTCAGATCACATATGTCATCGACCGTGTTCAGTGGCTGTATGAGCATCGCGATATGATCGGCGGCCTTAGATTTACACATGAGCCGAAGACTCTGAGATTCTTCACCGGTAAACTGGAACCTGTATCAGACTGGCCGGAGAAACTGGCAGCTGCATACAAGGCAGAATTCGGAGAGGACCAGTAATTATTTAATTTTAGTCTCCTGTGAAGCGGGAAAGCATTCGCGAAAAGCGTCTGTTTTTCCGCTCTTTTATGTGCAGATTAAACGCAATCTGAATAGTAGGGATGTGATCATTGTGATAAAATAGAGAGGTCAATGTTGCGGTAACGTGAATAAAAGGGGGACATCATGAAAACGAGAAGAAGCGTTGAATTGCGACTGACAATGATCCTACTGCTGGCGGTTTTCATATGCATCATGTGCGGAAGGAAAATTTTAGTTGTACAAGCAGCTGCTGTATATCCGGATCAGACGGAGCTGTTTTATGTGGCAGACTATGCAGGTCTCTTGTCGGATGAGAACGAAAAGATCATCATCGACGAGAATGTGGAGCTATACGAGAAGAGCGGAGCTCAAATCTGCGTATTGACGGTAGAAGATCTTTCCGGAGATACGATTGAGAATTTTGCAAATGAAACCTTCCGCAAGTGGGGCATCGGTGACGCTGATAAAAACAACGGTGTTCTTATACTGGTATCAGAGGGGGACAGAAAAGACAGAATTGAAGTCGGCTATGGACTGGAAGGTGATCTCACTGACTCAGAATGTGCGCAGATCCTGAAAGACGGAAACAGCTTCCTGAAAGATAACGACTGGGAAAGCGGGATCATGACGATCTACACGGAGGTCGCAGCCAAAGTGCATGGCGTTTATGACATGGAATATAAAGCAGGTTTTGGTGGAGATCAGGTAAAGACTTCTGCTGAGGATGCGGATGATGTACAAGGGGAAGAAGATGAGGTGGATCAGGAAGCGATCGATGCATTTGATGCTGTCGTCGGAAGTCTGTGGTTCAAGATACCGGCAATTCTGATCTTTCTGCTGGTATATTTCCTGCGGATCTTCGGAGACCACGGGTTTTTTATTCGTTTTCTTCAAGTTGTATTCACTATAGGCCTGGTTGGACTCAGTCTCTTGATGATCATAGTTGGAGAAGGCGGAGATGTTCCGGAAGTGGTTGCTATGTTCGGCGTTTTATATGTGATACTGGCGGCATTTAATGCGTTTATAGCATTTATTTTCGACGGCGTCGGTTACAGCGGCGGCTCAGGCGGATCCTCAGGCGGTGGCTGGTCTTCCGGCGGCGGAGGTTTTTCAGGCGGAGGCGGCAGCTCCGGAGGCGGAGGTGCTTCAGGCAGTTTCTGAAGGATATGAAACAGCATCGAAAATACAATAGAGCATAATCAGAATAGGAGAAATGTTATGGAAGCAGGGAAAAGAGTTTTGATTGGAGCAGCAGTTATTGTTTTACTTGCGGCATTTTGTGGAATAGGGTCCTACAACAGCCTTATCGGAAAGAAAGCAGGTGTCGAAGAAGCCTACGCAACGATCCAGGCAGACCTTCAGCGAAGAGCGGATCTGATCCCGAACCTGGTAGAGACTGTAAAAGCGAATGCGGATCATGAGACTGAGGTCTTTACTGCAATTACTGATGCAAGAGAAGAACTTGTGAATGCGAAGGAGACAGGTGATGTAGTTGCAGAGGCAGATGCAAACACAAAACTTGATGCTGCACTTGGACAGCTGATCGTTGTTGCAGAGGCATATCCGGAGCTTCAGTCCTCAGAAGCATACCAGACGCTGATGACGCAGCTGGAAGGAACTGAAAATCGTATCTCTGTATCGCGTAAAGACTACAACGCAGCAGTGAAAGAGTATGATGTGGCGATCTCCGTATTTCCAGGAAATGTATTTGCACAGATGATGGGCTTCAGTGAACTTCCGTATTTTACAGCTTCTGAAGGAGTTGCAGATGTTCCGAGCGTTGGAGATATGCTTAACTGACTATTTGTGGTAAAATATGTCCCGGTGTAAACGAAATATTTCATGGGAGAATACAGGTATGGTAAAGAAATGGTGGCAGAGCAGCACAGTTTATCAGATTTATCCGCGTAGTTTTCAGGACAGCAACGGAGATGGCATCGGTGATATCCCGGGTATCACAAGCAGACTGGAGTATCTTGCGAAGCTTGGAATTGATGTGATATGGCTGTCTCCGGTCTATCAGTCCCCAAATGATGACAATGGTTATGACATCAGTGACTATCAGGCGATCATGAAGGAATTCGGAACAATGGAAGATTTCGATGCCATGCTTGAGAAGGCACACAGCCTGGGCATCCGCATCGTTATGGACCTGGTTGTAAATCACAGCTCCGACGAGCATCCCTGGTTCCTGGAGTCTAAGAAGTCTAAAGACAATCCCTACCGTGATTTCTACATCTGGAAGGATGCGGTAGACGGTAAGGAGCCGAATAACTGGGGCTCCTGCTTCGGAGGTACCGCATGGCAGTGGGATGAGAGCACACAGCAGTATTATCTGCATTTGTTCTCGAAAAAACAGCCTGACCTGAACTGGGAGAATCCGAAGGTTCGCGATGCTGTATTCGATATGATGGACTGGTGGCTGAAGAAGGGCATCGACGGTTTCCGTATGGATGTAATCAGCTGCATCTCCAAGGATCAGACTTTCGCAGACGGCGTGCCGCTGGCTTCCGGTCTGACGAATCATAATGTTGCAGCGAACGGTCCGCGTGTTCATGAGTTCCTGCGCGAGATGAATCAGCGTGTGCTGTCCAAGTATGATATCATGACTGTCGGCGAGTGTGCAGGCTGCACACTGGAGGAAGCGAAGAAGTATGCGAGCCTGGATGGAAGCGAGCTTTCCATGGCATTCGAATTCGAGCATACAAGTATCGATGATCATCCGGTTCTTGGACATTATGCGATCGGCCATTTCGATCTGCTGAAGCTGAAAGAAGTTATGACCAAGTGGCAGAACGGTCTGGAGGGCATTGCATGGAACAGCCTGTACTGGAATAACCATGATCAGGTTCGTATCGTATCCCGCTGGGGCAATGACTCTGAGCAGTATCGCGTGAAGAGTGCGAAGATGCTGGGAACCTGCCTGCATATGATGAAGGGAACACCTTATATCTATGAGGGCGAGGAGATCGGTATGACCAACATGCCGTATTACGACAGCGTTGATGAGTATGATGATATCGAGTCTGTGGGAAACTTCCGTATGAGTGTGGAAAAAGGTCTGATGACTGAGGAGGAAGGTCTGGAGATGCTTCATCAGAGAAGCCGCGACCATGCCCGCACACCCATGCAGTGGGATGACTCTGAGAATGCAGGCTTCACAACAGGAACTCCCTGGCTTCATGTGAACCCCAACTATAAGGAGATCAACGTTAAGCAGGCACTGGCAGATGAGAATTCTGTTTTCTACCACTATCAGAAGCTGATCAGACTCCGCAAGGAGAATGAAGTGATCGTCTACGGCAAGTATGATCTTCTGGAGGCTGAGAATCCGGATCTGTATGTATATACAAGAACACTGGGAGATGAGAAGCTGCTTGTGGTATGCAATTTCACCGATAAGGAAGTTTCTTACGAAGTTCCGGAAGAGTTTAAGAACGGTGAATGCCTGATCTCGAACGAGGAAGGAAGCGTTCCGGGAAGTGTTGTTGAACCATATGGAGCATATGTATCAAAGATCTGATAGGTTGATATTAGGATGTTTAGGCCGACAGCCCCGATTCCGGGCTGCCGGCTTTACTATTGCATGGGCAAGTGCTATATTCACTGAGAAATTCATAAAATCTTAAGGTCACCTGTCGACCTTAAGACTTTATGAATTGTTGACAAAACAGGTATGTTTACTTCATAATCCTATGTGAATGATAGGCGAATTATGATTGCAGGAAGGAAGGTTCAGGTATGGATTCCAGAAATGCATTTTTAGAGTATGAAGAGGACGAGCAGGCTTCTTTTCCGGAGATTTATGAGCTGAATATCGTGAGCGGAGGATGCCATATCTATGGTTATCTGCTGACGCCGGACAAGAGACAGGAGGGACCCTACCCGACTGTTATTATGTCTCACGGTTTTCCGGGATACACGACCAATAACGATCTGGAACTTGCTCTCATGCGAATGGGATGTGTAGTCATCCACATGAACCACAGAGGCGCATGGGGAAGTGAAGGCAATTACCTGTTCACCAACCTGAAGGACGACCTGATCGCTGTGGCTAAGTGGGCACATAATGCGGCGATCGCGGATCAGTACAACATCGATACAGAAAGCATCTTCCTTGTAGGACACAGTATGGGCGGACAGTCCGTTCTGAACGCAGCCAAGGACCTTGATTTTATCAAGGGTGTCGCAGCACTGGCGGCTTATGACATCGGTGCGGCCTTCCGCTACAAGATGGAGAAGGACCTGTTCCTGATGATCGAGACAGAAGGTCAGTGCCTGAAGATGAATTCCGCAAGTGATGTCTATGAGAACGCGCTGATCAATCAGCAGCAGCTCAGTGTTCTGGACAGATACGATGAACTGGCTAAGCACAACGTTCTTCTTGTGGAAGCAGCTTATGACGTGGTCGCACCGCCTGACAAGATGCTGAGACCTCTGGCTGTTAAGCTGGAGGAGCTGAATGCGAAGGTGTGCTATAAGTCCATCAAGACCAATCATAGTTTCGTGGGACAGAGAATGAAGCTTACAACCACTGTGGGACAGTGGATGGAAGCAGTGCTTGAGGGGGAAAAATAAGCAATGGGAAACTTATCAAGGGATGATGCATACACACTTCTTAGAAAATACAACCAGGATCCCTTCCATATCCAGCATTCACTGACTGTGGAGGCTGTTATGAAATGGTACGCCCGGGAACTGGGATACGGAGAGCAGGAAGAGTACTGGGGAATTGTGGGACTTCTTCACGACATCGACTTCGAACTGTATCCTGAGGAGCATTGTCTGAAGGCGCCGGAACTTCTTCGCGAAGCCGGAGTGTCCGAAGACATTATCCATGCGGTCGTATCACACGGATACGGAATTACTGTCGGCAACGGTGTGACCCTGGATGTTGAGCCGGTGCATGAGATGGAGAAGGTACTCTTTGCAGCGGACGAACTTACCGGTCTGATCTGGGCAGCAGCACTGATGAGACCGTCCAAGAGCACCAAGGACATGGAACTCAAGTCTCTGAAAAAGAAATACAAGAGCAAAGGTTTCGCCGCAGGATGCTCAAGAGAAGTCATCGAGCGCGGAGCATCTCAGCTGGGCTGGGAACTTGAGAAGCTGCTGACCCTGACTCTTCAGGCCATGGCAGCAAGTGAAGACTGCATCAACGAGGAATTACAGAAAGTAGGTTAAATGAAAAGCAATATCACAAAATGGATCCTTCCGGCCGTTGCTGCAGCAGCAGTTGTCGTTGCAGTTGCCGTAACTGTATTTAAACCCGGCAAGGCAAATGATTCTGCTGTCCAGACAGCTAACGCAGTAACTGAAGGAGAGTACATCATCACCGCAGATGAACTGAGCTCAGATGAGGTCACATTCGTAAGACCGATCAAGGACAGCAAGATCGAACTTCTCGCAAGAAAAGGAAGTGACGGACAGGTAAAGGTCGCACTTGGCACCTGCCAGTCCTGCAACGGTGCACCGGGAGCTTACTACAGTCAGAATGGAGACGTTCTCCAGTGCAATAACTGCGGCCTGACATTCCCGATCAATGTAATTGATGAGCCGGGCGGCGGATGCCATCCGATCATGATCGAGGACAGCGTATATGAGAATACAGATGACGGTGTTGTGATCAATACCGATCTGCTCTCTGAGTATGAAGAACTGTTCACTGCAGTAGCAGACCACTGAGAGGCCTGATATGCAGGAGAGAACGATCAAAGTAAACGGAATGTTCTGTCCGCACTGCGAGGTCACTGTTGCGAAAGCCCTGAAAGGTATTACGGGAGTAGAGGAAGCAAGAGCGAGCTACAGCAAAGGAGAAGCGACTGTGACATATGATCCGTCGCTCACGTCTGTCGCTCAACTTCATGAAGCTATTATTTCCGCCGGCTATGAGATCGGCGAGAATAAGTCCTATATCCAGACCATATCGATACTTGTCATCCTGCTTTCGCTGTATGTGATCGCAAGACAGACAGGCATCACAAGAGTCTTCAACCTCTTTCCGACGATTGAGACGTCTATGGAACTGGGAGCGCTGTTCCTGGTTGGACTTATGACGAGCATTCACTGCATTGCCATGTGCGGAGGCATCAACCTGACACAGGCTGCCTCTTCCAGTGGAAAGAGCAGTGTTGTTCCGAGTCTCTTATACAATATCGGACGAGTAGTGTCCTACACCATAACAGGTGCCATCTGCGGAGCTATCGGACAGACAATAGGTTTCAGTGGGAAGCTGAGAGGAATACTTCCTGTAATAGTAGGTATTCTGATGCTGTTTATGGCACTTAACATGCTGGGCTTCTTCAGAAACCTGCCGAGACTGCGGCTGCATCTGCCCAAAGTCTTTTTATCGTGGGCAGTCGGTAAAGGAAATGGCAGATCATCCTTAGTGATAGGCCTTCTCAACGGACTCATGCCCTGCGGACCGCTTCAGTCCATGCAGATCTATGCATTAGGCACAGGCAGTGTGGTAACAGGTGCGCTTTCCATGCTCCTGTTCAGTCTGGGAACTGTGCCTCTGATGTTCGGTTTCGGATTTATAGCCGGAAAGTTAAATCAGAAATTCAGAAAGTACATGCTTACCGTATCAGGTATCATCATCTTCATTATGGGTGCTCATATGATCGCCGACGGCATGGCTGTAACGGGAGTTTCTGTAGATATCGTCAAGACAGCCGAAGTGGTGAATGCCATGGAAGCAGACGGCGTGCAGCAGGTCAGAACAGAGATCGACTACGGAACCTATCCGGCTATCTCAGTGAAGAAGGGAGTGCCGGTGAGCTGGAATATCTATGTTCCGGAAGGCAAGCTGAACGGCTGCAACGGTGAGATCCTCATTCCTGATTACGGGCTTGATATCAAGCTGCAGGAGGGAGACAACATCGTAGAGTTCACTCCTGAGGAGAGTGGTCAGGTCTCCTTCAGCTGCTGGATGGGAATGATCCGAAGCTATATAGAAGTCACTGAATGATATGTAATGAGACAGGGCAGGACCTTTTGGTCCTGTTCTGTTTTTTTTCTTCTGCTATAATGAGGGCAGAGAAAAGTCGTATGACACACAGGAAAAGAGGTCTTCACTATGGAACAGATGAACCTTTTTACGGATACACCATCCCGGTTTTCAAGTGCACCGCTGGCGAGCCGCTTAAGACCGGAGACTCTGGATGAATATGTGGGACAGAAGCATCTGGTGAGCAGAGGCATGCCGCTCAGACAGATGATCGAGCGGGATCAGATATCCTCCATGATCTTCTGGGGACCGCCCGGAGTAGGAAAGACAACGCTTGCCAAGATCATAGCCCACAAGACCCATGCTCAGTTCGTGGAGTTCTCCGCCGTCACAAGCGGTATCAAGGAAGTACGTGAAGTTATGAAGGATGCGGAGGAGGCACGCAGAAGCGGTATCAAGACCATCCTCTTTACCGATGAGATCCACAGGTTAAACAAGGCGCAGCAGGATGGATTTTTGCCATTTGTCGAGAAAGGGAGCATCGTGCTGATCGGTGCGACGACAGAAAACCCTTCCTTCGAGATCAATTCAGCTCTGCTGTCCAGATGCAAGGTCTTTATCATGAAAGCACTGGAGGAGGATGACCTGTATCAGCTTCTGAAGCAGGCGCTCTCATCCCCGAAAGGCTTCGGTTACCAGGAGATAGAGATCTCGGATGAAGATCTGCGCGCCATAGCCCGCTTTGCAAATGGTGATGCCAGAACCGCACTCAACACACTTGAGATGGTGGTGAACAACGGTGACCTTGATTCCACAGGAAAGACCACCGTCACGAAAGAAAACATGATGCAGTGTATGGATCGCAGATCACTTCTTTACGATAAGAAGGGAGAGGAGCACTATAACATCATCTCAGCCCTGCATAAATCCATGCGAAATTCGGATCCCGATGCAGCAGTTTACTGGGTGCACCGCATGATCGACGGCGGAGAAGATCCGCTGTACATAGCCAGAAGACTGATCAGGTTCGCCAGTGAGGATGTGGGAATGGCAGACTCGAACGCTCTGCCGCTTGCGGTTTCCGTCTATCAGGCCTGTCACTTTCTGGGATATCCGGAGTGCGATGTACATCTGACGCATGCTGCAGTGTATCTTGCGATGGCTCCCAAGTCGAATGCGCTTTACGCAGCTTGTCTGCAGGCGAAGGCGGATATCAAGGAATACCCGGCAGATCCGGTTCCCATGCAGATCAGAAACGGAGTGACAGATCTCATGAAGGAAGCAGGATACGGCGATGGCTATCAGTATGCACATGATACTGAGGAGAAGCTCACCAGGATGCAGTGTCTGCCTGACAGACTGGCCGATCACACCTATTATCATCCGGGCACGCAAGGCGCTGAAGCTGCTGTGAAAAAAAGACTTGAGGAAATCCGTGACTGGAAAAAGGAATTGTGATAAGCTGTATCACACAAGTGAGGAATATATATGATAAGTTTTGAGAATGTTTCATTTGGTTTTCCGCAGAAGGACCTGTATGAAGACATCAGTTTTGAGATAAATGCCGGAGACCATGCTGTCCTGATCGGCAGCAACGGCTGCGGCAAGAGCTCCCTGATCCGTCTGATGATGGAGAAGGATCGTTTTACTTATGACGGAACCATCAGGATGGATCCGAATTGCCGTATCGGCTATGTAAGTCAGTTTGTGCAGCATGCTCTGGATGACGTGACTGCGTTTGATTTCCTCTGCATTCCCTTCAAGGATATGCTGGCAAGGTTCGACGCTGTCTGTGCCCGCATGGGAGCAGAAGGTGAGGATCCTGAGTCAGTACACAGAGACTATCAGGCAGTGATGGATGAGATCGATGCGGTGGACGGCTACAATTATGAAGCCAACATCCGCAAGGCCCTGGCAAATGCAGGTCTCTCAATGATCGCAGAGAATTCAGTTAAGAACGTCAGCGGCGGAGAGTACAAGCTGCTCTATATCCTGCGAAGCATGCTGCTGAAGCCGCAGCTTCTCATCATGGACGAGCCGGATGTATTCCTTGACTTCGAGAATATCGTCAGCCTGACCAGGATGATCAACGGATATGACGGAACCCTGCTTGCTGTAACACACAGCAGACTTCTTCTCAGCCAGTGCTTTGACAAGATTCTGGATATAGAGAATAAGGGACTGCGTGAGTTCCCGGGAACATTTGCAGAGTACAACAGCTGGATTCTGGAGACCAAGATCGAGCTCTTCGAACACTGTAAGGATTTCGATGACTTTATCGCCCAGCAGGAACAGATCGCGAACAAGATGCGAAAGCATGCGACCGAGATCTCCAATCCGCGTCTGGGAAGACAGGTGAAGGCGAGAGCAACTTACCTCGAGAGACTGAAGAAGATGCGCGGAGATGATCCCTTCCTGGAAGAGCATCATCATGAGTTCGCATTTTCCACTCAGGTGGAGAAGGCTGAGCAGGCAGCGGAAGCAGCGAAGGCAGCAGAAGCAGCCGGAGAGTCAGCTGAGGAGCCGGCTGAGATTCCTCAGATCCCGACCATCTCCATGCAGGATTATTCCCTGTCCTACGACAGAGGTATTCTTGCGGATGTCTCATTCGAGATTCAGCCGGGAGAAAAGGTTGCCATCGTAGGCGCCAACGGCACGGGCAAATCAAGTCTCCTCAGAGACCTCTACGCGAAACTTGAGGAGGAGCATCCGGGCAGAACAGGTTATTTCAGACAGATCATCGCAGAAAATGACAAGGAGATCCTTTCCGGCGGCGAGAGATGTCTCGCTCAGCTGGATCAGATCTGTGAGCAGCCTTCCGATATCCTTCTTCTGGATGAGCCGACCAGCCACCTGGATGTTTACGCTCAGATCGCACTGGAAAAAGCCGTTCGCGCATACAAGGGAACTGTTGTCATGGTATCCCACGACCTTTTCGCAGTGACCGGATGCACAGACCGCGTACTGATCCTGGAGAACGGAACCATGCGTGAGATGAGCGGACGCAGCTACCGCAAGTCTATCTACAGAGATTACTTCGAGAGCGATGTATTTGAAGCGGAGAAGAAGCGTATCGCAACAGAAATCAAGGTTTCAGGCCTGATCAGAGCGTCAAAATTCGATGATGCAAGAGAAGCATTAAAACAGTAATATTGCTTTAGGACCCTCACCATGCGGTGGGGGTCTTGTGCTATACTGAAATAATCAGGAAATCTTAGTTTTATTGGAGCATACAGATCAAGGCTTATGACACTTACTGAAGCATACAGGATGCTTGGGCTTTCGCAGGATTGCAGCCCGGAGGAGACCAGAAAATCATATAGGAACCTGATGAGACAGTTTCATCCTGACAGCAGAGGAGATGAGCAGGAAGCACATCGCCTGGCACAGGAGATCAATGAAGCCTATCGTCTTGTGAAGATCGACATCAGAGACAGAGGGAAATCCGATCCGGATAAAGACATATGGATGAAAGCCCGATCAGCCAGATCACATGTGTATGACTGGAGAAACATTGATCCGGGCATACCGCTGAACCCGGCAGCCTTTTGCGATAGGAAGCTCTACATGCAGGATGAGATGCTGGGGATGGAGCACATCATCGATACAGGTCTTAAGGGCAGGTTCTACTGGGATCCGGAGCTGGAGACCTTCGGGCTTCTTCTGAGAAGTGTCAATATGGAAGTGACTAAGATACTGTCAGGCATGGAGCTGGAAGAAGTGGAACTTCTCAGACTCAGATCAGGTCTGCTTCACCTGCTTCTGCAGGAATTCATTCATCCCATGCAGCTTTTAGACAGTTATCCGTCGATACGAAAGGACGGGGAAGCTTACGTTGTGACAGCGGAACTGAAGGCAGCCGGAAAGCTTACGCAGCTGACATATGATGTACTGGCCGATAAGAGCAGATTGTACGCGGTGGAAAGCAGTGCGGCGGAGAATAAGAAGGTTGCGGGGCAGGTTACATTTGTGGAGAATGCTCTGTATTATATCGTGACACCGCTGATCATGCAGGGAGTGGTAAAGGCGAAGATCAGGGTGACGCAGCAGACGGGGCGGACTCTGAAGTGGAAACTGTATATGACCTTAACGGGGAAGAGTTATCAGGATATGACTTTGAAAATCAACGCGGAGATCAGAAAGAGACTTGATGATGACAGGCATAAGTGAGGATGAGCGTATGGACAGAGTATATGCAGCTAAACTGATCAGCAGACTTGCGCATAAGGGACAGTTCGACAGGCAGGGGGAACCTTATTACAAGCATCCTGAGACAGTGGCAGCTGGAGTTATGACTGATGATGAGAAGATCGTCGCCTACCTCCACGATGTAGTGGAAGACACTGATGTGACAGAGGAGGAGATCCGAGCTGTCTTCGGTGATGATATAGCCGATGCTGTGGCTCTGATGACCCATGATGAGAATGAGTCGTATGAGTCATATGTGAAGAGAATTGCGGAAAATGAGATCGCACGGCATGTTAAGATGTCCGATCTGCGGCACAATATGGATCTTACCAGATGGAAGGGGCAGACGCCGCCTGAGAAGATGATGAAGAAAAGAAGTGAAAAGTATTTGCCGGCGTATGAATTCCTGACTAAAATAGATCAGGAAAATCGTTGATCGTATTTTTTGAGGTTTTAGGGAAATTGGAATTCATACTACTTGGCACATTCGCAGCTGTTCTGCTGGTATTTGTTTTTATGGGACAGTCTGTGCTGTATGCGCTTGCAATAGGCTACCTGATATTTTTCGGATACGGCATTCGGAAAGGTCATTCTCTGAAGGAGATGCTGGTTTTCTCCGGGAGAGGCATTCGTACCGTTAAGAATGTTGTGCTGACGTTTCTTCTGATCGGTATTCTGACAGCTTCCTGGAGGGCGTCCGGATCCATCGGATATATTGTTTATTACGCTTCGAAGCTGTGCAGTCCGTCAGTCATGCTTCTTCTTGACTTTCTGCTGTGTGCACTGATCTCTTTTCTGACAGGAACATCTTTCGGAACGACGGCTACTATGGGAGTGATCTGCACTGTCATGTCGACCGGTATGGGACTTCCCATTGCCATGACAGGCGGAGCAGTGCTTGCGGGCGTATTTTTCGGAGACCGGTGTTCTCCGGTTTCAACCAGTGCGCTTCTGGTGAGCGAAGTAACTCATACGGATCTATATACGAATATCGGATATATGGTGAGAACATCACTGGTTCCGTTCTTTATTTCCTGTGGGATCTATCTGGTCCTGGGGATGAGGTATAAGGGAGGAAGCATCACCGGCTCGACAACGGAAGTGTTGAAGAATGGCTATTATCTGAGTCCCTTATTGTTGATACCGGTGGCAGCTGTTCTTGTGATGTCAGTTATGCGATGCAGTGTTAAGATCACGCTTGCTGTGAGTTCTGTGTCTGCGATTGTGCTGACTGTGTTGGTGCAAGGGATGCCGCTTATGGAGGTTCCTGAGCTGTGCATATTCGGGTATGCGCCAGCGAATCCTAAATTTGCTGCGCTAATGGCGGGCGGAGGATTGATCTCCATGGTCAGGGTCTTCCTGATCGTAACATTATCTTCCTGCTACGCGGGTATGTTCGAGGGAACGGGATTTCTGACTCGCATGCAGAAGGGAATAACAACACTTGGAAACCATATTACGCCTTACGGGGCACTGTTTCTGACATCTGTCATGACGGCTTCGATCGGATGCAATCAGACACTTGCTATCATGCTGACCGATCAGCTGTGCAGAAAAACTGTTCCCGATGATCAGGAGAGAGCGATCGATCTGGAGAACACGGCGGTCATCATCGCTGCGCTGATACCCTGGTCGATAGCCGGAGCTGTACCGCTGTCAACTATAGGTGCACCTACGGTGAGCATTGTATTTGCCGTGTATCTGTGGATGCTGCCTGTGTGGAACTTTTTCATGCAGGTGAGGGGTGAACACATCATTTCGGAGAAACATCAATTTACATAAGTTTAATAGGTCATATGAAGGAAAAGGGCACGGATATTGAGAACCGTGTCCTTTTGTTTCACAAT
>R21__coassemble_1577_pt1 | contig 15066 bp, 12 predicted proteins | sample R21__metabat2_low_PE_028 | metagenome-assembled genome bin R21
TTACAAGCCTGCTCCGGTTCCCAATCCTGCTCCTGTTGTCTATCCTGCACCGGTTGCCCAGCCTGCTCCGGTTGTCGAGACTGCTCCGGTTGTCGAGACTGCTCCCGCTGTTGAAGTCGCTGAAGAAGTACCCGCTGAGGAAGAAGAAATTGCTGAGCCGGTTACTGCTGAGGAAGAAACTGCTCCCCGCCGCAGACGCAGAAGCAGAAGAAGCCGCGGCAGACGCCGTGAAGAAGCTGCTCCCGCTGTTGAAGAAAGCGCTGCTGCTGAAGTCGAGACTGTTGAAATCAAAGAAACAGTTAAGGCGAAGGCTGAACCGGAAGCTGAGGAGGAAACTCCTTCCAGAAATTCCCGCTCTTCCAGAAACAGAAGAAGCCGTCGTCGTGGTTTCCGCGATGAGGACCGCATCGTAAAAGCAGTTCGCGATGATGCGATGGATGAGGATGACAGCGATGTTACCATGATCCACCGCAGACGCAACTTCACCATTCGTGAGCGTCAGATCATCTACAACAGTACCGAAGGTCACTGCGGCATCTGCGGACGCTTTATTCCGCTGGGCGAGTACACAGTCGACCACATCATCCCTCTCTCCAAGGGCGGAACGAATGACTTCTCCAACCTGCAGCCCTGCTGCGGTTTCTGCAACAAGGCTAAGGATGACAGTATGGGTGATGATTTCTACAAGAGAATTGAAAACATCTTCCTTTACCAGTCCTCTCTCCGTTACGGAAAGAAAAAGGCCAAGAAGTTTAAGAAGGCTCTGAAAGAGCTGCAGAAAGACTGATCGTAATTTTAAAAGTCCCGTTGCATATACCCTGCTTTCAAATGCAGTGTATCTCCAACGGGACTTTTTTAAATTCTGAATATTATTAAGTCATTCATGCTGTATAATATGGAAAAAGGAAGGAGGCTTGTTTATGGAATTACAGGAAGCTCTTGATCTATTAAGAAAGAAGGCATTGGCTGATGCCGGATTAAAGGAACAACTGCTTGCAACTCAGGCAAGCTCAGATCCCGTTGCCAACTTCTGCAAGATCGCCACTGATCAGGGATGTCCGATCGGTATCATGGATCTGATCTGCGCAGGCGAAGAAGCTTATGCAGCTATGCGCCGCTCAACGAATGGAGGCGGTGAGAACTCTCCTCTTCTGGATGGAGAAGATGATTATTATGAGCTGTTTATGGCATCGCTGAATGACTGACGATGGCTTAGCGCCAACAATTTAATATGTAGATGGAAGGCTGTCGCATGGTGGATCAAGGTCCACAGCGGCAGCTTTTTTCTGTTTGAATGCAAGTGAAAGCATGTCAGAGGGAATGGCTTGGCATAAATCTGCTTGGATTGCCCACCTGCACACATTATTAGGCAAGTCAGTGGGAATGACTTGGCTCTTTCCTGGCCGTTTTTCCCACCTGTGCACCTTATGAAGCAAGCCAGTGGGAATGACTTGGCTCTTTCCTGGCCGTTTTTCCAACCTGTGCATATTATGAAGCAAGTCAGTGGGAATGGCTTAACTTTAAATGTGGTCGAAACTCCCACCTGTGCATATCATCAAGCAAGTCAGTGGGAAAATCTTGACTCAGTCCAGAAAATCTTTCCCACTGGGATGCCTGTTTTTAGCAAGCAAGCTGGAAAATCCTGACTTATCCCTGAAATTTCTTCCCTCCGCTGCCTATGTTTTAACAAGTCAGTAGGAAAATCCTGGCTTATCACAGAAATTACTTCCCTCCGCTGCCTATGTTTTAGCAAGTCAGTGGGAAACACTTGGCTTAATTCTGCTTGGTTTCCCACCTATACACGTTATTAGGCAAGTCAGTGGGAACAACTTGGCTCTGTCCTGTTCGGATTGCCCACCTGTGCACCTTATAAGCAAGCCAGTGGGAATGGCTTAACTTTAAATGTGGTCGAAACTCCCACCTGTGCATATCATCAAGCAAGTCAGTGGGAAAATCTTGACTCAGTCCAGAAAATCTTTCCCACTGGGATGCCTGTTTTTAGCAAGCAAGCTGGAAAATCCTGACTTATCCCTGAAATTCCTTCCCTCCGCTGCCTATGTTTTAACAAGTCAGTAGGAAAATCCTGGCTTATCCCAGAAATTCCTTCCCTCCGCTGCCTATGTTTTAACAAGTCAGTAGGAAATACTTTTCCCCCGCCAGCCAAAGGCTTCCAGTACAACCTTTGACTGCAAAAAAAGAAGCCGCCGCACCCCAGTGCAGCAGCTCCCCTGATAATTCTTATTTAATTAGTGATGGAACAGACGAATGCCTGTGAATACCATAGCCATATCGTATCCATCAGCAGTCTCGATAACGAGATCATCTCTCAGAGATCCGCCCGGCTGAGCGATATACTTAACACCGCTCTTCTTAGCGCGCTCGATGTTGTCCGGGAACGGGAAGAATGCGTCAGACCCCAGAACAACGTCTGTGTTGCCTGCCAGCCATGCCTTCTTCTCTTCACGTGTGAAGACTTCCGGCTGTCTGGTGAAGCGCTTCTGCCACTCGCCATCGCGAAGGACATCTTCGTACTCATCGCCCATGTAAACGTCGATCGCATTGTCGCGGTCTGCACGGATCAGGTCATCGCGGAACGGAAGGTTCAGAACCTGCGGTGACTGACGCAGATACCAGCGGTCAGCCTTATCACCTGCAAGTCTTGTGCAGTGGATACGGGACTGCTGTCCTGCACCGATACCGATGCACTGTCCGTCCTTAACGTAGCATACAGAGTTGGACTGTGTATACTTCAGAGTGATCAGAGCGATCTTGATGTCGATGATCTTATCTTCCGGAATGTCCTTGTTCTTGGTAACGATATTTGAAAGAAGGTCAGCATCGATGTTCAGTTCATTTCTTCCCTGCTCAAATGTAATGCCGAATACCTGCTTTCTCTCGATCTTCTCCGGTACATAGCTCGGATCGATCTGGATGACATTGTAATTGCCTTTTTTCTTAGCTTTCAGAATCTCAAGAGCTTCCTCTGTGTATCCCGGAGCGATAACGCCGTCGGATACCTCTCTCTTGATGAGGCGTGCTGTGTCAGCATCACATACATCTGACAGAGAAATGAAATCGCCGAAGGAAGACATACGGTCAGCGCCTCTTGCCTTAGCATATGCGCTTGCGATCGGGGAAAGATCTCCCATATCCTCTACCCAGTAGATCTTCTTCTCAACGTCTGTCAGCGGCTTGCCTACTGCAGCGCCTGCCGGAGATACATGCTTGAAGGAAGTTGCAGCCGGAAGTCCGGTTGCTTTCTTCAGCTCATTTACAAGCTGCCAGCCGTTCAGTGCATCAAGGAAGTTGATATATCCCGGTCTTCCGTTGATAACGGTTACCGGCAGATCGCTTCCGTCTTCCATGTAGATTCTGGAAGGCTTCTGGTTGGGGTTACATCCATACTTTAACTGAATCTCGTTCATTGTACTTAGTTCCTCCTTCGAAAAATCACTGATTCTTATTTACGATTCTGGTCTCCCAGGTTCCGTTTTCCAGGTTGATGAAACGAACGAACAGAGATACCTTGTTCTCCTCGTTCAGGTTGTTCCATACAAGCTCGGTAAACTCGTCGATACCGCCCTTGATGTCAACTCTGGTCGGCTCACCTTCATAGCTCGGGAGCGGATTAGCATCTCTCATATATGTGTGGATGAAGCGGCCCTCGCCTGCGAACGGCTTGTCGTAGGAATAGGTGCATCTTACACACTCTTCCGGTCTTCCTTCATCAGACTTGAGAACAGACATCTGATAATCGAAGCCCTCTGCTTTCTTGCGGATCACGCAGGAAATTCTCGGTGTATAGTTCGGTGCGTCCGGCTCGAACTCGCGGCTGCGAAGTGCTTCTTCCATAGAAAGATCATTTTCGAAGCCCTCGAAGATCGTATCTGTCTGGTCACCGTTGGTAACAATTGTTCTGTTTCCGATTACTCGAACCGGTGCGTAGATGATCAGGCTGGGGTCAACCATCTTAGAAGGGTCAAATGCCTGTGTTCTGATACCATCACCATCTTCAACGAATACTCTGTTACGGCTGTTCTCAGATCTTCCCATAATGAAGTAAGCTGAAACAGCGAACTTTCCATCCTCAGACATACCAGTAACGATACCTCTTCCCGGATAGGTGGTTGATGCCAGTTCTTTTGCAAGTGAAACCATTTCCATATGAATGCTCCTTTCCTCCGGCTGAAAGCCGGTGCGCATCTATAAGTATCTTGTCACCAAAGAATCGAAAACGACCGCAAGGCGGCACGCTTAAGTGACAGCCCAGACGGTCGGCATAGAATTCGGTCTTCCGAAGGAACATACTCCCCTGCAGTTTCCTGCCGGCAATCTGTCCAAAGTCCAAGTCTTGCCTTTCCGTCAGTCATATGTCCACAACCATATTATGCGGTATCCCGAAAAAATGCAAGCAGGATTATCTTATGTAAAGTTTTGTAACCCGGAAAAATTAACACTTGAAATTATGATGAGATGCTTTATAATACACGTGTAAAGAAAATTAAATACGGAAGTCTTCGGGGCGGGGTGTAATTCCCCACTGGCGGTATACCGTAAGGTGAGTCCGCGACCTGCGTAAGCAGCTGATTCGGTGAGAAGCCGAAACCAACAGTAGAGTCTGGATAAGAGAAGATACGAAAGATCTGTCACGATCTTTTATATGACCCTGAGCACATAGCACGCTCAGGATTTTTTATTTTTGTGACAGCGAGTACCTGCATATGATCCCCGGACAGAAAACGCCGGGATTTTTTTATGTCTGAATGTTCCCTCCACCGCCAATCATGAAACATTCAGCCCCGGCAACAAGTCCGGTTTTCAGAAGCTTCCGGAAAAACCAGGAGGTGCCACATGGCAAACATTAACGAAGCTGCCGTTGCAGCTAACACTAAACAGGCAACCAAGGAACGCGTTTCCAGCGTACGTTACATCGCAGTAACAGGTCTTCTTTCAGCAGTTGCATACGTACTCATGATGATCGAGATCCCGCTGCCGATGATCATGCCGACCTTCATTAAATTCGACTTTTCAGATCTTCCGGCACTGATCGGTGCATTTTCTATGGGTCCGGTATGCGGCGTACTGATCGAGCTGATCAAGAACCTCCTTCATTCCGGTTTCTCAATGTCCTTCGGTGTAGGTGAGCTTTCCAACTTCATGCTGGGTGCTGTTTTCGCAGCTGTAGCAGGTCTTGTGTATAAGTTCAACAAAAACAAGAAGGGTGCTGTTATCGCAGCTATTTCAGGTGCTGCAGCCATGGCAGTTGCTTCTCTTCCGCTCAACTACTTCATTGTATACCCGGTATACTACAACTTCATGCCGAAGGAAGTTATCCTTCAGGCTTATCAGGCAATCATCCCGGGAATGAAGAGCATCTTCCAGAGTCTGGTATGCTTCAACCTTCCGTTCACCCTCTGCAAGGGTCTCATCGATGCGCTGATCACATTCCTGATCTACAAGCACATCTCTCCGTTCCTGAAGGGTACCGGCAGAAACTAATCCTTACTGCTTCTTAGAGCCGGCTATCATAAAAGCTGAAAAGGCTGTGAAATACAGAATAGTCCAGACGGACCTTCCGTATTTCACAGCCTTTTATTATTTCTGTTTTCCCAGTTCCCAGAAGGCTACAGCTGCCGCTGCTGCTACATTCAGAGAATCTACCCTGTGCGACATGGGGATACGGATCGTGAAGTCACATCCGTGCAGGGTCTCATCCGGCAGGCCATCTCCTTCATTTCCAAGTATGACAGCAAGACGCTCCGTGTTTTCCAGCACAGGATCATCGATATCCACAGTATCATCCCTGAGCGCCATGGAAGCTGTGGACCATCCCAGTGCTTTTAATTCCTTCAGATAATCCGCAGGGCTGTCATCCTTCTTGCTTCCGATATAGGTCCATGGTATCTGGAACACAGTGCCCATGCTGACTCTTGTGGCTCTCCGCTGGAGCGGATCGCTGCTGCCGGGCGTAAGAAGTACCGCATCCATGTTCAGGGCCGCAGCTGAGCGGAAGATGGCACCTACATTTGTCGGGTTCTCCAGATTGTCCAGAATGGCGATCCTGCGGGCTCCCTCAAGGATCTTGCTTACTTCGGGAAGGCTGCCCCTCTTCATAGCACACAGTGCTCCTCTTGTCATAGGAAATCCGGTAAGTTTTTTCAGGACTTCTTCCGGGCACACCAGAACCGGGACCGGTTCACCTGATTTTTCCGACAGAATCGCAAGAAAATCTGCCGCCTCTCCAGCCTCGACCTGAGGCGTAACAAGTACCGAGGCAGGCTCATAGCCGGCTTCCAGGGCTCGTTCGATCACCTTGGAGCTCTCAGCTATGAACAGTCCTTCCGCAGGTTCATAATAGTGGGCCAGCTTGCGCTCACTGGATCTGGCGTAAAGGTCCAGCCTGCTGTCTTCGAAACTTTCTATCTCTATTCTTTCGATCATAAATTACTTTCTCCGGTTCTTCCTTTTTCTATATTGAAATCTTAACAAAACATTCATAAGAATTCTGTGCACTTGTACTATAATAAGGATACTGGTTTTATACTCTCAATAATATACGCGATTTCTCGCGGAAAGGAAATATATGACATCTGCCAACCTGAAAGAATACTTATTGCACTATATTCAGTTTCCACAGGTTCTGATCATGCTGGTGCTGGCCATCGTGGTGATCGGCCTCTCTCTCCTTGTAATCGTGATTGCCTCACAGGCTATGGCGAAGAGATATAACCCTGAGACCCGCGGTTTTTTCATCCGGGATGAGATAACTTCTCTGTCGGAACGTTTCTATGAGCTGACCTTCTCCAACACGGCGATTCTTCTCTTCGTCAGCGCCTACTTCATGATCGACTACTTCGGCATCGGCGCTTCCTACAGGGAGGTCTGGAACAAGTATAACGGCGTGATACTTCTGGTATTCATTCTGACTTCCATCCTTCTGACATCTCTGATGGACAATCTGATCATTCCGCTGAAGAACATGCGCAAGGGTGAACAGGCAGCCATGCGTCTGATGGGCATGTTATACATGCTGGTCGTATTTGCCTACATCAAGTATATCTACAACGATAACAACTACGACTCCATCATCATTTATTTCCTGACGCTTGTCATCGGACGCTTCGTCTACTTCGATGCTTCCCTCGAAAGCTTCAGCAGCGCCATGGTCGAGACCTTCAAGAACCTCCCGCTCCTCCTGCTTTCCCTTGTCAACACAGCCCTCATGGCTCTGTACGGTTTCACTTCAGGATATCTGATCCGAAGCAACGGTGTTGTAATGAACCTTTTCATCGCCCACCTTTTCCTTCTCCTGGTCATCTTCCTGATCCACCACACTCGTATTCTTGACCGATATGGTTTCCGTCAGGCAAGGCGCTCCGAAGTTCTCTCGGCAAGACGCAGAGAAGAGGAAAACTTCAGACCCATAGATCCTGAACCGGTAAGGCCCAGACTGAACAGAAACTTTGATAACTCGCTGAGACAGTAAATAATAAAGGGGATACGCAGTCCACATCCGAAAAACACGGCAAATGTTTTCCGGCGCGAACTGCATATCCCCTTTTTTATTCAGCATCTTCAGATCAGAATTCCCTGCAGATGATCGCACTCATGCTGTATGATCTGTGCGGTCCATCCTGTGAACTTCTCTCTCTGCCACTTCATATTCATATCCTGATACTTCACTTCGATCTTCTTGTATCTGGTACAAGGACGAACACCGGTCAGAGACAGGCATCCTTCTTCTGTCTCGTAAGCTCCGCTTTTCAGCACAAGCTTCGGGTTCAGCATCACCTTATGTACCTCACCATCGGTGAAGACGATAATGTTCTTACTGATGCCGATCATATTTGCAGCCATACCTACGCACTCTGAGGTGTGGGCTTCCAGGGTATCAAGCAGGTCCTGCGCTGTTCCGAGATCCTCAGCTGTGGCCGGAACAGATTTCTGCTGCAGAAAGACTTCGTCTCTCATGATCTCTCTTACCATATCATGCACTCCTTCTCTTACTCAGATCTTCCATTTTTTAAGAAGTTCTGCCTTGCAGGCATCGCCCACGAAAGCCATCTCCACAGAGTTGCGATAGATGGTTTCCATCTGGTTATCCGTGAGTTTGTAGAACTTATCCACAATTTCCAGCTCTTTTTCCATATTCGTTCCACTTACGGTGCGATTATCCGTGTTGAGGTTGAATAGAAGGCCGGCATCCATGAACTCTTTCAGCGGATACTGCTCCCAGGAAGTACAAGCCTTGGTCTGGAAGTTGCTGGTCGGGCACATCTCTGCGCCAACCTTATGGCTTCTGCACAGCTCGATCAGCTCCTTGTCTCCGCCCATGGCAATACCGTGTCCTACACGCTTAGCACCTGCTTCTACTGCAACACGAATATTCTCCTTGCTGCCCTGTTCCCCGGCATGAAGCGTAAGCGGAATGTCTGCCTTACGACACGCAGCGAAGTACTCTGTAAACAGTCTGTTCGGGAATCCCTGCTCATCTCCTGCCAGATCACATGCTACAACACCCTTATCCATGTGTGTCTTCACTGCCTCAACCATGGCCAGGTTCTCTTCCATCGGAAGATGACGCATACCGCAGCAGATGATACCGGTCTCGATACCGCTCTCTTTTCTCGCCTGTGCAAGTCCGGCTTCGACTTCCTCCATGGTCTCGCCAAGAGTCATGCCGCCGCGCAGTGCCGTAACCGGAGCATATCGAACCTCCAGATAAACAACATTCTCCTCAGCTGCATCCATAGCAAGTCTGTAAGCTGCGTGTCGCAGGAAATCTCTGTCCTGAACACAATCCAGCGGAATATCAAAGCGTGACAGATATTCAACCAGTGACGGACATTCTTCCGGTGCGGTGACCAGAGTCTTCAGTTCTTCCAGGGAATAGTTTCTTCCGACACGAGCCATCTCCTCCTTGATCAGTTTCATGTTCAGGGAGCCATCCAGATGGCAGTGCAGTTCGATCTTCGGTATAGCTTTATAATTTCTCAAGTAATTCCTCCTGTTGCTGTCTTTCTATATTTATGAGCAGTACTTTGCTCTCATTCATCAAAACAATAAAGGGACCACCCTTTCGGGTAGTCCCTATCATAACATCAATTCTGTTTTCAGAACAAATATTATTTTGCCTTAACGAACGGCTTACCGTTAGCTGCCGGAGCATTCGCTTTACCAACGAACAGTACAAGAGCTACGATCGTAACGATGTACGGGATCATGGAGATCAGGTTCGGAGATACTACGTTGCCCTGGGATGCCAGTGTACGAACACCTGTGCAGAGACCGAACAGCAGGCATGCTGCTGTTGCACCACCCGGGCTGAACTTACCGAAGATTACAGCTGCGATAGCGATGAAGCCCTGACCTACGATAACGTTCGGACGGAACTGGTTGATGGTTGCCAGTGTTACGAAAGCACCGCCGAGACCTGCCAGGAAACCTGAAAGGATAACGCAGATGTAACGAACACGATAAACATCGATACCAAGTGTTTCACAAGCTTCCGGATGCTCACCGCATGCACGCAGGTGTGCGCCGAATTTTGTCTTGTAGAATACGAACCAGCATACAGCTGCGAAGATGAATACCAGGTAAGCTACGCTGTAAACGTTCAGTACATTGGATCCGAATGTACCGGACTTGAATGCACCTTCGAACAGCTTCGGAAGCTTTGCTTCAGGCGGCAGAGCCGGTGTATCTGAAGAGTTCTCGAAGAAGGCTTTGCACAGGAACAGAGCCAGACCGCTTCCGAGGAAGTTGATAGCTGTTCCGGCAATTGTCTGGTCAGCGTGACCATGGATACATACAACAGCATGTACAACAGCAAGCAATGCACCTGCAAGTCCGCCGCAGATCCATGCGATCCAGCCGTTACCTGTTACCAGACCCATAGCTGCGCCGCAGAATGCGCCGATGGTCATCATGCCTTCAATACCGATGTTTACTACACCGCTTCGTTCAGAGAAGCAGGACCCAAGTGCCGCGAAAAGAAGCGGCGGGGTTGCGATCAGAGTCGCATTGATCAGAAGTCCGAGGTTTTTAATAAAAATATCCATTATGCTGCCTCCCCATTCTTTTTGAAGGCCTTCAGGAAGAAGCCCTTGAATACATGGGCGATCGCAATGAAGATGATTACACAACCCATGATGATATTGACAACTTCAGCCGGAGCATGAACCATAGTCAGCTTGGAGCCGCCGTACTTCATAGCGCCGTAGAAAATTCCGGAGAAAATGCAGCCGATCGGATTGCAGGCACCGATCAGGGCAACTGTGATACCTTCGAAACCGAAACCTTCCTGTGCAGCCAGCTGTGCAACACGGCCAGCCATACCAAGGATCTGAACAGCACCGCCGAGACCGGCAAGTGCACCGGAGATACCAAGTGCAGTCAGCACGGATGCATCAGCATTTACACCTGAGAACTGTGCTGCATGACGGTTGAAACCTACTGCTTTCAGCTTAAAACCAAGAGTTGTCTTCTCGATGATGATCCATACTACGATGGCAGCTACAATAGCGATGATGAAGCCTGCATTCGCTGTGTTGTTGTCCAGCATCTTGTTGAAGGCTTTCGGGAAAAGCAGACGCGCTGCATCAGAAACGTCCTTGGTTGCTTCGCCGCCGCCCTCTTTATGAATCAGCGGAATGTTTACAATATAGTTGGACAGATAGAATGCCAGCCAGTTGAACATGATGAAGGAAAGTACTTCGTGAATACCACGTTTTACCTTCAGCAGACCAACGATGAGGGACCAGCATGCACCTGCAGCCATAGCACCCAGAATACATACCGGAATGGTGATCCAGGCCGGTGTCTTCAGCAGGATACCCAGTACGCAGGAAGTAATTGCACCTACGATGTACTGACCTTCTGCACCGATGTTAAATACACCGGTCTTGAAAGAGAAGGCTACGGACAGACCGGTCAGAATAACCGGACTTGCGTAGATCAGTGTCCAGATCATGAATTTCGGCTTACTGAAAACAGAGCTGATCAGCTTGCCATAAGCCACTGCAGGACTGATACCGGCAATCAGCAGGAAGCCGGCACCGATCAGAAATCCAATCAGGATCGCAATGACGGTGTATAAGAGATTACTCTCCAGGATCGATTTCTTTTTCATTCTTTCTTACCTCCTGCCATCAGGTATCCAAGCTCCTTCTCGTCAGCACCCTTGCCCGGCATGGAACCGTTGATCTGACCATCGAAGATAACATCGATACGGTCGGACAGGCTCATAACCTCATCCAGCTCGAAGGATACCAGAAGAACAGCTCTTCCCTTATCTCTCTGTTCCACAAGATACTTATGTACGAATTCGATGGCACCTACGTCCAGACCACGGGTCGGGTTAACAGCGATCAGCAGGTCCTTATCATTCGTCACCTCGCGGGCGATGATAACTTTCTGCTGGTTACCACCGGACAGGTTCGCAGCCGGCTTCGCTTCTGTACCTCTCGGACGAACGTCGAAGGCGTCCATCAGCTTGGTTGCATGCTCGTGGATGGCTTTCTTATCCAGGAAACCATTGTGTGAAAACGGCTCTTCCTCGAAGTGCTGCAGAACCATGTTATTCTCGATGGAGAAATCAAGGACCAGACCGTGTTTCTGACGGTCAGCCGGGATGCTGGAAAGACCTGCCTGGAATACTTCCTTCGGAGTCTTGTTCAGGATCTCCACACCTCTCATGGTTGCGCTTCCGGACTCAGCTTTCTTCAGACCGGACAGACATTCAACAAGTTCTGTCTGACCGTTGCCGTCTACGCCTGCAAGACCAACGATCTCGCCTGCGCGAACCTGAAGGCTCAGTCCCTTGAGGATCTCAACGCCGCGGTAGTCCTTGGCATGGATATCTTTCACATCCAGTACGACATCTCCTACCTGTACGTCCTTCTTCTCTACCTTGAAGTTTACTTCACGGCCTACCATCATGGCAGCAAGATCGTTCTCGTTCACATCGCTGACCTTAACGGTATTGATGTACTTACCCTGACGGATAATGGTGCACTGATCGGATGATGCAGTGATCTCCTTCAGCTTATGAGTGATCAGGATGACACTCTTTCCATCTGCTGTCAGGTTGCTGATGATCTCCATCAGACCATCGATCTCCTGCGGTGTCAGGGAAGCTGTCGGCTCATCCAGGATCAGAACGTCAGCACCGCGGTAGAGAACCTTCAGGATCTCAACACGCTGCTGCATGCCTACAGAAATGTGTTCGATCTTAGCGTCCGGATCTACCTTCATGGAGTAGCGTTCAGACAGCTCAAGAACTTTCTTTCTTGCAGCCTTCTTATCTACTACAAGTCCGGATGTCGGCTCGACACCAAGAATGATATTGTCAGTAACGGTAAACGGCGGAATCAGCATAAAGTGCTGATGTACCATACCGATACCCAGATCAGTAGCCATCTTCGGGCTGCTGAGTTTCACATCCTTACCCTTGATGGCAATAGATCCGCTGGTCGGATGATAAAGGCCGCACAGGACATTCATCAGGGTACTTTTACCCGCACCGTTTTCACCAAGGATCGCGTGAACTTCACCCTTGCATACTTTCAGATTGATGTGGTCGTTCGCTGTGAAGTCGCCGAATTTCTTGACAATGTCTTTCATTTCGACCACAACGGTGTTTGGATCCATATGACTTTCCCGACTCACTGTTAGTCCTCCTGTTCAAATCAGAATGATTTTTTGATACCCCATATCCTCCAGGATCTTTTTCAGTTTTTCCATGTATTGATTGGACGGAACCTGCAGGGACTTAAACGCTTCCCGCACACCCATAGGACGAAAAGCGATCAGTTTTATAACAAATGTTTCTTTCTGCACTTTATCTTGCAGAAACTCTCCGACGCTGCGTACGCTGCTTTCCGTATCGTAAAGATCCGGCGCGATCACACAGCGCACTTCTTCGAGTTTACCTCTTGCCGCCAGCCAGGCAGCATTTTTCAGGACTACCTGGTTGGTATATCCTGTTACCTTCTTGCACTGCTCTTCATCAAAAGCCTTGATATCCAGCATCACGCCATCTGTCACTTCACAGAAGCCCGGGAACTGTTCGAAATCAACGGTTCCATTGCTGTCTATCAGCGTTCCCAGCCCATCAGCTTTAGCCAATGTAAAGAGTTCCTCCAGGAACTGCGGCTGCAGAGTGCATTCTCCGCCTGAAACCGAAATTCCCCGAATAAACGGAACCTGCTTTTTTACTTCCTCGTATACCTGTTCGGGTGTCATGACCCGGGTACGGGGTGAGCTGTCATGCATGCAGGTGTGGATGCAGGCATCGCACTGACAGCACAGATCTCTGTTCCATGCGACCTTTCCTTTTTCCACACTGAGTGCCCCTGCCGGACATGTTTTTACACAATCTCCGCAGTTTATGCACATTCCCCTTGTCTCAGGATTATGGCAATAGACACAGTTGATATTACATCCCTGCAGGAAGATGGCTGTCCGATTTCCCGGACCATCCACGCTGCTGAAGGGAATGATCTTATTGACAATGGCTGTGGTCATCAGCGCACCTTTCTGTCCAGTGCATGGCCGTTGCGTGAAGCACCCAGACCCAGAGCAGTTGTATCATGAATGACTGCCTGATCATTAGCCAGTTTTTCAAGCTCGGAACGCTTTACCAGATAACCTGTCACACGTACCACATCGCTGTCACTGGAGTAGAAGGACATATAGCGCAGGTTCTGTCTGAAGGAACCCTTGATAATGTCCAGAATGTATTCCGGATTGCGGTGCACCGTCATATCGATCGGGAAGATATCTCCTGTACCGGACGGGAAATACTTGTGGAAATGCTTGAGCACATTCAGCTGATCTACCAGCTGTTCCGGTTCTTCACCGATCGGAATTCTTGTTCCCGGAGTCACGCCGATATCACTTGCGATACCGACCTGTGCATGAAGCAGGAAGTGTCCTCCTGTAATCTCACAGTATGGATTGTGATGGTTGTTATTGAACGCATCAATGATATCCATGATCTCCACACCCAGCTGTGTTGCATTCTCTGTATGACCGAAACGACCTTCGATACCCTCTTTCTCAAGCAGAATATCTACAGCATCCGCAAGGCCTACAAGACCGAACATAGCAGTGAAATGATCTCTGGAGATGAAGCCCTCCTGAACCAGGAAGTTATTCTCGAAGAAACCGCTCTCTTCCACCTCGAAACGGATACGCTCGTCCATATAGCGGGCCATGATATCCATCACATGCGGGAGCTGGTTCTCCTTGAAGTCCTTGATATTCTCAGATCTCTTCGCAATATTGCCGAGGATCATTCGGCACAGAGTATAAGAACCGCCGCCGAGCGGAAGTCCATTATAGCAGCTGGCGATGACATATCTGTCAGTCAGCTCTCCGGAGAACATTGCATGGTTGGCAAAGCTGGGTTTCGCTGTCTTGAGCGCGCACTCGATTGCTTTCACGGTAAACTCGTCACTTGAAATATTCTCATCATATTTCATGGAGAGGTTCGGTACCGCATCCTCCAGTTCTCCTTCAGCTTCCAGGATCAGCAGGCCGGCTTTCGTTGCCTTCGGACCGATATCCGCATGGGAAAAAGAGTCAAGAATGGTTCTGTCACAATTCAGCAGGAAGCCCTTGATGAGCTTCTTCGCAGTTGCTTCATCAACGGTATCAATGAATGGCTCAAGGAGCTCGTCCAGCTGTCCCAGATATACCGGGTAATTGGTTACACTCGGTACATGCTTGTAGAAGATCAGAAGCGTATTCAGTGCTTCGAACAGATCCTGCGGCGGATCAAGACGAAGGAACCTGCTTCCCTCTCTCATTAATTTTTCATAGTCCGGTGCAATATAACGCGGTCTCATCGGCGCATGGCCTTCGAACAGATCACAGATACACTGTTCTTCAGCCGGAGCATTCAGGAGTTCATCAAGTCCCTCCGGAAGATCCAGAACTTCCAGCAGAGAATCTGCCTTTCCGGCCAGGTTCGCTACTTTCTGCTCGTGGGTCAGAGTCTTGCTCTTGATGATGTCCAGAATCTCCTGACGCGTCTCATTCACCCGTTCCATGGTAATGTCA
>R21__coassemble_1610_pt1 | contig 14883 bp, 11 predicted proteins | sample R21__metabat2_low_PE_028 | metagenome-assembled genome bin R21
GGTATATGCCCTGTCATCTTCCTATATCATGTACTACTATCAGGATATTCTGGGCCTGTCGGCTACCTTCGTAGGTCTGATCCTGATGATCGCACGTATCTTCGACGCACTGAATGATCCCTTCATGGGAGTACTGGTTGCCAAGACCAAGTCCAAGTGGGGCCGTTTCCGTCCCTGGCTGGTTTCCGGTACAGTGCTGAACGCGCTTGTACTCTACGCTATGTTCTCAGCTCCCGATCTTAAAAAGAGCAGTCTGATGGCCTTCTTCGCAGTGATCTACATCCTCTGGGGAATGACTTATACCATGATGGATATTCCTTTCTGGTCCATGATACCGGCTGTAACCGACACACCGAAGGATACAGAGAACCTTTCCGTAATCGGAAGAACATGTGCAGGTGTAGGTTCTGCTCTCATCGCCATGCTGACTATGGCTCTCGTTCAGCTTCTGGGCGGAAGCTCCGAACGTGTCGGTTTCAGCAGAGTTGCACTTATAGTGGCCGTTGTATTTGTCCTTGCAGAGATCTGCTGTGCAGTGAATGTCCGCGAAAGACAGTCTGCGAATATGGAGACTTCTTCAGTAGGCGAGATGTTCCGTGCCCTGTTCGCGAATGACCAGGCACAGATCGTAGTTCTTGCAATAGTACTCATCAACAGTGCGCTTTACATTACTTCCAACCTGGTCATCTACTTCTTCAAGTATGACATGGGCGGAGCAAACTGGAAGATGAACTACACACTGTTCAGCACAGTGGGCGGTGCATGCCAGATCCTGGGTATGATGATCATCTATCCGCTGCTTCGTAAGAAACTTACCAACACGGCGATCTTCAAGGGAACCCTGTTCACTGCAATCGCAGGATATGCACTTCTTCTGGTATTCTGCCTGACCGGTGCATCCGGCACACTGCCGCTCCTTTTCATTCCGGGAGCCCTGATCTTCGCAGGAAACGGTATCCTTTCCGTACTGACCACGGTATTTCTTTCCAATTCTGTTGATTACGGTCAGCTTAAGACAGGCCATCGCGACGAAAGTGTGGTATTCTCTATGCAGACCTTCGTTGTCAAGGCAGCTTCCGGTGTATCTGTATTCATCGCCGGTATCGGCCTTGACCTTATCGGCCTTAAGGGCAACACCGATGAAGCAGGACCTATCGCCGAGCAGAGCGCAGCAACTCTGAACGGACTGCATCTCCTCATGACCATCATTCCGGTGGTACTTCTGGTGGTCGCAGTGATCTTCTTCGCACGCAAGTTCATTCTCACAGATGAAAAAGTAAAAGAGAATTCCGAGAAGGTAGCTTCCCTGAAATAAACATAATATGGAGTTACAACTATGACTATTCTGTCGGATCAGGGCTATGAGTCCGAGATGAAAACCAAAGTGCTTCCGGTTCTGAAGGAGCGCAGACTTGCAGGCAAGTTCGAGCGCACCCCGGGACAGAAGCTTTATTATGAGCATTTTTATACTGACCGGGAAAAGCCGAAGGCTGTGGTCGTCATGGTCCATGGCTTTTCTGAAGCCATCCCTAAGTTCTATGAGGCTGCATGGTATTTTCTGGAGAACGGATACGATGTGTGGATGCTGCAGCAGAGAGAGCATGGCATCTCTTATCGCAGCACCAGAGATCGTGCTCTGATCTACGTGCGCGATTATAATGATCTGATCGAGGATCTTCACTTCTTCGTTCAGAACGTGGTACGCCTGGATTCGAAGCATGGCTGCCTGCCCTGCTATCTGTTCGCGCATTCCATGGGCGGCGGTGTAGGGGCAAATGTTCTGGAACGCCATCCCTCAGATTTTGCCAAAGCGGTCCTGACAGCACCGATGCTGGAGATGTACGCAGGCGGCAAGCCGGTGTGGGCGGTCGCAGCATTTGCAAGAGTGCTGTGTCTGTTGGGAAAAGGGAAGGAATATCTGCCCGGTGCTCAGCCTTACACGGGAGTGCGCGATTTCGAGAACAGCTGCTCGACCTGCAGCGAAAGATACGAATACTGGTGCGATGTGCAGGACCGTCATCCGGAGTATCAGATGTGCGTGTCGTCTATCCGCACGGCTCTTGAATTTCTGAAGCTGACCAGAAGCGCTGTAAAACCGGGGAATGTTTCGAAGGTAACAGCGAAAGTTCTCCTCCTGCAGGCAGGCCGTGACAACATGGTCAGTCCCGGGGGACAGGAGAAGTTTATCAAGCGTCTGGGGGCTAAAGGACAGCTGATTCGTTTCGCAGCAGGCAAGCACGAACTGTACAGGGGAAGACAGGAAGAATTGTCTCCTTACTGGGAGGAGATTTTCGAGTTTCTGGAGCGTGAGTAATAACCGCTCGAAAGCTGAAAAACGGCTCTGTGCACGTGAAAATAGCACATTACTGCTTGCATCTATATAAGAATATTGGTATCTTTAATGCTGGACAGTTTATGAAGCTGTCCGGCATATTTTTTCTGATCACCCCGTAAATGATCGACAGGAAATATGTAGTTGAATTTTTCATATGTGGAGGATAATCATGGAAAAGTCAAAAGTATATTTTACCGACTTTAGAACCAAGGTAGGTGTTCCGATCACTGAGAAGCTGCAGAAGCTGTGCCGTAAGGCTGGTATCGGTGATATCGATATGGACGGAAAGTTCGTTGCCATCAAGATGCACTTCGGTGAGCTGGGCAACCTGGCATTCCTTCGCCCCAACTATGCAAGAGCAATTGCTGAGCTGGTTAAGGAGAACGGCGGCGTTCCGTTCCTGACAGACTGCAACACTCTGTATCCGGGAAGCAGAAAGAATGCGCTTGAACATCTGGACTGCGCTAACATCAACGGTTTCAACCCCATGAGTACAGGATGTCAGATCATCATCGGTGACGGCCTCAGAGGTACAGACGATATCGAAGTTCCGGTACCGAACGGTGAGTACTGCAAGACTGCTTATATCGGCCATGCAATCATGGATGCAGATGTATTTATCTCCCTCAACCACTTCAAGGGTCACGAGGCTACAGGCTTCGGCGGTGCTCTGAAGAATATCGGTATGGGATGCGGAAGCCGTGCGGGTAAGATGCATCAGCACAACGATGGCAAGCCGCATGTAGATGCTGAGCTGTGCCGCAATTGTAAGAGATGCGGTAAGGAGTGCGGTTCCAACGCTATCTCCTACGAGACAGGCAAGGCTGTTATCCATCAGGATATCTGCAAGGGCTGCGGACGCTGCATCGGTGCATGTGCATTCGACGCTATCTCCAACGACAACGAGAATGCGAACGAGATCCTCGGCTGCAAGATCGCTGAGTACACAGCAGCAGTTGTAAGCGGAAGACCGACCTTCCATGTATCCATCGTACGTGATATCTCCCCGAACTGTGACTGCCACGGCGAGAACGACGCTCCGATCCTTCCGAACATCGGAATGTTCGCTTCCTTCGACCCGGTTGCTCTGGACCAGGCTTGCGTAGACGCATGTCAGGCAGAGACACCGATCAGAAACAGCCAGCTGGGTGATCACCTCCACGAAGAGGGCTGGGAGCATCATCATGACCACTTCATGGACAGCAACCCGAACGTTCGCTGGAAAGAGACTCTGGAGCACGGCGAGAAACTGGGCATCGGTACAAGAGAGTATGAGCTGATCAAGCTGTAATTTAAGAATATATTCAAGGAGTCATCGCATGAGTGCGATGGCTCCTTTGTCTTTCTGTGCTATACTGGAAAAAAACAATATCTTAAAAAGGAATGATCATATGATAGCCAATTACCATACACACACCTGGCGCTGCATGCACGCCACCGGAACAGAGAAAGCTTATGTTGAGAATGCAATCGAAGGCGGACTTAAGATTCTGGGATTTTCGGATCACACACCTCAGCTCTACCCTGATGGTTATGTAAGCAGTTCCAAGATGACACCGCAGCAGCTTGAAGGATACGTAGACACAGTTCTGAAACTGAAAGAGGAATATAAGAACGATATCGAGATCCATGTGGGACTGGAGACAGAGTATTATCCGGCTATCTTCGATAAGCTTCTTGATTTCATCTCAGATTATCCGATCGAATACATGCTGCTTGGCCAGCACAATCTTGGAAATGAGATCGGAGACTTTTTCAGTGGTGCACCTACAGATGATGTAAGCAATCTGACCCGCTATGTAGATCAGTGCATCGAGGCGATCGATACCGGCTGCTTCACCTATGTTGCGCACCCGGATCTGATCTATTACACCGGTCCGGATGAGATCTATATCCCGGAGATGACCCGTCTTGCGCAGCATGCGAAGAAAAAAGATATCCCTCTGGAGATCAACTTCCTGGGCCTTATGGAAGACCGGAACTATCCGGATGCAAGATTCTGGAAGATCGTAGAAGCGACCGGAAACAGAGTGATCTTCGGTTCAGATGCTCACGTAGAGCATAAGGTATGGAACCCTGAGACACTGAAGAAAGCAGAGGCAATGGTAAAGGAAAATCATCTGCATCTGATCGACACAGTGGATCTGGTAAAACCTGTAAGAAAATAAAATATTAACTGAGGTGTGACCGGAGCACGCATATTTCTGTCCTGATAGATGAGAACATATGACTTGCTTTCTGAAACAGCAGGACAGAGCGATGGGAACACTGACGGAAAAAGTAAAGGGAGGAGAGATGTGCATGTTGAAGGACAGTGAAATCGTGGATCTTTACTGGAAAAGATCCCAGGATGCGATCGCTCAGAGTGATCTTCGATACGGAAGATACTGCCACAGCATTGCATATCGCATCCTCTATAGCCAGGAAGATTCGGAAGAGTGTGTCAATGATACCTGGATGCAGGCATGGAAAGTGATTCCGCCCCAGCGTCCGGTTCTTCTGAAAGCCTTTCTGGGAAAGATCACCAGAAATCTGGCACTGAACCGATATGAGGCATCCCATGCTCAGTTCAGAGGCGGCGGTCAGACTGCAGCGTGTCTGGATGAACTGGATGAATGTATTCCTGATAACAGACGCGAAGAAGATATCGCTGACAGAATGACTCTGACGGATTGTCTGAATACGTTTCTGGGTGAGCTGGGAGAAGAAGAAAGAATCATCTTCGTGCGCCGTTACTGGTACTATTGCTCTGTCAAGTAAATCGCTCAGGTAATGAACCTGGGAGAATGCAAGGTCAAGATGACTCTGATGCGCACGAGAAACAAGCTTCGTGAATATCTAGAGAAAGAGGGCGTGCAGATATGAAAAAAGAAGACCTTGCGAGAGCACTGAACGATATCGATGAGAAGTACATACTGGAGGCGGATCCTGAGACTGCATCTGATGAGAACTCTACGAAGGTAACTTCATTCAGACAGAAGAGAATTCGCCAGTGGGGAAGCCTTGTTGCGGCCTGTCTGGTATGTGTGATCGGCATCAACGTATATAACGGATATTCAAAACGCCGGATGAATGATACCGCTAAGAGTGAAGATACACAGCCTGCTCTGATGCAGGAGATCAACAGCGAAGCAGAAGAACAGCCGGCACAGCTCTATGCACTGAACAACGCAGATGCAGGTGCAAGCAAAGCAGAGGATGCAGAGGCGACAGCGGATGAGTCATATGATCTTGCAGCAGCACCGGAAGGAGCAGCAGAAGCATCTATGGAAGATGGCGCAGAAGCTATGGAAGAAGCAGCTGTAGAGCAGGAAACCTGTCTGGCAAGTACAGGCAATCCGTGGGAAGACCACGAAACTTTGAAGGAAGCTGAAACAGCAGCAGGTTTCAATGTAGTTCTTCCTGAGAATGCAGAGATGATCAGTGATTGGGCCAAGCTGTCCTATCGGACTATGAAGGATTACATGATCGAAGTCATCTACTCTGATGAAGAAGAGAATGAAGGACTACGCATCAGGAAAGCAAGCGGCTGGGAAGATGTCAGCGGGGACTATAACACCTATCAATCAGAGGAGACGGTAACACTTGAAGGAACCGATACAGAAGTAACACTGCGAGGCGACGGCAAGTATGTAGGAAGTGCGATCTGGCACGACAGCGATTATTCCTATGCCATCGATCTGGATCAGGCAAAGCTGACACAGGAAGAAGTTCTGGAGCTGATCGCTCAGATCGATAACTGACGAGCTATTTGGGGGAGATATAATGCGTTTATTTATTGCAGTACCCGTGGAAGACATCTTCAACTTGGCCCTGATCGCGGTCAAGCACGTCCTTCAGAAGCAGCGGGCGACGGGAAATTTCGTGCCTGCGCATAACCTTCATATGAGATTGGCTTTTATCGGAGAAGTTAAGGATGCGGAACCGGTCAAGAAGGTCATGCATTCTATGCCGCCGGAGGCATTCAGACTGGCGCTGGATGGGAGCGGCTTCTTCTCTGATCTGATGTGGGTCGGAGTAAAGGGAAACCAGAAGCTGAAAAAGTATGCGGCAGACCTCAGAAAAGCACTGAAGGATGCCGGCATTCCGTGCGATGACGAGAAGTTCGTTCCGCACATCACTGTCATCAGAAAGTACAAGGGAAAAAGACCGAACGGACTTGTTATTCCCAAGGAAGAGATGGTGGTAAAGAAAGTATCTCTGATGAAGTCTGAGACGAAGGACGGAAAGACAGTTTATAAAGAGATCGCAGCGGTGGCTGCAGGAAAGTAAAGAGAGGCGGATGCGGGTTTACATGACCTGCATCCGCTTTTCGTCTGATGAATGCCTCGCTCATGATCAAATAAAGAGAATGGGAACCAATCCACAAGTTTTTACATAATCCTGTGACCATTCCTCCTTCCTTCCTGTCATATAGGTTAGAGCAGATAAAAACACTGGCCGTAAAGATGGAGAAGGAGGAAACTATGAGGAACAGAAAGTATATGAAGAGAACAGGAGCAATCGTTCTGACTGCTGTTATGTTAAGTTCGACAGGTTGTGGTTTGGTAAGTAAAGATGCCGGCATGCAGGAAATTATCAATATCATCAGCAACGGCACAGCATCCAAGACAGATCCGTCAGCTCCCGCAGGCAAGACCGGTGAAGTATATGTTCTGGAAGAAAGTATGGCAGAGGGATACGCAGATATGTCAGCCCCGGGATTCTACATGAGTTCAAATATGTCGGCCCCCGACTGGAACACAGAGGAATACAGCTACATCCGTGAAAACGGCTGGATGTCCGCATCTGCTTCCCCGTTCTCAACATTCGCTGCAGATGTTGACACGGCATCTTATGCGAATGTGCGCAGAATGCTGCTGGACGACTTAGATGTACCGGAAGATGCTGTGCGCATCGAAGAACTGATCAACTATTTCCATTACAGCTATGAGGGGCCGAAGGAGGGCGAACCATTTGGCGTTACGACGCAGATCGCGCCTTGTCCGTGGGATGAAGAGACGAAACTGCTTCTGGTGGGACTTGCCACGGAAAAAGTGAACAAGGAAGAGATGCCGCCGTCCAACCTGGTGTTCCTGATCGATACATCAGGCTCCATGGATGACCCGGATAAACTTCCGCTGGTGCAGCAGTCCTTCAGACTTCTTGCAGAGACACTGGGAGAAGAAGACAGAATCTCCATAGTCACTTATGCAGGAGATGACACGGTAGTGCTGGAAGGTACACATGGCGATGAGCAGAATGAGATCATAGAAGCCATCGAAGACCTGATGGCAGGCGGCGGAACGAACGGTGCATCCGGTATCGAGACAGCCTACAGACTGGCAGAAGAAAACTTCATCGAGGGCGGAAACAACCGTGTGATACTGGCTACGGACGGAGACTTCAATATCGGCATCAGCGACGAAGGATCCCTGACCAGACTGATCGAAGAGAAAGTCAGGGGCGGCGTATTTCTCTCAGTTCTGGGTTTCGGCTGGGGAAATATCTCCGATACCAACATGGAAGCACTGGCAGACCATGGCAACGGCAATTATCACTATATCGACAGCAAATCAGAAGCCAGAAAAGTCCTGATCGAAGAGGCGGGCGGAAATCTGCTGACAGTGGCGAAGGATGTGAAGCTGCAGGTCGAATTCAATCCGGCAATGGTCAAGGGTTACAGACAGATCGGTTACGAAAACAGACAGATGGCAGCAGAAGATTTCGCTGATGACACCAAGGACGGCGGCGAGATCGGAGCAGGCCACCAGGTTACCGTTCTGTACGAGATCGTACCGGCAGACTCTGAGAAAAAAATTCCTCAGGTCTCCAGCAGATATCAGAAGACGGAAGAAGCAACAGAAGGCACAGAGGAAGCCGGTACTGCAGCAGAACAGGCAGGAGAATGGCTGAATGTAAGCATCAGATACAAGGAGCCGACAGGCGACACAAGCAAACTTCTCGAGTATCCGGTTGGAAGCGAAAACATCACCGAGACCATGAGTGATGATCTGTCCTGGGCAGCAGGTGTTGCACAGGCAGGCATGATCCTGAGAAACAGCGAATATGTGGGCACAACTCAGCTCAGCGAAGTAAAGAGCCGCATGAGAAAACTGGCCGATGCAGATCCGGAACATGAAGATCAGAGAGACGAGTTCGTATATCTGCTCGGCAGGATCGAAAACGCAGAGGAGAACTGAAGCCGCAGTTGTAAGTTGGCAGAATATGAGGTATCGTTATCTCCGGATATGATAATTAAGTTAAGACTGAAATCCATGAAGGAGAATAGATATGCCTTGTACAACTATCCTGGTCGGAAAGAAAGCCAGTTACGACGGCTCCACCATCATTGCGAGAAATGATGACTCAGGAGCAGGTCACTTTACAGCAAAGAAATTCGTCATCGTAAAACCGGAGGATCAGCCGAGAGAGTATACTTCCGAGATCTCTCATGTGACCGTAAAACTTCCGGATGACCCCATGCGCTACAGCTCCGTTCCAAATGCTGTAAAAGGCGAAGGCATCTGGGCAGCCTGTGGTGTCAACGAAGCTCACGTCAGCATGACAGCTACCGAGACCATCACCACCAATGAAAGAGTTCTTGGGGCTGACCCGCTTGTTAAGCTGCAGCCTGCAGAGGATGGAAAAGCAGAAGTTCCGGGCGGCATCGGTGAGGAAGATCTTGTTGTTCTGACACTTCCTTATATTCGCAGCGCAAGAGAAGGCGTGAAGCGCCTGGGCAGCCTGCTGAAAGAATACGGAACCTATGAGAACAACGGTATCGCTTTCCAGGATCTGGATGAGATCTGGTGGCTTGAGACCATCGGCGGACATCACTGGATCGCCAGAAGAGTACCGGATGATGTGTATGTCGTAATGCCTAACCAGCTGGGAATCGATACATTTGACCTGAAGGATGCCCTGGGCGAGCAGAAGAACTTCATGTGCTCTGAGGATATGGCTGAGTTCATCGAGGAAAATCATCTGAACCTGTCCTTGAATCCGGACGAGCTCAACCCGAGAGAAGCTTTCGGAAGTCACGACGACTCCGACCACGTTTACAACACACCGCGTGCATGGTTCATCGAACGTTTCCTGAACCCGCACACCTATGTGTGGGATGGCCCGGATGCTGAATTCACACCGCTCAGCGATGACATTCCGTGGTGCCTGGTGCCGGAGCGCAAGGTCACCATCGAAGATGTGAAGTATGCTCTGTCCGGACATTACCAGGGAACTCCGTACGACCCATATCTCAAGTACGGTGATACAAGCATGAAAGGTGCTTACCGCAGCATCGGTGTCAACCGCACAGACTTCATGGGCCTTATTCAGATGAGACCTTACGTCGGTGAGGAAGAGCGAGCTGTAGAATGGCTTTCCTTCGCGTCAAATGTATTCAACGCAGCAGTGCCTTTCTACGCTGAAGTAACCAGAACACCTGAGTACCTGTCCTGCACAACAGAGGAAGTCTCCACAGACAGCTTCTACTGGACAAGCCGTATGGTAGCAGCACTGGCTGACTCAGCATATGGTAAGTGCATCGCCCATATCGAGCGCTACCAGCAGGCAGTACAGTCTCAGGGACATGCGCTGATCGGCAAGTACGACAAGCTGTGCAAGGCTGCTGCTTCAGCTGACGAGAAGCTTCAGCTCCGTGAGCAGGCGAACGAAGAGATCGCAGCTATGGTAAAGAAAGAGACAAGTAAAGTACTGGATAAGGTTCTGTTCGAGGCGAGCAGCAACATGAAGAACCAGTACGCAAGATCCGACTGCTGATAAAGGAAAAAACAGCAGGACGTATTTGCTGACAAATGCAAATTCGTCCCGCTGTTTTTTTGTTGTAACAAAATTGGGACAACCGGAAGTATATGATGTCCTTGTAACCGATAAAGCAAGAATTCCTACATACTTAGTTAATAGAATTGCAATACTATATATAGTGCTAGATTATTGACTAGGACACAGTATGTTGTTAAACTTAAAGCTGTCGGGTGATGATATTAAAGACGTTTTTTGGGGAGAAACGGAGACAGGACGATGAAGATGAGAATTGCGGGGGTAAAAAAGCATTCATCCGTGAATGGACCGGGAGTGAGATATGTGATCTTCTTCCAGGGATGCATTCACCATTGCCGTCAGTGCCAGAACCCGGAGACTTGGGATAGATCAGGCGGAGAAGAGAAGGATACTGCCGAGGTGATCAGTGAGATGCTTGAGACCAGATATCTGGATGGCATCACTCTGTCGGGCGGAGATCCGCTTCTGCAGCCGGAAGCTGCCGCTGAGATCGCAAGAGCTGCGAAAGAGAAGGGCCTCAATGTGTGGGCTTACACCGGATGGACCTGGGAACAGCTGATGAATCAGGAAGCAGGTCAGGAAGTGTCAGAGGCTCTTAAGTATATCGATGTTCTTGTGGACGGCAAGTTCATGCAGGAACTGAAGAGCAATGACGTGATCTGGAGAGGCAGCAGCAACCGGCGGCTGATATGGGCCGCAAGAAGCTTGGAAGAAGGAAAGGTATTAACTCTGAAGGGGAAGGAAGAACAATGGTTGATGTGAATTATGTGATCAAGCGGAGCGGAGAAAAGGTACCGTTTGACGAGAAGAAGATCGAGAATGCAGTGGCTAAGGCATTTCTTGCTACAGGCGAGCTGGAGGCCAGAGATGTTTCAACGATGTCCAGAGCCATCGAGCTGATGGTTCGCACAGCGCTGGGAGATCAGAACCTGGAGACAGCCGATGTAGAGCAGATTCAGGACCAGGTGGAAAGAATCCTGATGAAGTGCGGCTATCCGCAGACAGCGAAGTCCTATATCCTCTACCGCAATCAGCGCGAGAAGATCAGAGAGACGAAGAGCACACTGCTGGACTATAAGAAACTGGTCGACGGCTACATCGGAGCCGAGAAGGACTGGAGAGTTAAGGAGAATTCCACTGTAACCCAGAGTCTGGGCGGCTTCATCCTGTCCAACTCCGGAGCCATCACAGCCAACTACTGGCTGAGCGAAGTCTATGACAGAGAGATTGCGGAAGCACACAGAAACTGCTTCATCCATATTCATGATCTGTCCATGCTTTCAGGCTACTGCGCAGGCTGGAGCCTGAAGCAGCTGATCAGAGAAGGTATGGGAGGCGTTCCGGACCGTATCTCTTCCTCACCGGCTAAGCATCTGAGCACCCTCTGCAACCAGATGGTCAACTTCCTGGGCATCATGCAGAACGAGTGGGCAGGAGCACAGGCTTTTTCATCCTTCGATACTTATCTGGCTCCGTTCGTCAGAGCAGATAACCTGACATATAAAGAAGTCAAGCAATGCATCCAGTCCTTCATCTACGGCGTGAATACACCGTCCCGTTGGGGATGCCAGGCACCGTTTACGAACATTACACTGGACTGGACCGTTCCGGAAGATATGCAGGATACACCTGCTATCGTCGGCGGCAAGGATATGGATTTCACATACGGTGACTGCAAGAAAGAGATGGACATGGTCAACAGAGCATTCATCGAGACCATGATCGAAGGAGATGCTGAGGGAAGAGGCTTCCAGTATCCGATTCCGACTTACTCCATCACAAGTGAATTCGACTGGTCCGATACAGAGAATAACCGTCTTCTGTTCGAGATGACAGCCAAGTACGGAACACCATACTTCTCCAACTATATCAACTCCGATATGAAGCCTTCCGATGTCAGATCCATGTGCTGCAGACTGCGCCTGGATCTCAGAGAGCTGCGCAAGAAGGGCGGCGGATACTTCGGTGCAGGTGAGAGTACAGGGTCCATCGGCGTCGTAACAGTGAACCTGCCCAGATTGGCATATCTGTCTAAGACGAAGGAAGAGTTCTACAGGATGCTCGACCACTACATGGATATATCAGCAAGATCTCTGCGCGTGAAGAGAGATGTCATCACCCGCCTGATGGAAGAAGGAATGTACCCGTACACCAGAAGATATCTGGGCAAGTTCGACAATCATTTCTCAACCATCGGCCTTGTGGGCATGAACGAAGCACTGGAGAACGCATGCTGGGCACGCACCGATCTGACACAGGAAGAAGGAAGAAAACTTTCAGTAGAGATCCTGCAGCACATGCGTGATCGCCTGTCTGACTATCAGGAAGAGTATGGAGATCTCTACAACCTGGAGGCAACACCGGCAGAGTCCACGACTTATCGTTTCGCTAAGCATGATACAGAGGATTATCCAGATATCATCACAGCAGCGAAGAATGGCCAGTCTCCATACTACACGAACAGCAGCCATCTGCCTGTCGGATACACGGACGATATCTTCGACGCTCTGGAGATGGAGGATGAGATGCAGACTCTGTATACATCCGGAACAGTTTTCCACGGTTTCCTGGGTGAGCGTCTTCCGGACTGGAAGAGTGCAGCAACTCTTGTTCGCAAGATCGCTGTGAACTTCAAGCTGCCCTACTATACATTGTCACCGACCTACTCGGTATGTCCGGAACACGGATATATTGCCGGTGAGCATTTCACCTGCCCGCACTGCGGCAAGAATGCAGAAGTTTATTCCAGGATCACCGGTTACTATCGTCCGGTAAGGAACTGGAATGACGGTAAGGTATCGGAATTCGAAAACAGAAAGACTTACGAGTCTGTCGAGAAAGAAGTTGTAAAGAAGAGTATGGAAGGCGAGACATCAGCAGAGAAGACTGCCGATCAGATCCGCATGGAGATGGCAGACAAGCAGGCAGAGAGAACTCAGAAGATCACCTCTGATGCAGAGGAGCCGATTCTGCTTACGACTAAGACCTGCCCCAACTGCCGAATTGCGAAACAGGTCCTGAATCAGGCAGGTGTGGATTATCAGGTAGCATTTGCCGAGAATAAAGAGGGAGCGAAGCTGGCAAGGCAGTATCGCGTTACGAATGTTCCGGTCCTTCTGGTTCCCGGTGATGACGGATATGAGGTTATCCGCACGCTGAATGAGATCAGAGGATATGCTGTGAAGGAAGCAGAAAAAGAATAAAAAAGTGATGCGTATGTAAGAAGCAGTCAGGGGGAGATAGAAATCTCCCCCTGCTTTACTGTTGCTTTATTCGCTTGTAAGGAATGCTTTAATTCTGGCGTCATCCAGTTCTTCGCCAATGACAATGATAACTTCCTGTCCGTGAGCACATGACTGCATGGATATGCCGGCGGTGTTGGCATTGATCTGAATCCACTGATCATCCCCGGTGGGAAGGAAGCCTTTTACGCGGATCACGTGACCGAAGGCCGGATCGGTGAAAAGCTTCTCTGTCTTAGCCTCCAGCTGCTCAGGAGACAGACTTAATTCATAGTAGAAGAGAGAGGTGAAGTGCCCCTCGGTGATATCAGGCATCTTCACGAAGTCGGCCAGCATATATTCTACTCTGGAGAGCTTTCTATATTGTTCATCGGTCAGATCGAACTTCTGATCCTTCATGGATACGGAGATCATATTCGAGGGACGGAAAGTACGGTCGCAGTGGAACTTGCGTCCTGCTCTGTTGATCTGTTCCAGAACAGCTTCTGTCCTGTCTTCGGGATAGAGGTCACTGTGGCTTAAGATTATTCTTCCGGCATCGGCACACTGGGAGAGAAGAAGATATTCGGCAGCTTCCGACAGGTCGGAAGGAATACCGGCGTCCACTATGGTCAGAACACTGCCTATTCTGTACCAGTTATCGAGAGGCGCTTCGCGGAGCAGATCGAAGAATTCATCCACATCGAATACGCCTGATGGTTCCACGATGACTCTGGTATAGCCGGACATAGCCATGGCGATCAGCTTGGTGCGGAAACGTCGGGCATGGGTCTGGGCATCATCGCCTCCGATGATCATCTCCATCTCACAATTATCGCCGGTGAGATCTTTCAGAAGCATCATATCCACATTGATTGCGCCGTAATCATTTTCCAGAATACAGACATTTTCGCCCTGGGAGATGAGATACTCCACATAACCGCGGATAAATGTTGTCTTTCCTGACCCGAGAAAGCCTGTGATCAGATCAATTGTAACCATGCAGAAAACCTCCTGAAACAGCGTAGATATAAGCTTTTTCCATTGTACGTAGAAACGCACAAAAAAGCATCTCGTAAATTGGACAAAATTGCAAACAAATTAACAGAAAATAACAGTATTTACCAGAAAATAAAACAAAATATAGATAATTAAGGCAGTAATAAACTAATAATAGAATTAAAAATGAAATATTATCTAAAAATAACTTGACAGATCATGAAAGCAGGGTTATATTATAGACACAAAGAAACAAGAGAAAAACAAAAGACAAAAGAACAAAACACAGAAACAAAAAATCACAAGGAGGACAGTCCAAAGTACAACTAACCGAAGTACCTAAAAACTGATCAGGCAAAGATCAGACGAAGAAAGAGAGGTTATATAGTGAAACTTCAGATTACACATTAAAAGAGCTGTTCGATGACGAGAAAGTCGAGCAGCTCTTATTCATTGCGTTTTTATCGACGTTGTCCCCGGGACAGCGCTTTTTTTATGCGTAAAATCGGCGTTTTATGTAGATTCTGTGTCCTGATTGGTTTATAA
>R21__coassemble_1621_pt1 | contig 14750 bp, 12 predicted proteins | sample R21__metabat2_low_PE_028 | metagenome-assembled genome bin R21
GCGTCATACACTTGAAGAGCTGATCTTCCGTCATACCACAACGATCGGCATCCGCTATCGCTCTATGCACCGCGACAAGCTGGTCAGACAGGCCGGCAGCGTAGAGACTCCCTGGGGCGAAGCTAAAGTGAAGTATGCGCAGTTCGCTGATGTGAAAAAGTGCTATCCGGAAAGCGATTCTGTGACTGCTCTTGCTGAGAAGACAGGCATGAGCTATGAAGAACTGTTCTCAGTGATCAAGCAGATCGCACGCGAGCAGCAGTAAAGAAATAAAAAGGCATTATATCCTTCCTTGTCGGCAAATGACAATTTCAGGATATAATGCCTTTATTATTTACAGCAGGTACATCTTCATCTGAGACCAGGTCTCCACCAGCCTGTCCACTGACCATGCTGCGTTCGCCGGACTTGTGGATGGCAGGCAGATGGCTTCCCTCTCAAGTGTTCTCTCCTGATAGCGGTGGAACATCTTGCCGCTGGTCGCACCATTTGTATAGATCTGCTGAATGTTCGCAGTCTGCAGGATAAGGCTCAGGTCGTTGGGCACCACGTTCTTAATGCTAGAGTCGGAGGAGCCCACGATATCACAGCTTGCGATCGTATCCCACAGAGCTATGCCATGGCTGTGGAGCAGCTGCTGCTTCTCCTCGATCGTCGCGGGTACCGCTTCCTCTGTCAGGGCAGCGACCACCTTCCAGAAACGGTTCTGGGGATGTCCGTAGAAAAAGTTCTGCTGTCTGGATTTCACGGAAGGAAATGAACCCAGAATCAGTACTCTGCTGTTTTCGTCGTAAAGTGGTCCGAAGGGATGGACCAGAGATTGATATTCCATATTCACCTCGAAAAAAAGACTGCCACGCGAAGTGACAGTCTTTCTCATTGTTATTCTTAGATCACAGCTTGTTCTCAGCCTGCTTAGCTGCAAGTTCTGCTGCATCCTGAGCTGCCTTAGCTGCTGCTGCGGCTGCTTCCTGAGCCTGTCTTGCTGCTGCGTCAGCTGCGGCCTGTGCCTGTGCAACTGCATCAGTTGTAACAGTCTGAGCCTGAGTCTTCAGCGCATCGCCTTCAGCCGCTGCCTCGTCCATGCCTGCCTTGAAGTTCTGGCTGCTCTTCTTGAACATTCTGGTCAGCTTCGGAATCTGAGACGGTCCGAAGAGAAGAACCACAATGGCAAGAATGATCATTAATTCAGTAGTACCAAGTTTCATAACTAGTTACCTTCTTTCTTGGGTCTTATCAGATATTACTGATCAGTCCTCGTAGATAAAGTGGTCAAATGAAAGGTCTGCGCCACCCTGACGGTCGAAGATATTTACTGCTACGTTCATAACATCAGCGAAGTTATCATCTTCAACGAATACAGAAACTCCGTTCAGTTCCTCATTCATCTCAACCTTGACAACGCCCGGAATCTCTCTGAACTCTGTGAGGATCTGGTTTGCCTGCTCTTCATTTACAGTCTTGGATAAACGATAAAATCTTCCCATATCTATACCTTCTTCTTAAGTAATCCGGATGAATCCGGTCAAATTCGGTTTATATTTCCAGCAACGAAAGATATCTTATCAGAATTTCCCTTCAATTTCAACCACGCCGACTCTAATTCACGGGGACGTGAGTCTCCTGTAATTACAGTTTAAACAGGGTGTTCAGAATTCCTCTGCCCAGAGAAGCTCCGATGTTGCCACCCAGTCTCTTGCCGAAAGTACCGCCTACAGTCTTGCCCAGAGCATTGCCGACTTCACGGCCGATGGTTCCGACTGCTGAACTTGCCACCTTCTTAACTTCTCTCTGCTTAGCCAGAGCTTCCTTCTCAGCTGCCTTGGCTGCAGCTGCTTCTGCTCTTTCCTGCTCCTTAGCTGCTGCTGCGTCAAGCTTAGCCTGCTCTGCTGCTGCAGCTGCGGCTTCCGCTTCCTGCTTCGCAGTCATCTGCTTTCTCTGGAAGAATTCATATGCACTGTCGCGATCAACCATGATCTGATATCTGGAATACAGGATACCGCTCTTAACAGCAGTGTCTCTTGTAACGTCATCGATGGCACCCATCTTACTCTGCGGCGGCAGGATCTTCGTCTGCTGAACCATAGTCGGGATACCGTCTGAACCGAGTACGGAAACAAGTGCCTCACCGGTACCCAGGTTCTGAAGTGCTGTCTCCGTATCGAACTGCGGATTAGCTCTGAATGACTGAGCTGCAGCCTTAACTTTCTTCAGCTCTGCCGGTGTATAAGCGTGCAGTGCATGCTGGATCTTATTGCCCAGCTGTGCCAGAACACCGCCCGGAATATCACTCGGGCTCTGTGTACAGAAGTATACGCCTACGCCCTTGGAACGGATCAGTTTAACGACCTGCTCGATCTTCTGAAGCAGCTCAGGGCTTGCCATATCGAATAAGAGGTGAGCCTCATCGAAGAAGAAGATCATCTTCGGTTTCGGCAGGTCACCTACCTCCGGGAGGCTTTCGAAGAGTTCGGAAAGCATCCACAGCAGGAATGTAGCATACATTCTCGGGTTGAGGATCAGCTTCTGGCAATCCAGGACCTGAATGGTGCCTCTGCCTGTCTGATCCTGTGTCAGCCAGTCAAGAACAGAGAGTGCCGGCTCACCGAAGAACAGGTCTGCTCCCTGTGCTTCCAGTGCCATCATGGCTCTCTGAATAGCACCCAGGCTCTGCTTGGCAATGTTGCCGTATCTCAGGGAGTACTCCTTGGAATTCTCGCTGACATACTGCAGCATGGAGATCATATCCTTGGAGTCGATCAGAAGGAGTCCTTCATCATCAGCAATGCGGAATACAACTGTCAGTACATCTGTCTGCGTATCGTTCAGTGCCAGGATCTGGGAAAGCAGAAGCGGTCCCATCTCAGAGATAGTTGTGCGCAGCGGCATACCCTTCTCGCCGTATACATCCCAGTAATTGACCGGATACGGTCTGTAGCTGAAGCCATCCTCAGCAAGGCCGAATCTTGCAATTCTAGCCTGCATATCTTCGCTGTCAACGCCCGGCTGGCTCATGCCCGCAAGGTCACCCTTAACGTCTGCCAGGAATACCGGAACACCCATCTCACTGAAAGACTCTGCCAGTACCTTCAGGGTTACTGTCTTACCTGTACCGGTTGCACCTGCGATCATGCCGTGACGGTTCGCCATCTCCGGATTGATGTAGATCTTCTCATCCCCGCTTTTTCCGAAATAAACTTTATTGTCCAGTACCATCTCTGCCCTCCCGTATAAAAAATATTGCGGCTTGCCGCATCTCGTTCAGATATCGTCATTTTCCGCTAAAATGACGCAATATGTTACCTTATATTTTACACCATTCGATATGTGTTGGAAAGAAGCTACTTCTATGGTTTCAGAAGCTTCCGGCACTCTTACACAGATCGAACAGCACACACTTATCGCAATAAGGCTTCGTTCTAGCGGTGCACACCGCTCTTCCATGATCTACCAGTCGATGACAGAAATAGTTTCCCTCTTCCGGCGGAATAATTTTCCACAGTTCCCTCTCAACTTTCCCCGGTTCCTTGATGTTATCCACAAGACCGATGCGGTTCGTCAGGCGAATGCAGTGAGTATCTGTTACGATGGCAGGCTTGCCGTATACATCTCCAAGTACCAGGTTAGCACTCTTTCTTCCGACACCCGGCAGTGACAGGAGATCCTCCATATTGTCCGGCACCTTGCCGTCGAACTTATCGCGCAGCATTCTCATGCAGGCACTGATATCACGTGCCTTGCTGTTGCCCAGACCACAGGGACGAACGATCTCTTCGATCTGTTCAGGCGTAGCTGCTGCAAGCGCGTCGATGTCAGGATACTTCGCATAGAGATCCTGAACCACCACGTTTACTCTTGCATCGGTGCACTGCGCTGCAAGTCTTAAGGAAACAAGAAGTTTCCAGGCTTCATCATAATCCAGGGTGCAGTCCGCATCCGGATATTCTTTTTTCAATCTGTCAATTACTTTAAGAGCAAGCTCTTTCTTCTTGGCAAGAGCTTTATCGTCAGCCGTTTTCTTTCTGGGCATCTTATCCTCCTGAATACGCGTAATGCGCCATCCTTATTCTTTACTTTACTGCCCCATTGTGCAGAAAGAGCTGCCGCAGATGTTCCTGCGTCAGCTCTTATATCATAACTTATGTTCGTTACATTTGCACGATTACTTCACAAGATCGTCCTTGTACTTCTCCTCGCACAGATGACATGCACACTTATGTCCGTTCTTGTATTCTCTCATAGCCGGTGCCTCATTCTTACAGCGCTCTGTGCAGTAAGGACATCTGGTATGGAAATAGCATCCTGACGGCGGGTTTACCGGGCTGGGGATCTCTCCTTCCAGCAGCATGCGGTGCTCGTCTCTCAGATGGGGGTCTGCCTGTGGAATTGCGTCCATCAGGAAGTTGGTGTAGGGATGCATGGGATGACTGTAAAGTTCTTCTTTATCAGCCACCTCACAGACACGGCCCAGGAACATAACGCACACTCTGTCTGCTATAAAGTTGATAACTGACAGGTCATGACCGATGAAGAGGTATGTCAGGTTCATGCTCTTCTGCAGATGCTTGAAGAGGTTAAGGACCTGGCTCTGTACGGAAACGTCAAGCGCAGATACCGGTTCATCACAGACAAGAAGTTCCGGATCAAGGGCGATAGCTCTTGCAATACCGATACGCTGTCTCTGACCTCCTGAGAACTGATGCGGATAACGGTTCAGAAATTCCAGCGGAACGCCTACCTTGTTCATCAGTTCTTCCACCTTCTGGGTCGTCTCTTCTTTCGTTCCGCATACCCTGTGGGTAATTAGCGGTTCAGCGATGATATTTCTTACATTCATTCTGGGATCCAGACTGGCATAGGGATCCTGGAATACCATCTGCATCTTTTTACGGATGGGCTTGAACTGCTTGTCCTTCAGACCGGTGATCTCCTGATCGTGGAAATACACCTTGCCGGAGGTTGCCGGCAGCAGATGGATCAGGGTTCTTGCCAGTGTACTCTTACCGCAGCCTGACTCACCTACCAGGGCAAGCGTCTCACCCTTATAGATCTCCAGGGTAACGTCGGAGACTGCATGAAGCGTCTGTCCCTTTTTTCCGGTCTCGAAATCCTTGCACAGGTTTTCCGCCCGAAGTAAAACTTCTTTCGTTTCGCTCACTGCTCGTCTCCTCCTTCCTCTGCGCCTGCTTCCGCAGCATAATGGCATCTTACCTTATGGGTGCCTTCTGTTGCCTTGAGATCCGGCATAAACTTACGGCAATACTCTGTTGCCTTCTCGCATCTGTTGCTGAAGGAACAGCCGCTGGGCAGATGCAGGAGGTTGGGAACCTGACCCGGAATCGTATGAAGGAATTCCTTCTGTACGCCTATTCTGGGGATAGAAGCCATCAGGCCCTGCGTATACGGATGCTGACAATGGTCGAACAGTTCGAATGTCTCTGCCTGTTCCATGATCTTGCCGGCATACATAACATAGATCTCATCACAGATCTCAGCCACAACGCCCAGGTTATGGGTAATAATGAGAACAGACATATCGTTTTCCTTACACAGCTGTTTCATCAGACGAAGGATCTGTGCCTCGATGGTTACGTCAAGTGCTGTGGTCGGCTCGTCAGCAATCAGAAGTTTAGGCCTGCAGACCATGGCCATAGCGATCATGACTCTCTGACGAAGGCCGCCGGAAAGCTCATGTGGGTAGACATTATATCTCTTCTCAGCCTCCGGGATGCCTACCTTGCGGAACATCTCGATGGTCTGAGCCCTGGCTTCTTCCTTGGACATGGATCTGTTGTGGACAAGCAGTGCTTCACTTACCTGACGCCCCACTTTCAGAACCGGATTGAGGGAAGTCATCGGCTCCTGGAAGATCATGGAGATGTCGTCTCCGCAGATCTTTCTGAGCTGTCTCTCCTTCAGGCCGGTGATCTCCTTATCTTCCAGATAGATATGTCCGCCGGCGATCTTACCGGGGTACTTCAGAAGTCCCATGACAGATTTCGCTGTCATACTTTTACCGCAGCCGGATTCTCCTACCAGACCCACGATCTTTCCTCTGGGAATGACCAGGTCCACACCGTTTACTGCAGGTACTTCACCTTTCGCTGTAAAGAATGAAGAATGCAGATCTTCGATCTTCAATACATATTCATGAGAACTCATACTCTGCTCCTTCCTCTTACTGTGTCTTCATGTACGGATCCATAACGTCTCTGAGACCGTCGCCCAGGAAGTTGAATGCCAGTACTACTACCATGATCGCAAGAGACGGTGCAAGTGCAAGCCAGGGCTGTGAAAACAGGAACTGCTTGGACTGGTTTACCATCAGCCCCCAGGAAGCTGCAGGCGGCTGAACACCGATACCCAGGAATGAAAGGGTACTCTCTGACAGAATAGCTGACGGTACATTCAGGGTGAACAGTACGATCAGCGACGGTACGCAGTTCGGCAGGATATGACGGAACATGATCTTGAAGTTGCTGACACCTATGGATCTTGCTGCCTCAACATATTCTGTTTCCTTCAGACTCAGGGTATGAGATCTGACTACACGCGCTACGCTCGCCCAGCCTACAAGAGCCAGGGCGATGAAGATATTGATGATAGAACTTCCCAGTGTGTACATGATTACCATCGCCAGAAGAAGTGACGGAATGGAAAGCATGATATCTGCAAGACGCATCAGCACATAGTCTACCCAGCCGCCGAAATATCCGGCCAGAAGTCCTACCACGATGCCGACTGTCAGTGAGATACAGGTCGGAAGAATACCTACGATGAGAGATACTCTGGATCCATAAAGGATACGTGAGAAGACGTCTCTTCCCAGCTCATCTGTACCGAACCAGTGCTGTGCACTCGGTGCGGAAAGTCTTGCCATAAGGTCCTGCTGTGACTCTTTATAGGGAGCAATAACAGGTGCGAAGACAGCAAGAAGAATGATGATCAGAATCACGGCTGCAGAGAATACTGCCAGCTTGTTCTGGCTTGCCATTCTGCCCAGCTGTTCCAGCAGTCCGTCCTTCTCTCCGATCTCACTGGACAGGTCAACGGCTGACTTATTATCGCGCTCTGCAATTTCTTCCAGAGACATTTTTTTCTTGATGGCCATCCGTCATACCTCCTTTCTGATTCTCGGATCCAGTACGGAATAAAGCAGGTCCGCAAGGAAGTTGCCGAGTACGACGATTACTGTGGTGAACAGCACGGTACCCTGAAGCAGCGGCATGTCTCGCGTCTGGATCGCAGTTGTTGCCAGTCGTCCTATGCCCGGAATTGCGAAAACACTCTCAGTGATGACCCCACCGGAAAGCATAGATGAAAACTGAAGTGCCATCATGGTAACGACCGGAAGCATAGCGTTCTTCAGAGCATGGCCTACGATAACTGATGCATTCGCCACACCCTTCGCTTTCGCTGTGTCGATATAATCTGCCTGCATGACTTCCAGCAGGGAAGATCTGGTCATACGGGCAATACTTCCCGCACTGTTCCATCCCAGCGCAATAGCCGGAAGAATCATTCCATAGAAGCTGCCGTCAGAAGTAAGGGCAAATGCTTTGATCTTGAACGCAAGCAGATACTGCAGGAACAGCGATGTCATGAATACAGGCATTGAGATACCTGCCAGTGCACCGACCATGAACAGTCTGTCCAGCAGCTTATTCTGTCTGATCGCAGCAATGATACCGGCTACCAGACCGACGATCCAGGCGAATACTGCTGCCATCATGGCCAGTTTCAGCGTATATGGAAATGCTTCCAGGATAATACCTGTAACAGAGCGGTTCAGGGAATAACTCTGTCCCAGATCTCCTCGCACTGCATTCGCCAGATACATAAAGAACTGCACTATGATGGGTTTATTCAGACCCATATTTTCTGTCAGACGATCGATCGTCTGCTGGTTAACATGTTCTCCAAGAAGTACGGAGACCGGATCGCCCGGGATGATACGCAGCATGATAAAGATCAGCAGGATAACACCCAGAATAACCGGAACCATACTCAGGACTCGTTTCCAGATCCCCTTCATGGAATAATCCCTTTCTTTTTTCAGAGCAAAATTGTTAGCGTAATTAAAACTATTTTATCAGAAAAGCCTGCCCCTCTCAATGAGAACGGCTGCTTCTCTTGTAAGTGTCCATATAGTATGGGCACTTACAAGAGAAGGCCGGCTGCCATGTTCTGCAGCCGGCCCCCTTCTGATCTTCATGTCAGATGATCGACCTTATTTCATTGTAACGCCGCTGAATGAGAAATCACTGTATCCTGCCCAGTGCGGAACGAAGCTTTCTACGTTCTCACTGATTGCGAACAGATGTGTACGGCTGAACATCGGAACCCATGCTGCGTCTTCCTGAACGATCTTCTTCTCGAGTGCTGCATATTCAGCATTTCTCTCATCTACGTCCTGGATGGTACGGGCATCGCGAACACGCTTCATAACATCTGCATCCGGGTAGTTCAGGGAACGAAGCTTGCCGTTTCCTTCATTGCCATAGAAGGTATAGATGAAGTTATCCGGATCGTTGTAGTCAGCTGTCCACTGTGATACGAAGGATGTCATCTCGCCGCTCTTTCTCAGATCAAGCCAGCTTGCTGAGTCATAGCTTACGATGTTGGCTGTGATGCCTACTGCTGCAAGATTTTCAGCAACGATCTGAAGAACGTTGAGGTTAGCCTGGCTGGAGCTGGAGTCTGCTGAGATCTCCATCTCGAAACCGTCAGCGTAGCCTGCTTCTTCAAGGAGCTTCTTAGCGCCTTCCGGATCATAAGCGATCTGTCCCTGGTTCTCCTCGGAATAACCGATCAGACCTGCCGGGAAGATACCGTCAACCAGCTGTCCTGCACCGCCATAGATAGCGTCAAGGATAGTCTGGCGGTCGATTGCCATCTGGATAGCTTTACGAACATTGACATCGTTCAGCGGTTCAACGTTCTCGTTCAGAGCAAAGTATGTGGTTGCCAGACGATTACCGGAAACCAGCTTATCAGCGTATGCAGTCTTATAAGTAGAATCAACGATTGCAGAGTCTACATAGTCAAGGTCGATGATGTCGATCTCGCCGCTCTGATACATCATGCTCAGTGTGGACGGATCCGGAACGATCTTGATGTTTACAGTAGAAGCACTCGGTGCCTCACCCCAGTAGTTCGGGTTGGCTTCCAGTGTTACGTGGTCATTGGTTACCCACTCAGTGATAACATACGGACCTGAGCCAATCGTCTTAGCCGGATCGATACCGAAGTCATCGCCTGCTTCTGTTACGTTCTTCTCACTTACGATACTGCAGGATGCCGCTGCCATCTCATTCAGGAAACCTGCGAACGGCTCTTCCAGTGTGAACTCGATGGTATGGTCATCAACAACGTTAAGACCTTCCAGGCTGTCAGCTTCGCCATCCAGGCAAGCCTGCGCACCCTTGATGGAAGCAGCCCAGTCAGTTGCCACACTGTCTTCCAGAGTGATCATGCGGTTGAATGTAAATGCTACGTCACTTGCTGTGAGCGGTGTTCCGTCGGAGAACTGTACATCATCTCTCAGTGTGAATGTATAGGTAAGTCCGTCTTCAGATACAGAATAATCTGTAACCAGGCTGTTGACCAGCTCGGTGGAGCCGTCTTCGTTCAGCTTGATATCGAACAGGCGGTCAAAGATGTTCTGCGGTACGCTGTAGTTGGATGTTGTCTTGCATACATCCATGGTAGCCATGTCAGAATTCCATGCAACGTTAAGAACCTTGCCGTCGTCTGCCATTGCTGTGCCTGCTGCGGTAAGAGTCAGGACGCCTGCTGCGAGTAATGCTGTGAGCAGGGTTTTTCCGGTCATTTTTTTGCTCATTGTCATACCTCTCTTTTGAAAAAATACACTTGTTTTCCCCTTCAAAAATGCTTCAGCTGCAGATCTCCGTTACACAAAAGGCGCCGCCCTTATGCCGGGTGCGCCTTTGCAGCTTTGAATTGACTGAATTATACCATGGCTATTACACTTTTACAAGGTAAAGTGTAAATTTCTTAATAAAGAAAAGGAATTTCCGAAATTATTTCGGCCAAGTACGATTTTACAAGGCAGGATACCAAAAGTTTCCGTTTTTTGCTGAATTACAGATTCTCCATATAGAAACGTTCTGCATTCTTATAAAAGATCTTCTCCACCAGTCTCTCTGAGAAACCATTCTTCAGAAGTGCCTCTGCAAGGAGCTGCATATCGCCGGCTCCCTTGATCTCCAGATCACCTTCGATACCATCGAAATCACTTCCCAGAGCCAGGATATCCTCACCGCCCACATCGACCATATGTCTTGCGTGGATAACCATATCGGAGATCCTGGACTTTACATTGTCGCGGTTCGGATTCGGATCCAGGAAAGATGCGCAGTAGTTCAGACCGATCAGACCGCCTCTCTCTGCCATGGCCCGGATCATATCATCTGTCAGATTGCGTACATGTCCGCATACTTCTCTTGAGCTGGAATGACTTGCGGCAAAAGGTCTCTTGCTGTACTTAACTACATCCCAGAAACCTCCATCGGACAGATGGGATACATCCAGGATCATATGCAGATCTTCCATCTCTTCCAGAAATTCGATGCCCTTCTGTTTCAGTCCTTTATCTGCTACCGGTGCGCACGGCCACAGCTGTGCAACACCATCGCCCGGTACATTATTCGGATAAGCCAGTCCGTTTTCATGGTTCCAGGTCAGTGTCATCATGCGCACTCCCAGCCGATACAGGTTTCTCAGAACGCGGATATCATCTCTGCACACGGCGCCTTCTTCCACTGTAAGCATTGCACCGATCTTACCGCTCCCTGCAAGCTCCTTGATATCTTCCGGTGATTTTACCTGCATCACACGATCCGGATATTTCTTCAGAAGTTCATAATAGACATCGATCATCTGCAGGCAGGACTGAAGCGGATCCTCATAGGTCCTCTCCAGATTTACGAAGCAGGCGAAACACTGCAGAAGATAGTCTCCCTTCTCCAGCTTATTCAGGTCTATCATCAGGTCATTGTTTTCGAAGCTGATCGGGCTTCCCGCATTAGCTGCACGCTGCAGCGCGGAAAGTGTATCACAGTGAAGATCCCATACTTTCATAAACATTTCTCCTTGTCTAGCGGACATTTTTCCACATTATACTGCTGATTTCCACAGGTGTGAAGCGAAACAGAAAAAGCCGGTGCCTGACGGACTTCCGCAGTGTCCGCCGGTACCGGCTAATTCTATGATTGAAGATAATGCATCGATATAAATAGTTAAATAGCCTTGCCCAGGAACTGACTCTGGTAAAGGTTATAGTAGAACCCTTTCTGGTGCATGAGCGACTGATGGTCACCCTGCTCGATGATGTGACCGTCCTTCATGACAAGGATCACATCCGCGGTTCGGATAGTGGAAAGTCTGTGTGCAACGATGAAGCTTGTTCTGCCTACCATCATTGCATTGAAGGCTTCCTGAATCTTGAGCTCTGTTCTGGTATCGATGGAGCTGGTCGCTTCGTCCAGAATCAGCATGGACGGATCACTCATCATAACGCGGGCGATACAGAGCAGCTGTCTCTGTCCCTGTGAGAAGTCTTCTCCGTTCTCTGACACCTGTGTATCATAGCCCTTGGGAAGCTTGCTGACGAAGGAATGAATGTGACAGGTCTTCGCAACCTTGATCATATCTTCCTCTGAAATATCAGGATTTCCCATGGTGATATTCTCACGGATGGTACCTGACTTCAGCCAGGTATCCTGAAGTACCATGCCGTAACCGCCGCGCAGAGAATTTCTTGTGATATCCCTGATGTCTGTTCCGTCGACCATGATAGCGCCGCCGTCAACATCGTAAAAGCGCATCAGCAGATTGATCAGTGTGGTCTTTCCGCATCCGGTCGGACCTACGATGGCAACCTTCTGTCCCGGTTTTACATCCAGGGAGAAGCCGTTGATCAGGTTCTGTCCCGGCACATAGGAGAACTTGATATCATCGATATCAACTTTACCTGCAAACTTGTCCGGTGCCTCTGCATTTTCCTTCTCAGGAATCTGCGGAGTCTCATCGATCAGTTCAAATACTCTGGCCGCGCACGCAATAGCATTCTGCAGCTCGGTAATTACACCTGAGATCTCATTGAAGGGTTTCGTATACTGGTTCGCATAGCTGAGGAAAGCGGTAAGGGAACCGATAGAAAGCATACCTTTTACTGCTGCGAAGGCACCGAAGATACCTACACTTGCATAAACAAGACTGTTTACGAAACGAGTTGCCGGGTTGGTGATGGATGAGAAGAAGGTAGCCTGAAGGGCTGTTGCTGTCAGGCGCTCGTTGATCTCATCGAACTGCTCCATAACTTTGTCCTTGTGGTTGAAAGCCTTTACGACCTTCTCACCGCCTACGATCTCATTGATCAGTCCGGTCTGCTCACCGCGGATCTCAGACTGCTTTTTAAACATGACATAAGTGCGCTTGGAGATGAAGCCGGCTACCAGGAAAGACACCGGTGTCACAACAACGACTGCCAGAGTGATCAGTACATTAACCGAAAGCATGAACACAAGCGTTCCTACGATGGTAACGACACCGGAGAAAAGCTGGGTGAAGCCCATCAGAAGACCGTCTGCGAACTGGTCTGCATCCGCGATGACACGGCTCTGGATCTCACCTGCCGGATGACTGTCAATATAAGACAGCGGAAGTATTTCGATCTTGGCAAATGCATCGTTTCGAATATCCCTTACCACTCCGAAGGTCATCTTGTTGTTGCACAGGTTCATCAGCCACTGACCGATGCCTGTGACTGCAGCACATGCGACGATCTGAAGGATGATGCCTTTCACGCCTGTGAAGTCTACCTTGCCCTCTCCGATCATGAAGTCCACAGCCTTACCTGTCAGCTTCGGAATGTAGAGGGTCAGTACAACTGTCACGAATGCAAGCACAAGTGAAGCGATCAGATAGAAGCGGTATGCCTTAAGGTACTGCATGACTCTCAGAAGTGTCGCCTTCTGTGTTTCTTTATCGACTGTTTTTTTCTTAGCATTTGCAGCCATTATGCATTACCTCCTTCCATGATCTCACTGTCTTCCTTGGGGAACTGTGAATAGTAGATCTCCTGGTAAACGGTGTTGCTGTTCAGAAGCTCTTCGTGAGTTCCCTCTCCCACCAGCTTACCCTCGTCGAGAACCAGGATCTTGTCTGCATACTGAACGGATGCCGCTCTCTGGGATACGATAAATGTAGTCATGTCTGCTGCAGCTTCCTTGATAGCCATGCGCAGCTTTGCATCGGTGGCGAAGTCGAGTGCGGATGCACTGTCGTCCATGATCAGGATCTCCGGCTTCTTCATGAGTGCGCGGGCGATGGTGAGACGCTGCTTCTGACCACCGGACAGGTTTCGTCCGTTCTGTTCCAGACCAAATGCTGTGCCCCCCGGTTTCTGATCCACATATTCCTTAGCCTGAGAGATGGCCAGTGCTTTCTGGAAGTCTTCTTCCGATGCATCTTCGTTTCCCCATCTCAGGTTGTCGGCGATACTGCCCTTGAAAAGTTCTGCCTTCTGAAGTACAACGCCGATCCGATCACGAAGGGAAACTGCCTGATAGTCACGTACATTTCTGCCGAATACCTGTACGTCTCCCTCTGTTGTGTCATAGAATCTCGGAATCAGGCTGACAAGTGTTGACTTACCGCTTCCTGTTCCGCCGATGATGCCGATGGTCTGTCCCTTCTTAACTTCGAAGCTGATATCATCCAGGGCTTTACCGTTGCTGCCTGCATAGGTAAGTGAAACATGGTTGAAGCGCACAGCATCTTCGCTGCTCTTCACCTCAAGTGCTTCGCTTCCGTCCTTCATATCCGGTTCAACCTTCAGGACATCCGCAATACGGTCGCCGCAGGCAATTTCCTTGGTGATCTGAACGATCAGGTTGGCAAGCTTGATCAGCTCGACCAGAATCTGGGACATGTAGTTTACCAGTGCGATCATTCCTCCCTGTGTCAGAGCTCCCGAATCTATACGAAGCGCTCCTCTGTAGAGAAGAACTGCTGTTGCCACATTGATCATGACATAGGTCAGCGGGTTCATCAGGCCTGAAATTCTGCCTACGAACAGCTGGCTCTTGCTGAGTGCTTCGTTGCTGGCAAGGAACTTGCTCTGCTCATCAGCTTCTTTATCGAAGGCTCTGATGACACGTACACCTGCCAGATTTTCTCTGGTGGAAAGCATGATGGAGTCAAGCTTTCCCTGTACCTTCTTATACAGAGGTCTTGTGATCACCATGATGCCGAATACGACGATCGCCAGAAGCGGCAGTGTCACAACGAAGATCATGGATGCCTTCACATCGATGGTGAATGACATGATCATCGCACCCAGTACGATAAACGGAGAACGCAGGAGCAGTCTCAGGGTAAGATTAACACCTGACTGTACCTGGTTGACGTCACTTGTCATACGGGTGATCAGTGTATCCGTTCCGAACAGATCCAGCTGGGAAAATGTAAGATCCTGAATTTTTTCAAACAGGGCGTGTCTCAGACTTGCCGAAATTCCCGTTGCTGCTTTCGCTGCAAAGAACTGTGCGGTGATGGATACTGCCAGACCAACGATGCCGAGCATAACAAGCACACCGCCCATCTTCAGGATGTATGATGTATCGTGACGACCGATACCTACATCGATGAGACTTGCCATTACGAGCGGAACGAAGAGGTCAAACAAGGCTTCGCTGAGGCGGCGCTCTACAATCTCCAGACGA
>R21__coassemble_1642_pt1 | contig 14617 bp, 4 predicted proteins | sample R21__metabat2_low_PE_028 | metagenome-assembled genome bin R21
TCTGTATACCAATGCCTTCAGAAATAATAACTGGCAGGGCTTCACTGCAATCGACACCAATGGTGCATCCATCGGAGCCCAGGTATCGATCGGCGGTTTCATCTACTATACACAGGGTGAGAGATTGCTGAGAACAGATATGCGAGGCAATGGTATGAAGCAGGTTACCCTCAGCGATACACTGAAACGTGTTTCTGAGATCGCAGCAGCACCATACGGCAGCAACGGCGTAATCCTTTCCTGGGTAGACCAGGACAATGAGAGCGTCATCTATGCAATTGCATCTAAGGATGGAAATGTTTTCGGTGAACCGTTTATCGTAACAAGCGGTGAAGGTACAGTAGGTACACCTAAGATCACAGAGGTATCCAATGGATGGCTGTTCGTATACCAGCAGGGTATCTCAGACGGAACAACAGGCCTGAGCTATTCCATGAATACAGCAAGAGTCTATACCTCACAGGATCTGTTTATTGAAAGTACTGATACACCTGGATACATGTATCCGACACAGAACGTAACTACCAGCTTTGCAGTAGGCAACCGCGGTATGGGATCAACCAGTGCCAGGGCAGTCATCTCTGCGAAAGAAGATGGAAGCGATCCGCTCAGCGAGGTCAATGTAAAGGGTGTAAATGGTATCATTAAGTGGACCGTACCTGCAACATATGATGGGGAACCGTACTACCTGGTACTGGTTCCGACTGAAGGAACAGAAGATGGAAATACAGCTGACAACTTCGTACGTATCGGCAACGATCTTCTGGATCTGCAGCTTGGAAATGCAACATACATCGGAAGCAATGATGATGGTGCATCCCTCAAGCTTCATATAATCAACAACAGTACTCAGAAGTGCGAGAGTCCTGTACTGAGCATCGTAGATACAGAGACAGAAGAAGAAATCTATTCTGCAGATCTGGATACAATCGAAGCCGGTGCAGAGATCGATAAGGAGCTTACGATCGAACTTCCGGAGAAAGAAGCAGACGAAGATGGTGAGATCGTCAGAGGTCTCCTGATCAGCATCAGCGGATTCGAAACCGAAGAGAATCTCGACAATAACCAGACCCTGCTTTCCTTCGAGGAAAAGGATCTGACTGAAGAAGAAGTTGACGTTGAGAGACCGTCCTACGGTAATGTCGGTGCCTTCGTAAACGGCAGTATCTATGAAGGAAATAACGTAACCTGGACTATCGCACAGGAAGGCGAAGAGAATGTACTTACTCTTACAGGCAGCGGCGAGACCGCAACCTATGAGAGTGAACAGGCACTCTGGTACAGCCAGCGTGAAGAGATCACCTCCATCGTAGTAGACGAAGGAATCACAACACTGGGTGCTGATCTCTTTGAAGGCTTCACGGCACTGAAGACAGTGTCCCTGCCGGTAAGTCTGACTAAGGATGGAATTGATGCGGCTGCATTTGCCGGATCAGGACTTAAGAGAGAGACAGAAGAACAGGCAGCAGAGCAGACAGAGATCACTTATGCAGGAACTCTGTATCAGTGGTATCTGATGACGGGCAGCAAGAATTCTCAGCAGCTGATGGCAGGCTCCAAGCTTACCTGTGCACCGTTCTCTGAGGAAGTTCTGGCTGCAGTAAAGAACGTAGAAGATCAGGTCAATGGTCTCAATATCGAGAAACCGAATGACACAGATCTGAAGGCAGCACAGGCAGATTATGATGCTCTGACAGATGAGGAACTCTTCCTTGTCACAGAAGCAACAACAACTGCACTGACAACTGCATGGGAGAACAAGCGCACGATCGACAATGCGGCGGTTAAGGCTGTTACAGATCAGATCGAAGCTCTTAATGCAGAAACACCGAATGACGAAGCACTGGCTCAGATTCATGCCGACATCGAAGCACTGACCGAGGATCAGACTGAACTCTACAATAAGAATGCAGAGGCAGTCGCTAAGGTTCAGACTGCTGATGAGAACAAGGCAAGGATCGACAGAGAAGCGGCAGAAGCAGTCAAGACTGCAATCGAGGCAATCAGTGAAGAGGCACCGACTGATCAGGCTATCCGTGATGCAGAGAATGCATACGACGGATTGACTGCAGATCAGAAGAAGCTGTTCGAAGGTGATGACCTGAAGACAGCTAAGGAAACTCTTGATGGTTTCGTAGCAGATGCGGATGCAGCGGATGCAGCAGAGCAGAAGATCGAAGCAATCAGCGATGATACACCGACAGATGCAGCGATCAATGATGCTAAGACAACATATGATGCTCTGAACGACAGAAGTAAGAAACTCGTTGACAGCGGCGATGTTACTAAGCTGGAGAATGCAGTAACTGAGCAGACTGCAGCCCATGAGGCAATCAAGCTGATGGAAGCGCTCGATGCAGCGACTGATAAGCCGGATGATGCAGCGATCCATACAGCGGAAGATACTTACAAGGGACTGAGTGCATTTGCTCAGAAGCTGGTAACGGATGACGCTAAGGCAAATCTTGATGCAGCAATAGCCAACAAGGCAAAGATCGACCGCGCAGCAGCTGATGCTGTAAGCGGAAAGATCAGCGAGATCAAGGCAGATGCGCCGACTGATGAAGCGATCCGTACAGCTCAGGAGGCATACGGAAAACTGACTGAAGACCAGAAGAAACTGTTCGACACAGTCGATGAACTGAAAGAGCAGAAGGCAGCACTGGAAGGCTTCGTAGAAGATGCAGATGCTGCTGATGCAGCAGAGAAACTGATTGAGAAGATCAGCGATTCGGATCCGACCAATGCTGATATTACTGCAGCAAGGGATGCATACGGAAAGCTGACAGATGGACAGAAGAAGCTGGTTGCAGCTGATGATGTTACCAAGCTTGAAATCGCAGCTGAGAATCAGGACAAGGCTGCAGAAGTAACTCAGACGATCATGGACCTGAGTGCGGAAGCAGATCAGCTTGATGATGCAGCAATTCATGCAGCAGAAAAAGCTTATGATGATCTGACGGATATCCAGAAGAAGCTGGTTGAGAAGGAAACGACCGACCATCTGGACGAAGTTGAAGCAGTGAAGTCAGAAGTAGACAAGTCTGCAGCAGATGCAGTAAACAGCCTGATTACAGCAATCAATCCAGATGCACCGACTGATGAGGCAATTCGTGCAGCTCAGGAAGCATTTGGAAAACTGACTGACGATCAGAAGGCACTCTTCGAAGAGGGTGATCTGAAGGATCAGAAGGCAGCTCTGGATGCATTCATCGCAGATGCAGATGCAGCGGATGCAGCAGAGAGACTCATTGAAAAGATCAGCGATACTGAGCCGACGAATGCTGATATAACTGCAGCAAGAGAAGCATATGGTAAGCTGACTGAGAGACAGCTGAAACTGGTGGCAGGTGCAGATGTTACTAAACTGACAGAGGCAGCTGACGATCAGGATAAAGCAGCAGAAGTTGCGGAAACTCTGAAAGCACTTGTATCTGATGCAGATCAGCTTGATGATGCAGCAATTCATGCAGCAGAAGCAGCTTATGCAGGACTCACAGAAATTCAGAAGAAACTTGTTGAGACTGATGCAGCAGAGCATCTCGCAGAGGTACAGCAGGTTAAGAATGAAGTCGATCATGCAGCAGCGAAAGCAGTGAGCGAGCTGATTACAGCAATCAATGCAGAGGCACCGACAGATGAAGCAATTCGTGAAGCAGAAGAAGCATTTGGAAAGCTGACTGACGATCAGAAGGCACTGTTCGATCAGGATGACCTGAAGGATCAGAAGACAGCACTGGAAGGCTACGTAGCAGATGCTGAAGCAGCCGATGCAGCAGAGAAACTGATAGAGAAGATCAGCGACACCGATCCGACCAATGAGGATATCACTGCAGCTAAGGAAAGCTACGACAAGCTGACACTGGTACAGCAGAAGCTTGTTAAGGCGGATGATGTTACAAAGCTTAATGCAGCGGTTGAGGATCAGAAGAAGGCAGCAACTGTAACTGAGACGCTTGCAGCACTTAGCAGTGAGGCGCTGGATGATACAGCAATTCATGCTGCAGAAGCAGCTTATGAAGCTCTGGCTCCGGTACAGAAGAAACTTGTTGATAAAGCAGCAACCGATCATCTGGCTGAAGTACAGCAGGTTAAGGCTGAGGCAGACCTTGCAGCAGCTGAGGCAGCTAAGGCAGTGATCGAGAAGATCGATGCAGATGCACCGACGAATGAGCAGATCCGCGATGCAGCTAAGGCTTATGCGAACCTGACAACAGATCAGAAGAAACTGTTCGATACTGTTGATGACCTGAAGCCGGCTAAGGAGAAGCTCAGCAGCTTCATCGAGGATGCTGAAGCAGCAGATGCAGTGACAGCACTGATCGGTAAGATCGATGTTGATGTACCGACCAGCACAGCAATCAATGCAGCTAAGGAAGCTTATGATAAGCTGGATGATCTGCAGAAGATCCTTGTTGATACAGAGGCAGAAGAAAAGCTGAATACCGCAGTTGCAGCTCAGACGGCAGCTCAGAACGCAGCAGCTCTTATGAGTGCGCTGAATACTGATACACCGGATGATGCAGCGATCAAGGCAGCACAGAAAGCTTATAGTGAGCTGAATGACATTGCTAAGAAGCTTGTCGATGCTGAGTCAGCAGAAGCTAAGGCAAATATGGATGCAGCCCTTGCCAAGAAGGCAGAGGTTGACCAGGCAGCAGCTGAGGCAGTCAAAGAACAGATCGCAGCTATCACTGATGAAGATGTAACTAAGGAAGCTGTTAAGGCAGCGAGCGATGCATACGACAAGTTGACTGAGGACCAGAAGGCACTGTTCAGTGAACAGGATGCCCTGAAGGAACAGAAGGACAGACTTGAAAAGTACACCGATGATGTCAAGAAAGCAGACGAAGCAGCAGCGCTCATCGATCAGATCAGCGACACCGATCCGACAAATGAGACAATCACTGCAGCAAGAGACGCTTTCAAAGCACTGAGTGAAACACAGGCTAAGCTGGTTGATACTGCTAAAGCAGAGAAACTTACTGAGGCAGCTGGCAATCAGGATAAGGCAGCAGAAGTTGCTGAGACTCTGAAGAAGCTGAGCACAGACACACCGGATGATGATGCGATTAAGGCAGCGGAAGCAGCATATGAAGCACTGTCACCGGCTCAGCAGAAACTGGTTGAAGCAGAGGCTAAGGCTAACCTGGAAGCAGCAGAAGCGAAGAAGGCTGAAGTTGATAAGGCAGCTGTTGATGCTGTAAAGGCTAAGATCGATGCACTCAGTGAAGAGGCAGCGAGCGACAGCGCGATTATCGAAGCTGCAGAGGCAGCAGCCGGACTGACAGCGGATCAGCAGAAGCTGTTCACTGAGCAGGAAGACTACGAAGCACTGCAGAATAAGTTGAATGACTTTGTTGCAGCAGCTGAAGAGGCAGCTAAGGTTGAAGAACTGATCAACAAGATCAGTGAAACGGAACCGTCCGAAGCAGATATCAACGCAGCGGCAGAGGCTTATAACAACCTGAGTCCGATGCAGCAGAAGCTGGTAGATGCAGAAGAAACTGACAAGATCAATCAGGCAGTAGCTGATCAGACAGCTGCTCACAAGGCAGAGGAACTGATGAAGTCACTGGATACCGAGACTCCGGATGATGCAGCAATCAAGGCAGCTCAGGAAGCATATAACGGACTGAGTGAATTCGGAAAGAGTCTTGTATCAAGTGAAGCATCTGAGAAACTGACCGAAGCTGAAGCTGCGAAGGAAACAGCAGACAGTGCAGCAGCGACAGCGGCAGAGGCAGCTATTACTGATGAGCTGAATAAAGTTGATACAACAGGAACCAGCGATGATCAGGTCAACAGCAATAAGGATGCGATCAAGGCAGCACAGGATGCGTATGATGCACTGACACCTGACCAGCAGGCTAAGGTCGATGCGGATCCGTCCGGCATCAAGGCTAAGCTTGATCAGGCAGTTGAGAACGTGAATGAGGCCGAGAAGGTCGAAGCTCTCATCAACGGCATCAATGAAAACGATCTGACAAATGAAAGCATCACCGCGGCAGCTAACGCATACGACAAGCTGTCCGATGATCAGAAGAAACTGGTAACCGCTGCCGGTACATCTAAGCTGAACAGAGTGGAAGGCTATCAGAGAGCAGCTCAGGATGCTTCAGGCAAGATGACAGCACTGAGCACAACTCTCCCGGATGCAAATGCGATCGCCGCAGCGAAAGCAGCATACGAAGCTCTGAGCCCGGCTGAGAAGTCACTTGTTCCGCAGCAGGCAGTATCACAGATGATGGTTGCAGAAGCTAAGAAAGCAGAGATCGATGCAGCCGCAGCGAAGGCCGCAGCAGACGCCGCAGCAGCTGCAGCAGCGGCAGCAGAAGAAGCAAGTAAGGGCATCGCAGTTGGTGCTGCAGCAGTTGTCGGAGGCATCACTTACCAGGCAACCGCAGACGGAGGCGTGATCATCACGAAGGGTATCAACCAGAAGACGGTTACCATTCCGGCTACAGTTAACATCAACAACAAGGATTACCCGGTAATCGGAGTAGGCGCAAATGCCTTCAAGTCAATGAAGAAACTTGTTACACTTACCATCGGAGCGAATGTGAAGACCATAGGTAAGAATGCATTTGCCAAGTGCCCGAAGCTGAAGAAGGTGAAGGGCGGCAACGGACTTGTTTCCATCGCCGCAGGCGCATTCTCCGGCAACAAGGTACTGAGCAGCTTCACCATCAATTCCGCAGTTCTTGAGACCATCGGTTCCAAGTGCTTCAGCGGGGACAAGAAGCTGAAGACCGTGAAGATCACCAAGACCAAGGCACTGAAGTCAGTGAAGAAGGCATTCAAGGGATCTTCCGTTACTAAGGTGGATGTAGTGAACAGCAAGAAGAAAGCGTATAAGAAGATGTTCTCGAAAGCAGGACGTAAGATTACGCTGAAGTAATTGAAGAGATAGGAACGAGGGAGGAGTCATCGCATGAAAGTGCGGTGGCTCCTTCTTTGCTACCCTGCCAAAATGTTGTAGACTATAACTTAGACAGCATGTCAATTCAATCTGACAGCAACAGGAGACACGCATGCAGAACGTGAAAAAAAAGAAAGCGGCGATCAGGATATGGGCCATCCTGATCTGGCTTGTGATCTGGCAGATCGCAGCCATGGCAGCCGACATGCCCATCTTTTTCGTGACCCCTCTGGAAGTTATAAAGAGGCTCGGTGAGCTGATCATTACAGCAGAGTTCTGGACTTCAGCTCTGTATACCTTGCTGCACATCATGGCAGGTTTCTTTCTTGCGCTTGTGACAGCAGTGGTACTTGCATCGCTCGCCTCAAGATATAAGGCTGTTGGAGAATTCGTGGCGCCGCCCATGCTGGCGATCCGAAGCGTACCGGTAGTAAGCTTTATAATTCTTGCTCTGATCTGTTTTTCATCGAAACATCTGGCGATCCTGATCTCATTTCTTATGGTGCTGCCAATCCTGTACAGCAGTATTCTGACAGGGATTAAGCAGACAGACAGGGAACTTCTGCAGATGGCAGACGTTTTCAGACTCACGTCAGGAAGAAGAATTCGCTATATCTATATTCCTCAGGTATATCCCTACTTTATGTCGGCATGTGCCAGTGCAGTGGGAATTGCATGGAAGTCCGGATGCGCCGCTGAGGTCATCGGAATCCCGCAGGGCTCAATCGGTGAAAAGCTGCAGGAAGCTAAGATCTATCTGGAGACACCGGATCTTTTCGCATGGACGCTGCTTATTGTGGTGCTTAGTATGGTGACTGAGAAGGTTATATTTGGCTTGATCAGAGAAGGGTATAAGCTGAGTCAGAGAATGACAGATAGAAAAGAAAAACCAGATGAGACGGACCGAGCTAAACTGGATAATATTCAGGCAGAGGGTCTGGGGAAGTCCTACGGACAGCAGAAAGTTCTGGATAGGTTCAGCATTGACATCCCGGATGGAAAGATCACTGTGATCATGGGCGAGTCGGGATGTGGAAAGACCACACTTTTAAACATTCTGGAGGGGCTGGAAGAAGCGGATTGTGGAAAAGTTTCCGGACTTGAGGGAAAACATATTGCTGCAGTGTTCCAGGAAGACAGATTACTGGAGCATCTTAGTGCAGAGGATAACATCCGCCTTACTGCTTCTGAGGTTTCGAAGGAGGAGATTCGGGAAGGAATGCAGAGAACAAGATTGTTGTCTGAGCAGGAGAGCGGAAAATCCGTGGCTGATTTCTCAGGGGGAATGAAGCGAAGAACAGCATTGCTGAGAGCGCTTCTGTCTGACTGGGATGTACTTCTTCTGGATGAACCTTTCAAGGGGCTGGATACAGAGACCAAGGCTGAAGTCAGCAGCTATCTGCAGGAAAAGACGAGGGGCAAGACCGTACTCATGGTTACCCATGATGAGGAGGAAGCCATGAAGATGGCAACCGGCAGTATCATCAATCTTAAGTAATTAATAAGGTCAAAATACAGATGAGGGATAAGAAGAAAAGCAATACTCTGGCAGACTTCTTCTTACTTGAGAAGAAGAACCTGTGCATAGTGACAGTAACAGGAATTCTCTACAACATCGGAATGGCAGCCGGCCCCTGGTTCGAGGGACAGCTGGCAGGAACGCTGGCGGACATAATAAAAGAGAATAAGACATTTACAAATATGCTGGCCCTGGCGGTCACGTATGTGGTAGTTATCGCATTTGTACAATGGATGCGTATGCTGAAGCGTCTCTACGTCCGGAAATTCGCGAATAATACAGCGAAGACCATGAAGAACCGGCTGTATGAGGGGCTTGTGGGCAAAGCGGATCTGGGCACAGAAGATACCGGAAGCATAATGACCAAGGCGCTCTCTGATGTGGATGACTGCGTTGAGGGAATGAGGAAGTTTACGACCGAAGTATACGACACGGGAGTAGTAATGGTGGTTTACCTGACCATGCTGCTGATCTATGACTGGAAACTTTCCATTCTGGTCATGATCTTTCCGCCGCTGGCTTACGTGCTGGCAGGCAGGCTGAAAAAGCCCGTGACCGCAGCGACTGCGGCTATGAAGGAAAGCATGGGACGACTGAACAACGCAACGCTGGACAGGGCAGGAAATGCACTTACGTTTCGTGTCTTCGGACAGGAGAAGAACCAGAACAGGATCTACGAAGATTACCTGCAGGAGTATGAAAAAAAGTCTATTCTTGCAGGTCTTTACACCACTGCACTGGAACCGATCTACAAGGTCCTCTCTATGGCAGGTGTCATCTTCATCCTCTATTTCGGCGGGAAAAATGTTCTTGGCAGCGGATGGAGCACCTGGACGATTGCGGCATTTTCCACTTACCTTGCCTGCTTTACCAAGCTGGCGGTGAAATCCGGACATGCGGCTAAACTGTTCAATGCCGTTCAGAAGGCCAAAGTATCCTGGGTAAGAATTCAGCCATTCCTTGAAGAAACAGATGGATCCGCAGAGCAGAAAGAAGAGAGGGATAGTTCAGCCGGAACACTGGAGGTCAAGAACCTTTCCTACGGTTGGAAAGCGGATGAGAAGCTGTTCAAGGGACTTTCATTTTCAGCGCGTCCCGGTATGATCATAGGAATCACCGGCCCGGTAGCCTGCGGAAAAAGTACGGTGGGAAGAGTTCTCATGGGAGAACTGAGAGCGGGCGGAGAACTTAAGCGAGATGGCAGAATAGCCTACGTAGGACATGATCCGCAGCTGTTTTCCCTTTCAATCGAGGACAACATCCGCATGGGAAGAAGCGGAGATCTCAGCAGGGTTCTGGAAGATGTATGTCTGACAGAAGATCTGATGCACATTCCCGGAGAGCTGTCAGCCATCGTCGGCGAGGACGGCACGAAGGTCTCAGGAGGACAGGCGCAGAGGATCGCACTGGCGAGAGCACTGTTCTCAGGCAATAAAATACTGGTTCTGGACGATCCGTTTTCAGCTGTGGATAAGGGGACGGAAGAGAAGATATTCCGTGCACTGAGAAGCAGATATACAGACAGAACGATCATTCTGATCTCACACAGGCTGCAGCATTTTCCACAGATGGATCTTGTTCTGCATCTTGCAGACGGATATGTATCGGCAGGAACACATGTGCAGCTGCTTGAGACAGACGAAGGATACCGAAAGCTCTGGAAACTGGACAGCACTGCAGATGGCGCAGGCAAGGCACAAGTAAAACAGAATAATAAGCCGCAGTCAGAACAGACGGTATTGCAGGAAAAGAAAAAGCGCATGCGTGTTCATCCGCTTCTGAAGTCACTTGCGGGCGTTATCAGAAAATCACCGGCCACGATCCTGCTTCTGGTGTGTGCTATTGCAGCGTCGGTCGTTCTTGAGATACTGCCACCGCTGGTGCTGGCGAAAGCAGTGGACGGACTTACCTCAGGGACTATTGCGCTTTATGCCCTGCTCATGATCTCAGCGGGATACTGGGCAATACTGATCCTTGGCGGTTTCGCATCGTCGGGCAGAGAGGCAGTCATCACCGTGTTCGGACAGAAAGTCACGCATGAACTCAGAACTCTGATGGCAGAGAAGATGCTTCGACTGAAGTCCTCCTATTTCACCGGAAACGGAGAAGGGGAACTGACAAGCCGCATGGTCTCCGACGTAGGAACAGTGGAAAGTCTGTTTACTTCAGGCATTGTCAGCATGGTTTCAGATCTTGCTGCTGTGATCAGCATCGTGATCGTGATCTTCACGAAAAACAAGGGACTGGGTTTTCTGCTTCTGATCGCGCTGCCCATCCTGTTTCTGTACACAAGGAAGGTGCAGAAGAGTACGCTTGCTGCCAAGAAAGTAAGCCGCAAAGCTGTCCAGAAGGCAAATGGCATGCTCCCCGAAACCATCCGAAACCTCCGCATCATCCGCATCTATGACGCAGCTCCCTACATGAAGGAGCGTTACGGTCAGGCAATCGAACAGGGCTTTCAGGCTGCTGAAAAGTCCAACTATTATGATGCTGTCTACTCGCCTGTGATCCTTACGATACAGGCGGTTCTGGTAGCGGTTATGATGACGGGCTCTGCTTATGGCAGCAATCTCAGAAGTCTGTTCGGTATGACCACAGGTACAGCTGTTGCAGTGATCGCTCTTGTCGGAAAGGTATTCAGTCCCCTGTCGGATATCGGTATGGAGATCCAGAACATCCAGTCAGCCGCAGCAGGCGTTTCCAGAATAAAAGAATTCTTCGAGGAACCTGAAAAAGGAAAACGCAGAAACTCTGATGTAATGGAGGGAGAGAGTGCGGAGGCTGTGGAGATCAGGGACGTTACATTTGCATATGAGGATGCTGAGCCTCTGTTAAGAGATTATTCTCTGACAGTGAAAAGCGGAGAGCATGTGACACTGATGGGAAGGACAGGAGCGGGCAAGAGCACGCTTATGAAGCTGATCCTCGGACTCTATGATCCCATGTACGGTGAGGTCCGGATCGACGGGCATGATGTGCGGCAGATCGCCGAGGAAGATAAACGAAGTTTGTACGGATATGTGGAGCAGAAGTTTCATTCTATCCTCGGCAGTGTCGGAGAGCAGGTCAGCCTGAAGGACGAGACTGTCACGGAAGAAGAGATATGGAAAGCGCTGGAGACAGCTGGACTTAAGGAACATGTTGCTGCGCTGCCGGAAGGACTGGATACGGACTGGAAGGCGGCAGCATTTTCACAGGGAGAGACGCAGCTGCTTTCGGTTGCAAGAGCGGTCGTTAAGAACCCGTCGCTGCTTCTTCTTGACGAAGTAAATGCCACAGTCGACGGCCAGACAGCCCGCGAGCTGTACGAAGCGTTAAAATAAGCAGCCGAGGGACGGTCAATGATCTCCATTGCCCACCGCCTGGCAGCAGGGGAAGAAGGAAGAATAGAGATGATCGGATAGCGATCAGAGCCATTTCTCCAGTTCTTCCTTGACGAAGCTCATGGTGTGCCACATGGTTTCGTAGTGTAAAAACTGAGTTGCATTCCGGTCCCAGAGGAAGGTCAGGCTGACCGGAAATTCATCGTCTGCATCGTAGAACTTGAGCCACAGAGGAAAGAAATCGAAGAGGGGAAGAATGTAACTGACATCCCCGGGTTTCGTCTCTGTACCGTTCATTGCGATGCAGGCTTTTTTTAATTCTTCGATCTTGCCGGCGTATTTTTTCATGGCCGGATCATTCAGAAGATGCTCCACATGATGGGTGGCAATGATGCCGCCGATCTGCTCGATGGATACCCAGTCATTCGCAAGGACAGGGCGCTCATCGGAGTAGCAGAACATGTCATAGATGGTCATGGTTGCATTGACTGTTGCAGGCTCGTCGCCGCGGAAAACTTTTCCTGTGGCGCGCTCCAGACGATAGTCAATGCCCAGCATCTTGAAGCGAATCTCCAGTTCATCTGCGTCCAGGTTCCACTTGCTGATGATCTTATTCTGATCGAATGAAAGGAAGCGCAGGCGATTCTGATCTTCCATGATCTTATAATTATCTACAACTTCTGTTTCCTTTATGATTTCCATAAACTACCTCATTCATATTTTGCGGGAAATGGAGTTTTCTCCAGGGACCTGCACAGTGCGAGATACCGCTGATAATTCTTCTGCCAGAAACCTCTGCCGGTTCTGCCGGGAAGGAAGACTTTGCTTTCCTTTGCATGCATGTTTAATGCTGCTGTGGAGAGATCCGGGTAGCATCCGCAGGCAGCTGCAGCGATAATAGCAGCGCCGAGAGCACCTGTCTCAGTGACATCAGTGGTGCTGATGCGATAGCCTGATACGTCAGCAAGCATCTGCATGGTGTAATCTGATTTTCTGGAGACACCGCCGATGGCTTTTACTTCGTCTATTACGATACCATTTTCTTCCATGCCCTGAAGGATTCTTGTCATGCCGCACACGGCAGCGAAGATCAGTGAGCGGTAGATCTCAGGAGCACTGCTTCCCAGAGAGAGTCCTGTCATAGCACTTCTTGCAAGGTCATCCGGATAGGGATAGCGACGACCATTGAACCAGTCCAGTGTAAGCGGAGTAAGCTCCTCATCATCACCGCAGGGGAGCGCCAAAGCAGCTCGTTCCAGATCGATCAGCAGACGCTGTTCATAGCGTTCCAGTGGATCGATGGCACCGGATGGCGTAGCCATATCCGGATCACTGTGTCTGACCGGCCACAGCAGAAGGCGCTTGAACCACTCGAAGAGATCGCCGAAGGCAGCCTGACCTGATTCGAAGCCGATGTAACCCGGCACGATTCCATCCATTGCCATACTGCCGTACTGGGCCAGCGCGCGGATTCGATCTTCGTTCAGTCTTTTCGGATCGATCAGTGCCAGGTCACATGCAGAAGTGCCCAGTGTGCAGACAACGGTATTCTCTGTGATGCCGGCGCCGATGGCACCTGCATGCGCGTCTATGCATCCGCCTGCAACGGCGATACCGCGGGGCAGGGAGCAGCGATCGGCCCATTCATCCTTCAGGGTGCCTGCGAGAACCGAGGATACCTGAGGTGTCTTTCCGAAGTGGGCTCTGATAGCAGCCAGAGAGGGATCAAGTTTCGACAGCACTTGCTCTGACGGAAGTCCGCCCCATTCCTTACTCCACGCCGCCTTATATCCCGCAGCACAAATGCTTCGATACATGTTCTCCGGTCTCGTATTCCCTGTCAGTACACCTGTGATCCAGTCACACATCTCGACCCAGCTGTATGCTTTTTCTTTGATCGCCTCAGAGTGTCTGGCAGCATAAAGGACCTTGGACCAGTAGCGCTCAGCAGGATAAGTTCCTGTGTACTTGCAATAATCTGTCTCACCGGCCAGGATGCCTGCAGGTGTGCTGCTGAATACTTTTGTGATCTCCTCGGCTTCCCGGGATGCGCTGGCATCCTTCCACAGATAAAACATGGCATTCTCATCCTGATAGAATTCCGGAGTCATGGAAAGAGGAGTACCTGCTTCGTCCACCGGACATACTGTGGAGCCGGTAGTATCGATACCGATGCTGATGATGCGGGAGCGTTCCTCTGCCGGAAGGGCAGCAACTGCACCGCGGACACAGTCTGTCATGGCATCCAGATAATCCTTGGGATGCTGGCGGAAAACGGAGCGGGAAGCATCCTGAAAGCGGCCGCTGTTCCAGCGGGGATAGGGGGCAGTCTCGGATGCAAGGATCTTTCCGTTGCTGACACGAACAACGACGGCGCGGGCCGAAGCTGTACCGAAGTCGATGCCGATGACGGATGGATTATCGATCGTTTTATTTGAACCCATAGGGAACCTCTTTTCTCTGAGAAGTGTATAGGATAGAGCGCCTGATACGCTAATCTTACAAACAATATAAAAAAGATGTGCACGTGCCTCAATGTTTCTTGCACATCGCACAAAGGCATTATAAAATAAATTTCGTGCAGTGGCTATAGACATCGATAGCAGATGGCTTAATAAGGAAAATATCTTAAGTAAAGAGGTATGATATGAGACTGACAAGGGAAGGTATCAGGGAGAAACAGGATTGGGAGAAGGCCGGTATCAGACTGCCTGGCTATGATGTGGATACAGTGACCGAGAAAGCGAGAGAAGCCGCCAAATGGGTACATTTCGGCATCGGCAACATCTTCCGCATCTTCATCGGAGGCATTGCGGACGGACTGCTTGAGGAAGGATATCTGGACAGAGGTGT
>R21__coassemble_1684_pt1 | contig 14348 bp, 12 predicted proteins | sample R21__metabat2_low_PE_028 | metagenome-assembled genome bin R21
GAACTTCATAGTAATACCTTCCTATATGTAGTAATATGGTAGGGCAATCGTATCATGCGGACGGGGGAAAATCCAGTGTCAGGGCAGTTCTTTCATATAATAATAAGAAAGACTACAGAATTTTACACAAAAACAAAAAAATGCTTGACAGTAATTTACGCCCTCCGTATAATATGAAATTGCGTGAGTCTCCGGAAAGGGGATAGTGCGCATTAAACGAACATTTGCAACCACACAGAGCAAAAAAGCTCAATCTATCAGGAGGTGAAAAGGAATGCCTACATTTAACCAGTTAGTAAGAAAAGGTAGACAGACATCTGCAAAGAAATCTACTGCTCCGGCTCTCCAGAAGGGATTCAACTCTCTTACCAAGAAAGCAACAAACGTTTCTGCACCGCAGAAGAGAGGCGTTTGCACAGCAGTAAAGACCGCTACACCGAAGAAGCCGAACTCAGCTCTCCGTAAGATCGCCAGAGTACGTCTTTCCAACGGTATTGAGGTAACATCTTATATCCCGGGTGAGGGACACAATCTTCAGGAGCATAGCGTAGTTATGATCCGTGGAGGACGTGTAAAGGACCTTCCGGGTACCAGATACCACATCATCAGAGGTACACTTGATACCGCTGGTGTTGCTAACAGAAGACAGGCTCGTTCTAAGTACGGTGCTAAGAGACCGAAGAAATAATTCAGCCGCTTCATAACTGTAAGAACAAGGTCTATTCACATAACGTAAGCGTAGAAGTTTCATCTTCGATGGAGTTCTTTTCTGCCAAGTGGTTGCAGGCAATAGAGAAGTCCGCGTAGACATGAAACACATATGTAGAAGCACACATTGTGAGTACCGATGATCTAATACGGAATATTTGAGACAATCATATTCCGGACTAATTAAGGAGGGAAGTAACGTGCCACGTAAAGGACATACCCAGAAAAGAGACGTGCTGGCAGACCCGATGTACAACAGCAAGGTCGTAACCAAGCTCGTTAACAACATTATGTTAGATGGCAAGAAGGGCGTTGCACAGAAGATCGTGTACGGCGCATTTGCCAAGATGGAAGAAAAATCCGGTAAGCCGGCTATGGAAGTTTTCGAGGCTGCTATGAATAACATCATGCCGGTTCTCGAAGTAAAAGCAAGACGTATCGGTGGTGCTACATACCAGGTTCCGATCGAAGTAAGACCGGACAGAAGACAGGCTCTGGCACTTCGTTGGATCGCAATGTTCTCCCGCAAGAGAGGCGAGAAGACTCAGATCGACAGACTTGCTAACGAACTGATGGATGCAGCTAACAACACTGGCGCATCTGTAAAGAGAAAAGAAGATATGCACAAGATGGCCGAGGCAAACAAGGCATTTGCGCATTATCGTTTCTGATATCCGCCGTTATCGCGTAAGTTTACTTAGGAGGAAAATATGGCAGAAACAGGTAGAGAGTACCCGCTCGAGAGAACCAGAAACATTGGTATCATGGCTCATATCGACGCTGGTAAGACAACCCTGACAGAGCGTATCCTTTATTACACCGGTGTTAACTACAAGATCGGTGAAACTTATGAAGGTACTGCAACCATGGACTGGATGGAGCAGGAGCAGGAGCGTGGTATCACTATCACATCCGCTGCTACAACAGCACATTGGGCACACCAGAAGATGGCACAGAAGGATCCGAGTGCACTTGAGCATCGTATCAACATTATCGATACTCCTGGACACGTAGACTTTACCGTAGAGGTAGAGCGTTCCCTTCGTGTACTTGACGGTGCTATCGGCGTATTCGATGCTAAGGGTGGTGTAGAGCCGCAGTCTGAGAACGTATGGAGACAGGCTGATACATACGGCGTACCGCGTATGGCATACGTAAACAAGATGGATATCCTCGGTGCAAACTTCGAGAACTGCGTAGCAGAGATCAAGTCCAAGCTGGGTAAGAATCCGGTTGTTATCGAACTTCCGATCGGTAAGGAAGATTACTTCCAGGGAATTATCGATCTGTTCGAGATGAAGGCTTATATCTACAACGGTAAGACTGGTGAGGATATCACCATCACTGATATTCCGGAAGATATGGCTGATGAAGCTGAGATCGCTCATGAAGAGATGGTAGAGAAGATCTGCGATTTCGATGAAGAGCTCATGATGAAGTACCTTGATGGTGAAGAACCGTCTGTTGAGGAGCTGAAAGCAGCTCTTCGTAAGGGTACTATCGAGTCTAAGGGCGTTCCGGTTCTGTGTGGTTCCGCACACATGAACAAGGGTATCCAGAAGATCCTGGATGCTGTTGTTGACTTCATGCCGGCTCCGACTGATGTCCCGGACATCGAAGGTGTTGACATGGAAGGTAACGAGACTGTAAGACATTCATCTGATGATGAACCGTTCTCAGCTCTGGTATTCAAGATCGTCAGCGACCCGTTCGTTGGTAAGCTTGCATACTTCCGCGTATACTCAGGTACTCTGAACTCCGGTTCTTATGTCCTGAACGCTACTAAGGAAAAGAAAGAGCGTGTAGGTCGTATCCTTCAGATGCATGCTAACAAGAGACAGGAACTTCAGAAGGTTTACTCCGGCGATATCGCTGCAGCAATCGGCTTCAAGTTCTCTGCTACCGGTGATACCATCTGTGATGATCAGCATCCGGTAATCCTTGAGTCTATGGAATTCCCGGAGCCGGTTATCGAGCTGGCTATCGAGCCGAAGACCAAGGCTGGCCAGGGCAAACTTGGCGAAGCTCTTGCAAAGCTTGCTGAAGAAGACCCGACATTCCGTGCTCACACTGATGAAGAGACAGGCCAGACCATCATCGCTGGTATGGGTGAGCTTCATCTGGAAATCATCGTAGACCGTCTGCTTCGTGAGTTCAACGTTGAAGCTAACGTTGGTGCTCCGCAGGTAGCATACAAGGAAGGTATCACCAAGAACGTTGATATCGACTCCAAGTACGCTAAGCAGTCCGGTGGTCGTGGTCAGTACGGTCACTGTAAAGTACGTTTCGCTCCGATGGATGCGAACGGCGAACAGGTTTACGAGTTCAAGAACAGCGTAGTCGGTGGTTCTATTCCGAAGGAATACATCCCGTCTGTAGACGCTGGTATCCAGGACGCTATGAAGGCTGGTATTCTTGGTGGCTTCCCGGTAATCGGTGTATCTGCTGATTGCTATGATGGTTCCTACCATGATGTCGACTCTTCTGAAATGGCATTCCACATCGCTGGTTCTATGGCGTTCAAGGAAGCTATGAAGAAAGCTGATCCGGTTCTTCTTGAGCCGATCATGAAGGTTGAAGTAACCATGCCGGAAGACTACATGGGAGACGTTATCGGTGATATGAACTCTCGTCGTGGTCGTATCGAAGGTATGGAAGACGTAGGTAACGGCAAGATCGTTAAGGGCTACGTTCCGCTTTCCGAGATGTTCGGTTATGCTACAGACCTTCGTTCCAAGACTCAGGGTCGTGGTAACTACTCCATGTTCTTCGAGAAGTACGAGCCGGTACCGAAGAGCATCATGGAAAAAGTTCTTAAAGACAAATAATTCCTAATAGGAATATTTGCTGAAAAGGCGAAAGCCTTTATATAAGGAATTAGCGTATTCCGTACGGTGCAAATTGTATGGAATACGCGAATATACTTGCAAAATGGGCTGTTTTGAAATATAATGTGAACAGCCTGTGTTATCGAGAAAGTCACCTGTTTATGTGCATTTTTAAGGAGGAAATTAAAAATGGCAAAAGCTAAATTCGACAGAAGAAAGCCACATTGTAACATCGGAACCATCGGCCACGTTGACCATGGTAAAACAACTCTGACCGCTGCTATCACAAAGGTTCTTGCAACCAGAATGCCGTCTGATGAGAACGTTATCGTTGACTTCTCTAACATCGACAAGGCTCCGGAAGAGAGAGAGCGTGGTATCACCATCAACACAGCTCACGTAGAGTACGAGTCTGAGAACAGACATTACGCTCACGTTGACTGCCCGGGACATGCTGACTACGTTAAGAACATGATCACTGGTGCTGCTCAGATGGACGGTGCTATCCTCGTTTGTGCTGCTACTGACGGTGTTATGGCTCAGACTCGTGAGCACGTTCTGCTTGCTCGTCAGGTAGGTGTACCGGCAATGGTAGTATTCCTGAACAAGTGCGACATGGTAGACGATGAAGAGCTTATCGAGCTCGTAGAGATGGAAGTTGGCGAGCTTCTTGACGAGTACGGATTCGAAGGAACTCCGATCGTTAAGGGTTCTGCTCTGAAGGCTCTTGAGGATCCGAACGGCGAGTGGGGCGACAAGATCATGGAGCTTATCGCTACAGTTGACGAACATATCCCGACTCCGACTCGTGATACTGATAAGCCGTTCCTGATGCCGGTTGAGGACGTATTCACAATCTCTGGCCGTGGTACTGTTGCTACTGGTAGAGTAGAGCGTGGTACTCTTCACGTTAACGATCCGGTTGAGATCCTTGGTATCTCTGAGGATAAGAAGACATCTGTTGCTACTGGTATCGAGATGTTCCACAAGCTTCTTGATGAGGCTCAGGCTGGTGATAACATCGGTTGCCTGCTTCGTGGTATCCAGAGAACAGAGATCGAAAAGGGCCAGGTTGTTGCTAAGCCGGGTACTGTAACTTGCCACACAAAATTCACTGCTCAGGTTTACGTTCTGAACAAAGATGAAGGTGGCCGTCACACACCGTTCTTCAACAACTATCGTCCGCAGTTCTACTTCAGAACAACTGACGTTACTGGCGTTATCACTCTTCCGGAAGGAACTGAGATGTGCATGCCGGGCGACAACGTTGAGATGACCATCGAGCTGATCCACCCGATCGCTATGGAGCAGGGTCTTACATTCGCTATCCGTGAGGGTGGCCACACTGTAGGATCAGGCCGTGTTGCTGCAATCATCGACTAATTTTAGTCTATAATATTTAGTTTAAATATAATTTCGTCCAAGCGTTGAAAAAGGACTTCCTTCGGGAAGTCCTTTTTTGTGCGCGAACTACGAGAGGTGTCGGATATGGAAATACAGATCATGAAGCATGCTTGCATGGTGAATGAGCTGCATTTCCATAGACGAATAGCGCGACAGCGCGACACGAAGTAGACCGAAGGGCTACGAGTGCACCTCTCGTTCAATAAAGTAAAAAAGTAAGGAAAAGGCTGGAGGATCGCTTGCGAGCCGACATGCCTATTCCTTACTTTTTATAGGGCAAAGCCCGCGACATGAGCAAGATGCTTTAGCATCAGCGAATGTCGGCATGGATCAGTTGCTACGTGCATTCTTCTCAAGTACCTTGATCAACATATCTACGTCTTCATCCTTAGTACACCAGCTTGTAGCAAATCTTACAGCCGTATGTGTCTCATCAATGATCTCCCAGAACCCGAATGATACCTGTTCGGCGATTTTTTCTTTCAGGGAGTTCTCAAGAATAGTGAACACCTGGTTGGTAGGATTCTCGAGATAAAGTTCATAACCATTCTTACGGAGTGCTTCACGGATACGATCAGCTGCTCCAATAGCAGTTTTACCGACCTTCATATAAAGCTCATCCTTCATGAGTTCTTCGAACTGAATACCCAGAAGACGACCTTTTGCAAGGAGAGCACCATGCTGCTTAACAGTAGTAAAGAAGTGAGGAAGAAGTTTCTTGTCCGGAATAACTACAGCTTCACCGAAGAGTGCTCCGCACTTGGTTCCGCCGATGTAGAACGCATCGCAATAGGAAGCAAGGTCTGCCATGGTAATATCATTTGCAGGGGAAGCAAGAGCATATGCAAGTCTGGCTCCGTCGATATAAAGCTTCAAGTCATACTGATCACATACAGAGCTGATCGCTTTCAGTTCTTCGAGAGAGTAGAGAGTTCCGTATTCAGTGGGGAGGGACAGGTAGACCATTCCGGGCTGGACAAGATGATCTCTTGCTCCATCTTTCTCAAATACATCCATGAAATGACGGATCTGTTCTGCGTTTATTTTGCCTCTGTTGTCCGGCAGAGCGAGAACTCTGTGACCGCCGAACTCAATTGCGCCGGCTTCATGAACATTGATATGTCCGCTGCTGGCAGAGATGACGCCTTCATAGCCGCGAAGCATGGCATCGATTACGGTGGCATTCGTCTGAGTACCGCCTACAAGAAATTGAACATATGCGTCAGGAGCCTGGCAGATCTCTCTGATCATCTCTATTGCATGTTCGGTATGCGGATCTTCTCCGTAGCCTTCACAGTGTTCCTTATTCGTACGGGCAATTGCTTCAATAATGGAAGGATGAGCTCCTTCCATGTAATCTGAAGAAAAATAAACCCGTTCATTTTCACAATAAGTCATGTATTCCTCCATACTATTTTGGTTGACTATGTCCAACGATTACTGTACATTAATCGTTGAGATAATTCAATTCCTTTAAGCGCTAATTGTTTGCCGGGAGGCTGATATGCGAGAATTTGACTTGATTATTGCAAATGAAATAGGGCTGCATGTACGTCCTGCAGGACTTCTGGCAGAAGCTGCATCTAAGTTTGTAAGCGACATCACAGTAAGCAGCAACGGAAAAGATGCTGATGGTAAAGCAATGTTTCACATGATGACATTGGGGGCAAGGCATGGAGACTCGGTTCATTTTTCTATCATAGGACCGGATGAGGAAGAAGCTGAGACTGTTTTATTCAAGGTTGCAAAAAAAGCCCTGGGTCCGGAAGAGGGTATTGCACCGAAAGAAAAAGAACACTATGTGGATCCATTCTCAATCTGACAGTTAAGATCGTGATGTACTTGCTTTTTACCTGCTATAACCGTATGATAGTATGGTTGAGAAGAATAAATGCGCGAAAGCGCAGCTATATAACAGGAGGAGAATATGTACTGTTACAGAAAAGTGACTGATGACCTTTACTGGATCGGAGCGAACGACAGAAGAATCTCTCTGTTTGAGGGTGTATATCCGCTTCAGCATGGTGTATCTTATAACTCATATATTCTGAATGATGAAAAGAAAGTAGTTTTCGACACAGTTGACCATGCTGTCAATGATATCTATTTCGAAAACATTGAAAAGGTACTGGGAGGCGCAGCACCGGACTACATCGTAGTTCATCATATGGAGCCTGACCACAGCGCAACTTTAGGCCTTTTCCTCCTGCGTTACCCACAGGCTAAGATCATCTGCAACGCTAAGACATCTCAGTTCATGAAGCAGTACTTCGAGGTAGCTGACGATAGATTAGACCTTGTAAATGAGGGCGACACCAGATGCTTCGGTAAGCATACTCTTGCATTCGTGAATGCTCCGTTCGTACATTGGCCGGAAGTTATGATGTCTTATGACACAACAGATAAAGTCCTGTTCTCAGCAGATGCTTTCGGTACATTCGGCTCTCTGAACGGTGCTATCTTCTCTGATGAAGTAGACTTCGAACATGATTATCTGGATGAGGCAAGAAGATACTATACCAACATCGTTGGAAAGTACGGTCCGCAGGTAACCAAGGTTCTGGCTAAAGCGCAGACTCTTGATATTGCTATGATCTGCCCGCTTCACGGCTTCGTATGGCGCGAGAACATCGGCATGATCCTTGACAAGTATATCAAGTGGAGCTCCTACACACCGGAAGAGAAGGGTGTTGTCGTTGCGTATGCATCTGTATACGGTCATACAGCTAATGCAGCTGATATCATTGCATGCAGACTGAGAGAGCAGGGCGTTAAGGTTGTTGTTCGCGACATCTCTGTAAGCCATGCATCTGAACTGGTAGCAGATATCTTCCGTTACAGCCATGCTGTATTCGCAGCTCCGACTTATAATGCAGGTGTATTCGTAAAGATGGAAGATCTTCTTCATGATCTTGCAGCACACAATATTCAGAACAGAACGGTTGCATTTGTAGAGAACGGTACATGGGCACCGGCAGCAACCAAGGTTATGAAGGGACTGCTGGAAGGATGTAAGAAACTGACGATCCTGGAAGAAGGACTTACTATCAAGTCTTCCCTTAAGGCAGATCAGGACAGCCAGATTCAGGCTCTTGTAGATGCAGTAGCTGCAAGCGTTAAGGAATAATGTTATATACTCTGCCGGAATACTATCCCATGTTCTCCTGTATCGCGGGAGAATGTGAGGATACCTGCTGCAGCGGGTGGCAGATCGTGATTGATGAGCAGTCTCTGAAAAAGTACAGGTCCGTTAAGGGACCTTACAGAAGGAGGCTGCTTTTTTCAATAGATCCCCTGCAGAAGGTGTTTCGGAGAAAAAGCGATGGCAGCTGCTCGCATCTCAGAGAGGATGGCCTCTGTGAACTTTACAGACAGGTAGGGCCGGCTTCACTGTGTAAAACCTGCAGACTGTTTCCGCGCCATGTGGAAGAATTTGAAAACGTAAGGGAAGTGACATTGTCCCTGTCGTGTCCGGAAGCTGCAAGACTGATCTTGTCGAGACCAGAGAAGGTAAAGTTTAAAACTTTCGAACGAGAAGGAGCAGAAGAAGAGTACGAGGATTTCGATGAACTGTTCTATGATCAGCTGCTTGAGACGAGAGGAATGATCATAGAGAAGGCGCAGGACAGAGAACTTTCCGTTCTTCAGCGAATGGCAAGTATTCATATGTGTGCTGAAAAACTCCAGGAAGACTATGATGAAGGCCGGATCTTCTCAATGCCGGATACAGCATATTCTGTTCTGGAAGAGAATAGAACAGATCTGCCATCGGATGCAGAAGTGTACCGGTATATGAAACGTGTGCATAAGCTGCTTGGAAGAATGGAGTTCCTTAAGAAGGACTGGCCTATGTGGCTGGTTGAAACCGGGGATATCCTGTATTCGGATGGTAAGACCTGGAAGGCTATCAGCAGAGAATATGCAGAATGGGAAAAATCGATAGATATCGATATGAACATTGTGTGGGAGCAGATCCTGGTTAACTTCATAATGGGAGAATACTGCGGAGCTGTGTATGACGGAGAAATACTGGCGGGGTGTGATGTATGTCTTGTACATACGATGATGCTCAGAGAGATGATGAAAGTTGTCTGGATGAGAAATGGTAAGACCGCGGAAATCAGTGATCTGGTCGATATGTGCGTGAGATATACACGTGAACTGGAACATTCACAGACCAATCAGAAGAAGCTGCAGAGAGGTATCAAGAAGCTGAACAGCTTGAATTGATGGTGCTGCATTAACAGCACATCGGAGAAGGATCGAAATGGAAAAGAAAAGTATGACACTTGATTACAACGAGTATGTAAGAACAGCGGTGCAGGCCTCTGCGGAAGGTATCGTACTATTACGGAATGAAGGAGGAGCACTTCCTCTTGAAGAAGGAACTAAGGTATCTGTATTCGGCCGAATTCAGCTGCATTATTATCGCAGCGGCACCGGATCAGGAGGAATGGTAAATGTTCGTAAAGTTACCGGCATCACAGATGCATTGCTGGAAGATCCGGCTGTTGAAGTGAACCGTGAACTGCTTGAACTCTATACAAGATGGGAGGCTAAGCATCCCTTTATTGCAGGTGAAGGATGGGGAACGGAGCCGTGGTCACAGGAAGAGATGCCCCTGACTGATGAGGTATGCAGAAGAGCGGCGGAAGTATCGGATGCTGCAATCGTAGTAATTGGCAGAACGGCAGGCGAAGACCGCGATAATGTGGATCAGCCTGGTGCATACAGACTCAGTGAGACAGAATATGAGATGCTAAAGCTGGTTAGAAATAGTTTCGACAGAATGATCGTGCTTCTCAATACAGGGGGATTGATCGATCTTGGCTTCTGCGATGATATCACTCCGGATGCGCTGGCTTATGTATGGCAGGGAGGAATGCTTGGAGGACTTGGCGCAGCGGATGTTCTGACTGGCCGTGTATCACCCAGTGGACATCTCACCGATACAATTGCGGTAAACATAGAGGACTATCCGTCAGATCCATATTTTGGCGGGGAGGTACGAAATGTCTACACAGAGGATATCTATGTGGGATATCGCTACTTCGAGACAGCTGCGAAAGATAAGGTCAGGTATCCGTTCGGTTACGGACTGACATATACAAGCTTCGATATGAAAGCCTCTGAGGCAGAGACCATAAGAACAGAAAACGACGGGGAAAACATATCGATTAAATTCGATGTGAAAGTGACTAACACAGGATGCCGTCCAGGTCGTCAGGTAATACAGGTCTATGTAAAAGCTCCGGAAGGAATGCTGGGGAAACCTGAAAGAGTGCTCGCTGCATTTGCCAAGACAGCAGAGCTGCGTCCGGAAGATGAAGAGGTACTTAGCTTCAATATACCGGGATATGACTTTGCATCCTTCGACGATACGGGAAGGAGCGGATACAGTTATAGCTGGGTGCTTGAAAAAGGAACCTATGAGGTATATGCAGGCGGCAATGTCCGTGATGCTCAGATGGTAGGATCTTTCGCACTGCCGGAGACGATATGTCTTGAAAGCTGCAGTGCTGCAATGATGCCGGAAGGACAGCTGTACCGTATGGCCGGTATCAATGATACAGGACACATGACATATGAGACACTTGAGCATCCGGAAGAGCGGATGTACACATGGCGCAGCTTCGAAGAACTGGATAAAAATGGCAGGCAGGATCTGAAGTTAAAAGATGTGGCCGATGGAAAATGTACCCTCGAAGAGTATGTTGCGGGATTTTCTGATGAAGACCTGATGGCAATAGCGCGGAGAAGGAATGGGATCTGCCAGAGTTACACCGGGTACGGCAGCGGCATTCGGTGGAGTAACTGAGGAGCTGGTACGTAAAGGAGTACCGGCTGCATGCTGCGACGATGGTCCGTCCGGTATGCGACTTGACTGCGGACAGCTGGCGTTCAGCCTGCCGAACGGAACCATGCTGGCAAGCACGTTCGATGTTGAGTTAAACAGAAAACTGTTTGCTTTTCTAGGTATGGAGATGACAAAAAATCAGGTAGATAACATACTTGGACCGGGAATGAATATCCATCGTCATCCGCTGAACGGCAGAAACTTCGAGTATTTCTCTGAAGACCCATATCTTACAGGAACGATCGGTGCAGCGCAGCTGAGCGGACTCAAGGATGTCGGAACATCAGGAACAGTGAAACACTTCTGCTGTAATAACCAGGAAAAGCACAGAAGTACGATCGACAGTATCGTATCCATGCGCGCACTGCGTGAAATATATCTGAAGGGGTATGAGATCGCACAGAAAAAAGGCAGTCTGGACTCTGTCATGACAAGCTATGGTCTGGTGAATGGAAAACATGCTGCCGGAAACTATGATCTGACGACCAGGATACTCAGGGATGAGTGGGGGTTCAATGGTATCGTAATGACTGACTGGTGGGCTATGTGCTCCGGTGTCCCGGGTAAAGAAGGGGATAGGAGTGATATGGCGGCCATGATCAATGCCGGCAACAACCTGTATATGGTAGTGCCTGCAGGAGATGGCTCTGAAAGTAAGGATAACCTGAAGGAGGCATTGCAGGATGGCAGGATCACAAGAGGTGTTCTGCAGCATAATGCAATCGAGATCTGTCGATTTGTTCTTGATACAGAGGCAATGAGAAGGGCGGCAGGCTTGCCAACAGATGTGACGGTCGAAAACGGCCCTGATGACAAGGATGGAGCACTGGAGTTTAACGGAGAGTTCATAGAGGTTGACGGAAGCCTTGCACTTGATCTCACGGATGTTGACACAAGTTCGGGCAGTGACTATCTGTTCGGCCTTCATTTCAATACGTTGGGGTACTATCGACTGACCCTGTCCGGTGTAAGTGATTCTTCAGAGGAAGCACAGATGCCGGTATCTATGTTCTTTACTGTCATCCCACTGGGAACCATGACCTTTACCGGAAGCAGAGGAGAGATGACAGAACAGCATCTTCCGTTCAGAGCAACGACAAGAGACTCTGTGTTCCGAATGCATTTCGCCCAGAGTGGGCTTAAGCTTAAGCAGCTCAGGATAGAGATGATCGAAAGAAGAAATATAAGCTGAAGGTAAAAGAAAGGGCTGCCGCGATTGCGGCAGCCCTTTTCAATATTAAATATTTAATTACTATATTAGAGCCCAGTCCTTGCAGGAACGAAATTCAGTTGCAAGACCTTCGTAGAAATCAGGCTCATGGCATACCATAAGGATGCTTCCCTTGTAGTCGATGAGTGCCTGTTTGAGTTCAGCTTTAGCTTCAACATCAAGATGGTTGGTAGGCTCGTCGAGTACCAGAAGGTTGGAGGGACGTCCAATCAGCTTACACAGACGTACCTTAGCCTGCTCACCACCGGACAGAACGCGGACCTTGCTTTCGATGTGGTTGGTTGTGAGACCACATTTGGCCAGGGCGCTTCTTACTTCGAACTGATTCCAGGCCGGGAACTCGTTCCAGAGCTCTTCGATACAGGTCGTATCGATGTCCGGTGACATTTCCTGTTCGAAATAACCGATCTCAAGGTAATCTCCGCGGATCACCTTGCCGGAGATGGGAGCAGTGAGGCCGAGAAGACTCTTGAGTAGAGTTGTCTTTCCGATACCGTTGGAACCTGTGAGAACTACCTTCTCACCACGCTCCAGCTGGAAGTGAAGCGGTCGGGAGAGCGGTTCGTTGTAACCGATGACCAGATCCTCGGTTTCGAAGAGGATGCGAGCCGGCGCACGAGAGATCTGGAAGTTGAATTCCGGCTTGGGTTTCTCACGGCCAAGTTCGATTATATCCATATTGTCGAGTTTCTTCTGGCGGGACATAGCCATGTTTCTGGTTGGAACGCGTGCCTTATTGCGGGCTACGAAGTCCTTGAGCTAAGCGATCTCCTTCTGCTGACGATCGTAAGCAGCACGTTTCTGCTCCTTCTGCATCTCGTGAACTTCCATGAATTTATCATAATCGCCTACGTAGCGGGAGAGCTCACAGTCTTCCACGTGATAGATGATGTTGATAACGCTGTTAAGGAAAGGTACATCATGTGAGATAAGTACAAATGCATTCTCGTAATCCTGCAGATAACGGGTCAGCCAGTAGATATGTTCTGCATCGAGATAGTTGGTAGGCTCGTCGAGCAGCAGGATGTCCGGTTTCTCAAGCAGCAGCTTGGCAAGAAGTACCTTCGTACGCTGGCCGCCGGAGAGTTCGGTTACGTCGCGGTCAAGACCCAGATCGGAAAGACCGAATGCACCTGCAACCTCATCGACCTTGGAGTCGATCAGGTAAAAGTCGTGTACTGTAAGCTGATCCTGGATCTGAGCAGCTTCCTCAAGAAGTGAATCCATTTTATCTGCATGATCGGGATCGCCCATCATGTTGTACAGTTCATTAATCTTCTTTTCATGCTCGAACAGGTCTGCGAATGCACTCTCAAGAGTGGATCTGATCGTCATTCCCTTCTCGAGCACTGCGTGCTGGTCCAGGTAGCCGATCTTTATATTCTTAGCCCATTCGATGGTTCCTTCGTCGGGCTCAAGTTTACCGGTAACGATATTGAAGAAGGTGGATTTACCCTCTCCGTTAGCGCCGATCAGTCCAATGTGCTCACCCTTCAGCATACGGAAGGAAACATCGCGAAAGATCTCTCTGCCGCCGAAGTCGTGGGACAGATGCTCTACATTAAGAATGCTCATGGCTTCTCCTTATCTGTTGCAAAGTTAGTGACAGTGTTTTATATTGTAGCATAGAATTAAAAAAATGATAGTAGGGATATGGTTGAAATGGAAGGTAATACAATGAAGGACGGAATTATTTTCGATATGGACGGTACTCTGTGGGATGCCTGTGAGGTGATTGCGGAGTCCTGGAACGTATATCTGGGGAAGGTTCAGCCGGAACTGGAAGGCATTGTAACCGAAACTTTAATAAGAAATGCCTGCGGACTTCCCATGGATAAACTGGGAGAGAAGGTGCTTTACAGCGTTGCGGATCCGGAACTTAGAATGCGTCTGACCGAAGGCTGCTGCGAGTATGAAGTAGAATATATGCAGACGCGGTGCGGCAACCTCTATGAAGGAGAAGCGGAAGTTCTTGCAGCGCTTAAGAAGCACTATCACCTCTATATTGTAAGTAACTGCCAGGTGGGATATATCGAAGATTATATGGCTACCAGCGGATGTGCTGAATACTTCGAGGACTTCCAGAACTTCGGAATGAATGGCAAGCAAAAGGATGAAAATATCAGAATCCTGATGGAACGCAATAAGCTTGATCGTGCGGTCTATGTCGGAGACATTCTGGGAGATATGCGCAGCAGTGAGAAAGCAGGAGTACCATTTCTTCATGCGGCATATGGCTTTGGCGAAGTTCCTGAGGGTACACCGTTTATCAACTCGCTCCGTGAACTGCCGGAGACTGTAGGTCAGTTCTTCCCTGAGG
>R21__coassemble_1709_pt1 | contig 14192 bp, 12 predicted proteins | sample R21__metabat2_low_PE_028 | metagenome-assembled genome bin R21
GTCAGGACATGACGATCAGAAGTGTCTGATTCTTCTGGATGAGCCGACGTCGGTTCTGAATGAAGCTGAAGTACAGAACCTTTTCCGTGAGATCAGAAAGCTGACAGCGAAGGGGCATTCGGTTATTTTCGTATCACATCGACTGGACGAGGTTCTTGAGATCTCAGACAGAGTATACGTCTACAAGGACGGAGACAAGGCAGGCAACATGAACACATCGGATGCAACGGAGGAGATCCTCTATGCGGCGATGGTAGGACATGATACCACAACTGAGTATTACCACCTCGATGAACAGCGCAAGGCTGGAGATGAGGTGGTTCTGGAAGCCAGGGACCTGGGACTTTCCGGAACATTCAAGCACGCAACTCTGCAACTGCACAAGGGAGAAATACTAGGAATTGCAGGCGTTGTAGGATCCGGAAAAGAGGACCTGTGCTCTGTACTGTGCGGCGATGAGAAGCCGACCAGCGGAGAGATATACGTTAAGGGTCAGAGGGTAAACTTCAGCAGCCCGGCGAAGGCTCTGCACAACGGTGTCCTTATGATCCCCAAGGAAAGACTTGAGGAGGGAATTATTCGGGGACTTTCGGTTCAGGATAACATAGCTCTCTCCAACAACGAACTTCTTTCCGAGCACGGTATTGTAAAGAAGAGAAAAGTTCAGCAGCAGGCCGATCAGTGGATCAAGGAGCTGGCAATTAAGACGACCGGAAGGGATGCCGAACTCATTTCCCTGTCAGGAGGCAATCAGCAGAAAGTAGTATTCGCAAGGGCCCTTGCTTCTGAAGCGGATATCATCATTCTGAACCACCCGACCAGAGGTGTGGATGTCGGTGCGAAGGAAGAAATCTATGAGCTGATCAGAAAATTTGTCGCGAGAGGAAAATCAGTCATACTTCTGGGAGATACGATGGACTAGTGTATTGGAATGAGCAATCGCATCATTGTTATGAAGGACGGACTGATCACGGGAGAGTTCCAGGCGGATGCAGGAGAGAAACCCAGCAAGGTTTCCCTTGTGTCCCGCATGATGTAGGAGGTGAAAACGGCATGAATGAAGGCACAATGACTGTAAAGAGAGACTGGAAGAGAACGATCCGGCAGAATTACAGTATCGTAGTAGTCATTGCCATGATCATTATCTTCACTATTCTGGAACCGAATTTTCTCAACTCCATGAACATCGTTAACCTGCTCAGTGACTCGGCACCTCTTATGGTTATGGCTATCGGTATGACTCCAATCCTGATCATAGGATCCATCGACCTGTCCATCGGAGCACTGTGCTCCGCAGCCAACGTTCTGATGCTGCAGGTCATGATCAGACTGGCAGACAAGGGCCTTGATCCTGTCATCTGCTTCCTGATCGGACTCGTGATCACCGTATGTTTCGGTCTGTGCGCAGGTACCATACTGGGACTTATTCAGGTTAAGCTGAAGGTTCCGTCTTTCATCGCGTCACTGGCATTTATGTCGGTGTGGGGATCTGTAGCACTTCTGATCACCAAGTCTCCGGTCAAGATTCCAAAGGCTATGAAGATCACTACAGCATGGTACAAGATTCAGCTTGGCCCCGTAGGCTTCCCGCTGATCATTGCAGTGCTTCTTTCCCTGTGCTATCACTTCCTGGTAACCAGAACGCCATTTGGCCGCGGCTTGTTCGCAATCGGCGGCAATGAGAGAGCTGCTAGAATAGCAGGTATTAAGGTCGACCGATATAAGGCGACTGTATTCGCTGTTAACGGTATGTGTTCAGCTCTGGGGGCCATGTTCCTGCTGGTTAAGGCCAACAGTTCAGCTCCCACAGTAGGTGACGCTTTCACCCTTATGGTCATCTCAGCCATCGTCGCAGGCGGTACATCTTTGATCGGCGGTTCCGGCAGCGTGGTTAAGACCATCATCGGTGTATTCATCATATCCATCATCAAGAATGGTATGAACATGGTAGGTGTCAATGTCTACTGGCAGAAAGTAGTTTACGGCCTGATCGTTCTTTTAGCAGTATCCATCTCCATAGACCGCACATCAAGAAGCAGGATCGTAAAATAACAATAAGAAGGGCTGTCTCAGGTGAGACAGCCCATAACTTTATTCTTCAGGAAAATTCTTCAGAATACGATGATTCCTTTTTTCTCGATCTTCCGATCAAGCAGTTTCTGATATGCTTCGACGGAGTCGTCGAACTTGAAGTAGTCAGAGATGAAATCCTTAATGACCAGCTCCCCGCTGCGGATCCATTCCATAACCTGCTCGGTAGCTTTTCCTTCTTCGATCTTTCGGGGCATCTGCTGGTAGATGACTCTCCAGTTGTAATCTGCCCTGCTGAAGTCGATGGTTACCTGCTCTTTTTCAGGAACTCCGTAGCAGAGAACAGTGCCGCGGTCCTTGATCATGGGCATAGCTGCGTTAACGACAAATGGATTGCCAATAGCATCCAGTACGAAATCAACGCCTTCGGGATATGCTGCGCGGACTTCTTTTTCCGCATCTGCATTCTTGCCGTTGATGATGTGTTTTGCGCCGTTTTTCTTAGCTGTTTCCAACTTCTCATCAATGATGTCGATGGCGGTAACTTCTTCTACGCCGTACAGATGAAGGAACTTAATAAAGGTAAGACCTACCGGACCGCAGCCATAAACAACAACGCTGTCGCTGGGCTTGATGCCGAAATAGCGAATATTGCTGAGTACTTCACGGAAGGTAACCAGCATGGTTGCGTCGACAGGATCTACGTCGGCGGGAAGAATTGTCTGAGCATAAGCACACTCAGGAACTTTTCCGTTATCCCAGGGGGCTGCGGGATCACAGACAACAGCATATTCGCTGAGGGCTCCCCAGCCTGAGCCTACACCCGGATATAATTCGGGATCCGGATCAACGAAGGGAAGAAGAACCTTGTCGCCGATCTTAAAGGTGGTGACATTGCTTCCGATTTCGACAACTTCTCCAACTCCTTCGTGGCCGAGAATGATGGGGTATACAGATTCAGGGAAGCCCTTGAAGGTTCTGTGGAGTAGTTTTACATCCGTACCGCACATTCCGCAGGCAATTGTTCTGACCAGAGCCTGGTTCGAATTGTACCTTGGCTTGGGGATGTCGCGAATTTCAGTAGAACCGTCCTTATTAACAAAAAAAGCTCTCATAACGTATCCTCCGATTAACTATTAATAAGTATTTTGGTAGCAACGATACAATGTAATGACATACTGTAATAGAAGTGTACCATTAATTGGCGGAAAACTCCATATAAACAAGTTATAATTGTGTACAATATCTGAGAATAAGAAGTATATATTATACCAATTGACGATATATCTGACATTAGATATAATGACCATATGTTATGACATAGTGATAATATGAAAATAATATATATTCCATTTCGAATAGATACGAAAAGAACAGGTGAGAACAGGAGGTAAAGACATGGCTAACGTATATGTACCCGCAACCGAACCGACCTTGTATTTTATCGGTGTTACCACAGGAAGCTCCTCCATCATGAAGGTTTTTCCCAGGTGGGCGAAAGCGCTTGGATTGAATGCAGTCATCAAGGGAATTGATTTTAAGCCGCATTCTTCTGCGGAAGAATACAGGGAGGCAGTAACGTTCATCAAGAATGATCCCCTGTCCATGGGAGCCCTTGTCACGACTCATAAGCTGGACCTGTTTCGCACTTGTGCAGATCTGTTCGAGTACGTGGATCCGTTTGCTGAGATGCTTGGAGAAGTGTCCTCCATATCCAAGAAGGATAGAAAGTTATGTGCGCATGCGAAGGATCCGATCTCGAGTGGCCTGGCGCTGAGTGCATTTGTTCCGGAAAACTATTGGAAAGATTACGACGGAGATGTGATGCTGATCGGCGCCGGAGGCAGCAGTCTTGCCATGTCTGTCTACCTGACTCAGAAACTGCATGGAGATAACATTCCGTCCAGAATAATAATAGCCAACAGAAGCCAGCCGAGACTGGATGCAGCCAGAGATAAACTTAGCAGGATCGATACACCGACTAAGTTCGAGTACATTCTCAATCCGCAGCCGATCGATAATGATGCAACACTTGCTTCCTTGAAACCACATTCACTTATAGTCAATGCCACCGGATTGGGAAAGGACGCACCGGGAAGTCCATTAACAGATGCTTGCAGTTTCCCGGAAAACAGTCTGGTGTGGGAGATCAACTATCGCGGCGATCTGATTTTTAAGGAGCAGGCACTTGCGCAGGCAGAGGAGAAGAACCTGCATGTGGAAGGCGGATGGACTTATTTCATTCATGGCTGGACACAGGTCATCGCTGAAGTATTCCAGACACCAATCAAAGGAGAGACGCTGGAAGAACTAAGTGAGATCGCGAAATCGCCGAATGCGTGAGGAGAAGAATATATGAATAAGTTTGATTGGGACCATGGATTTTCAATTGATTTCGACCTGATCACCGGACGCTCGGAAAATGCTGCTCCATCCAGAAGATATCTGTCCAAGATGGCAGATATGTTTCAGGACCGTGAAGCTGTGGACAACATGCTGGCAGACGGCGATCCACTGATCTATGACTTCTATGAGCTGGGATGCCCGGAGAGACCGGGAGACATCGCATTCGGAACCACTCAGCTGCACCCCGGTAAAGTCGGCAATGAGTACTTTATGACCAAGGGACACTTTCATACACATGTGATGACCAGTGAGGTTTATTACACCATGAGCGGTCACGGGTACATGATGATGGAAAATCTGGAAGGTGACTGGATGGCTGAGGAGCTGCGTGCCGGAGAAGTACTCTATGTACCTCGCGGCTATGCACACAGGATGATCAATACCGGGGAGGAAGATCTGGTAACCTTTTTCGCATTCGATGCGGATGCGGGACACGATTATGGAACCATCGAAACGAAGGGCTATAGGAATATCATCGTGGAAGCAGACGGCAAGCCCGTTATTATGAAGAACCCCAGATGGGAAGAAAGCTGACAGATGAATGGAAGAATCGTAACGGTAACCGGCGATATTACAGCAGATAGTCTGGAATATTGTCAGAGCCATGAACATATCCTGCTTCGAAAAGGGCATTCCTATGAAGTGAACCATGCTCTGTGCATGGACGATCCGGCGAAGAGTCTGCGTGAATTGCAGGATTACTATAAAGCAGGGGGAAGAAGCATAGTGGATGCGCAGCCTGTTGGCTGCGGAAGGATGGCAGAAGAACTGCGTGACATCTCTGAGGCCTCCCGCGTGAAGATCATAGCCTCGACAGGCTTTCATAAACTGTTATTTTACCCTGAGGATCACTGGATCCGAAAGTGTGGGGCAGAGGAGCTGGCTGAATTGTGGACTGCTGAGCTGGAAGACGGCATGTATGAGGATGGAGATCAGAGTTTTCCTCAGGAGAAAACTAATATAAGAGCCGGTCAGATCAAGACTGCACTCGACTGGCAGGGAGTGACCGGCAGATACAGAGTTCTGTTTGCGGCAGCTTTCAGAACAGCGAAAGAAACAGGAGCGCCGATCATGGTTCATGTAGAGCAGGGCTCTGATCCCAGAAAATTGATCGGTGTGGCTAAGGAAGCGCATATTCCTGCGGAGCAGATGATCTTCTGTCATATGGACAGGGCAGTCCCGGACCTGAGAATTCACAGGGAGATCGCAAGAACCGGGGCTTATCTGGAATATGACACCATAGGAAGGTGGAAGTACCACAGCGATAGAGAAGAGATAAAGATCTTACAGGGAATGATCGGAAAGGGCTTCGAGGACAGGCTGCTGTTTTCTCTGGATACAACAGCCCTGCGCCTGGGGGCATACGACGGAGGCGAGATAACACTGTGCTATATCCTGGATCACTTTATATCCATGATGAGCGAGGCTGGTATCAGTGACACGGTGATCGGGAAGATCTCGCAGGAGAACCCATCGAGAGCCTTTGTACAGAGGCGGACGTGAGAAAGATGAGGAAAAGCAGATGAGGATACTTGTTACACCGACTTCCCTGCAGCCCGGGAAGAATGATCAGATGATCGACAGATTAAAGGAGTTCAGTGAGGATCTGGTATTCAACAACACCGGAAGACCTCTTACAGCTGCAGAGCTGAATGTGCTTTTGCGGGACTGCGACGGATTTATTGCAGGACTTGATGAGGTGACGGAAGAAGCATTGGAAGGCTGTGACCGGCTCAAGGTGATATCCCGATATGGAAGCGGTGTCGACAGTGTGGATCTGGCCGCTGCCAGACGGAGAGGCATAGTTGTAACGAATACACCGGGGGTCAATGCCGAGGCAGTGGGAGAACTGACATTTGGCCTGATACTGGGCGTAGCACGAAGGATCCCTTATCTTGATGAGACGACCAGAGATGGCGGATGGGTTCGATCCACCGGCATGGAGCTTTACCGAAAGACCATAGGAATTGTGGGACTTGGAGCTATCGGCAGGGTCGTGGCAAGATGCGCCGGTGGCTTCGGTATGAATGTCCTGGCATATGATCCTTATATAGATGAAGAATATTGTGAGCAGAACAAGATATACTCCACCTCTTTCGAAGACCTGATACGAAGATCTGATGTCATCACGCTGCATCTGCCGCTGCTCCCTTCTACACAGCATATGATCAATGCAGATGTATTTGCAATGATGAAAAAAGGTGCGGTGGTAGTAAATGCCTCCAGAGGAGGCATCATTGATGAAGACGCTGCTTACGAAGCACTTAAAAGTAAGAAGATTGCAGGGCTTGGACTGGATGCCTTCGAGCAGGAACCGCCTGGAGGATCGAAGCTGTTCGAGTTCAATACGGTGGTTGCTACACCGCATACCGGAGCACATACGAATGAAGCCAAGGATAAGATGGCGGATCTGGCCATCAGGAACCTGGAAGATGTTCTGGAAGGGAAGGAGTGTCGGTACATAGTCAACCGGTAAACAGAGAAGGGGAACGGAGATGAAGAAGTTTATTCTGGCGCATGACCTTGGAACGTCCGCGAATAAAGCTACTCTGTTCAGCGTGGATGGAGAGCTTCTTCAGAGTGAAGTCTATTCCTACGACGTTCATTATTTCAACGAGACCTGGGCGGAACAGGATGCGGATGACTGGTGGAAGGCAGTATGTGCCACCACCAGAAATCTGATTGCCAAGGCTGCGATCGATCCGGCTGAGATCGGAGTCGTCAGTTTCAGTGGACAGATGATGGGGTGTCTGTGCGTGGATAGAGCAGGAAAACCTCTTCGAAAGTCCATCATATGGGCTGATCAGAGAGCCCTGAAACAGACAGCACAGATCTCAGAACATATCAGTCAGCAGGATTTCTACCATATCGTGGGGCACAGAAACAGTGCCTGCTACGGGGTACAGAAGCTGATGTGGGTAAGAGACAATGAGCCTGATATCTATGAGCAGACTTACAAGGTACTGAATGCGAAGGACTACATTGTCCTGAAGCTGACCGGAAATTTCTATACAGAGTATTCGGATGCCAACAGTATGACCTGTTTTGATCTGAATAATCTCTGCTGGTCCGACGAGATCATATCCTATGCGGGAATTGACGGAGATAAACTTCCGGAGATCAAGCCCGCAACTTTCGTGGCGGGAGGAGTAACTGCTGAGGCAGCAGCGCTGACAGGGCTTGCAGAAGGAACACCTGTTGTTATGGGCGCAGGTGATGGGGTTACGGCGAATGTGGGAGCCGGTTCCATAGCACCCGGAAAAACTTATAGCAGCATGGGGACATCAGCGTGGATCACCTCCACATCTGAGAAACCCATATATGACCCGCAGATGCGTACAGTGACCTGGGCACATGCTATTCCGGGACTTTATGCACCGAATGGCACTATGCAGACAGCAGGAGGAGCCTATAGCTGGCTTAAGAACACGGTCTGTGAACATGAAAAATTCCTGGCAGCTGAGAAGGGCTGCTCTCCGTATGACCTTATTAATCAGGAGATCGAGCAGAGTCCGCCGGGTTCTAACGGAGTCATTTTCCTGCCGTATCTTCTGGGAGAACGCGCACCCAGGTGGAACACTGAAGCGAAGGGAGCATTTCTGGGATTGAAAGCAGAAAGTACACGTGCGGATATACTGCGCAGTGTACTGGAAGGTGTCACCATGAATCTGGCCATCATTCTGGATATCCTGAAGACGCAGATCGATATCGATGAGATCACGGTTATCGGCGGAGGAGCCAAGGGAAGAATCTGGAGGCAGATCATGGCGGATGTCTATGATACAAGGATGTGTGTTCCGAATGTTCTGGAAGAAGCCGGCTCCATGGGAGCAGCAGTCATCGGTGGTGTAGGAGCAGGAATGTTCACTGACTTTACCGCGATCGACCGGTTTATGAAGATCGTAGATGTACAGAAGCCGATACCGGAACATGTGGAGGCTTATAAGCCGGTGAGAAAAGTATTTGACCTGTGTTATGACGCGCTTGTGCCCGTATACAGCAGGATGCATTGATAGGAGGATACCATGAGTTACATGACTGAGATGAACGAGAAGATCGGTAAGCTGGGGCTGGTGCCGGTAGTGGTTCTGGAAGATCCGGAGGATGCGGAGAAGCTGGCGAAGGCGTTGGTTGAAGGTGGTCTGCCGGTTGCGGAGGTCACTTTCCGTACCGCACGCGCCGATGAGTCGATCAGAAGAATGAGTGAAGCATATCCTGATATGCTGGTCGGGGCCGGCACAGTGCTTACCATAGAACAGGTAGATAAAGCTGTTGCGTCAGGAGCTAAGTTCATCGTAAGCCCGGGCTTCGATCCGGAGATCGTTGACTATTGCATCGGTAAGAAGATACCGGTGTATCCGGGCATTGTGACTCCGTCGGAGCTTGCGCAGGTTGTGAAGCGGGGATTGGAGATCGTGAAATTCTTCCCGGCTGAGCAGTATGGCGGAGTGAATACGATAAAAGCTCTGGCAGCGCCTTATACCATGATGAAGTTCATGCCCACCGGAGGAGTCAATCTCAAGAACCTGGAGAGTTACCTGTCCTTCGGAAAGATCGCAGCTTGCGGAGGAAGCTGGATGGTCAAGGGAGACATGATCAAAGCCGGAGAATTCGATAAGATCGCTTCCATTACAGCCGATGCGGTAAAACTCGTGAAGGAGATCAGGGGTTAAGGTTATGAAGAATGATATCAGGGTGTGTCTGATCGGCTGCGGCAGAGCCGGCATGATTCACGGAGTCAACTACAGTAAAAACATTAAAGGTGCCAGACTGACCGCACTCTGCGATCCATTCGAAGCGAGCCTGAAAGCAGCTGCCGAGCAGCTTCCGGTGGAGTATACCTATTCAGATTACAGGGAGGTTATGAAGAACCCTGAGATCGATGCGGTAGTCGTAGTTACACCGACACAGCTGCACAAGGACATCGTTGTGGCAGCGGCACAGGCAGGAAAGCATGTCTTCTGCGAGAAGCCGATGGCAGAATCAAGGGAAGAATGCGATGAGATGATCGAGGCCTGCGCGAAGGCAGGTGTCAAGCTTCAGATCGGATTTATGAGGCGTTTCGACAAGAGTTTCAGAAGAGCTAAGGAGATCATCGAGACAGGAGCCATCGGCGAAGTGGCGATGATTCGATCGAATACATACGGACCCAGCCAGCCGCAGGAATGGATGTACGATGTCCATAAGAGTACCGGCCCGATCGGTGAAGTAAACAGCCATGACTTCGACAGTATCCGCTGGTATGCAGGCGCAGAAGCGAAATCTGTGTATGCCATCGGTCATAATTTCAGAAGCCCCGAGAAGGCAGAAGAATATCCGGAGTGGTATGACACCTGTTCTACGACGGTAGAGTTCGAAAACGGCGTGGTTGCGGTTGTTACAGGCGCTCAGTATGTAAAGTACGGATATGATTCCAGAGCGGAGATCCTGGGAACCAAGGGTATCGTGAAGACAGGATCACAGAGAACCAACTCGGCTGAGCTGGTGACTGACAACAGAGAGATCATCATGGACTCCATGGATTCCTGGCGGACCCTGTTCAAGGATGCTTATGTTGCGGAGGACCAGTCATTTGCCGACTGCATCAACAACGATACAGAGCCTTACGTAACAGGTCATGACGGAAAGATGGCACTCCTGCTGGTGAATGCAGCATTGACATCGCTCCTGGAACACAGAGTCGTGGAACTTTAATACAGATGATTGCAGAGGAATTGAAGATGACAGCAACTATGAAAGCTATCCAGCTTGTTGGAAAAGAAGATATTCGTTTCGTTGAAGTTCCTGTACCGAAGATCGGAGACGGCGAGGCACTGCTGAAGGTGCGGGCAGCTTCTATCTGCGGAACCGATGTCCGCATGTTCAGAAACGGTTATAAGAATATTTCCGAGGAGAACCCGCTGATTCTGGGACATGAATTCGCAGGTGACATCGTTAAAGTCGGTAAGAATGTCCGTGGGCTGAGCGTTGGCCAGAAGGTCTCAGTCGCGCCAAATATAGGATGCGGCCACTGCAACCACTGCGTTAACGGTGAGACACATCTGTGCGAGGAGATGACAGCCTTCGGCATCAACATGGACGGCGGCTTCGCCGAGTATGTGAGAATTCCGGAGAATGCCATCATTCAGGGAAATGTAGCTCCCCTTGCAGAAGATATCAGCTATCAGGAGGCAGCTCTTGTTGAACCGCTTTCCTGTGTTTACAACGGACAGATGCTGCTGGGCATTCGCCCCGGCGATGACGTGCTCATCATCGGAATGGGTCCCATAGGTGTCATGCACATTATGGTGGCGAAGATGCTGGGGGCAGGCAAGGTATTTGTCAATGATCTGTCCAGGGAGAGAGTGGACCAGGCTAAGGAACTGATTCCGGATATCTATCCGATCTACGGAGATGTGAAGGAGGGATTTAAGGAGTACGACATCAAGGGCGTTGATGTATGCGTGATCGCAGCTCCGGCAGCAGTTGCACAGGCTCAGTCCCTTGAATATATGAATATGAACGGACGCCTGCTCTTCTTCGGAGGACTGCCGGAGTCTAAGCAGATCGTGCCGATCAATACGAACCTGATTCATTATAAGCAGCTGCGCATTCAAGGATGCACCAAGCAGAGTGTCGGAGAGTACAGACTGTGCGCGAAACTGGTCAATGACAAGCGTATTCCGCTGGGGCTGATCATGTCCGACGGTTATCCGATCGAGAGCTTCATGGAAGCCATGGAAAATGCAGCAGCAGCCAAGGGTTTGAAACATGTAATTGAATTCCCGGAATAAGTGGGAAGCCGGGGGGAGAAAGGTATGGAAGTTTTAAAAGCGAAAGTTGTTCCGCTGAAGTTTAAGGAGATCAACGAGCGGGAAGAAAAAGAGTATGAGGAGCAGGTAGGCAAGCTGAAGGAGATCTACGGTGATGTGGCTGAGATCATGGATACTGTGATTGCGGGAGAAGACATTCCGGAGTGCGATGCTATCCTGTTTCCACAGCTCATTGGTTCAGCATACGGATACAAGGATGCGTTTAAGAGATATGGCAAGAAGATGATCGTCATCACCTCGCGCTTCGGAACAGTGGATATGTGGGACTGGGAACTGATCACCTACATGCGTGATGCAGGGATGACCGTATTTTCACCCTACAATATTGAACTGGGAAAGGTGATTTTCCGGGCATTTGCAGTGAAGGCGCATCTGCAGGGAGCAAGGTTCCTGATGTTCCAGGATGATCCGGGCGAAGGTATGCAGGCTTATATCTTCAAGCGCTTCTACTGGTGGCTGGACGAGTGTTCTCAGAATATTGAGAAGGCCTTCGGTGCGAAGGTCATGTATAAGAGCTGGAAGGAAGTCAACAAGCGGGCGGAGAGCGTTGATCCGCAGAAGGCACTGGCAGAGTTCGAGTCCTGGAACGTAGAACAGGATGGGCTTCAGGAAGAGCAGAAGATCCTGGTCGGACAGCTTTATATTGCGATCAAGGACACCATCGATGAACTCGGCGGAGTGGACGGTATCGGTGCCAACTGCCTGAATGAGTCCATGTACAGCAAGACGACACCTTGCCTGATCTGGAACATGCTCTTCGAGAAGTACGGAATTATCTGGTGCTGTGAGGGAGACACCTTGTCTCAGCTTTCTACATACATCTTGTACAACACGCTGAAGGCTCCGATCCAGATGACGAATATCTATCCCTTCCTGGTTGGAAAAGCAGCCATCTTCCATGAAAAAATAGATGCCTTCCCGGAAGTGGATGACCCGAAGAACTATGCACTTGGCGTACATTGCGGATATGCAGGCTTCGCACCGCGTCAGTTCTGCCAGCGCTGGACTATGAAACCCAAGGTGCTTGAGATCGTTGATGAAAAAGCACATGTGATCGACTGCGAGCTGCCTGTGGGAGAGATGGCACTGGCCAAGATCAACCCGAGTTTTGAGAAGATCACGGTGATTCCCGGCGAGATCGAAAGGTATGTGCAGTTCCCGAACACGGATTCCAGAAATGCATCCCTTCTGCATTACAGAAAGGGAGAAAAAGTAATGGAGGCACTTCCGAGTCATCATCAGATGATCATTACCGGGGATAATGTGGCTGCGATCGGAGAGGTGGCCAAGGTATTTGACTGGAAATGCGAAGTGATCGAATAAGGAGAGACGGTGGGGAAAAATCTATATATAGGTGTTGACCTGGGAACCAGCTTCATCAAGGCAGGCGCCTACGATCTGGAAGGCTGTCAGGTGGCTGAGAGTTCATCTCCGGTCAGGGATGAGAGACCGGCTCCGGGTGTGTTCATACAGCGGGGGGACTTCCTTTATGAAGCAGTGGTCGATTGCCTGAAAAATGTAACAGAAAAACTGGGAGAAGAAGCAGCACAGGTGAAAGCGATCGCCTTCACCGGGCAGATGGCAGGTTCCATGGGAGTCGGAGACGACTGGGAGGATATCACGACCTGGTCCTGCACGCTGGACAGCCGCTTTACACCCTATGCAGAGCAGCAGAGGGAACTATTCGGTGAGGATATGTTTCAGATCGGCGGAACCAGTGCGCCGGTCATGTGCTCGAAGTATGCGTGGTTCAAGCAGGAGTTTCCGCAGGAGCATAAGAAGATCAGGAAATATGTTATGCTCAACGGTTATATGATCGGCAGGCTGGCCGAGATACCTGTGGAGGAAGCGGCGATAGATTACTCGCTGATCACCTGGACAGGAATGAGCGATATCAAGAACAGAAGCTGGTCTGAGAAGATCTGCAGCGAGATCGGAATGGAAAGGGATATGCTTCCGAAGGTGGTAAGTCCTACGACGATCTGCGGATACCTGGCCGACGGAGCAGCTGCTGAAGTGGGATTACCGAAAGGGCTGCCGCTGGTAGCGGGGGCCGGTGATAAGGTGGCAGGCTGTACCGGTGCAGGTATCTTCGATGAAGGAGAGATGATCTTCGAGGCTGCATCTTACGGCGCAATCAGTGTCAATGTCAGAGACGTTCGTCTTGACCATGAAAGCAGGAATTATGACGCGATCGGAGCAGTAGATGATCAGTCCTATTATCTGCATAAGTATATCCAGGGATCAGGTATCTCTACTGACTGGTTTGTTAATACATTCTTCCGCACAGAAGGAATGACGAAGAAAGAAGCATTCGCGCGGGCGGAAGATCTGGCACAGAAGATCGGTGTCGGAAGTGACAAGTTGATGGCAATCGGACTGCTGGGCGGCAGTTCGATTCCCTTCAACAAGGACCTGAAAGGCATGTTCCTGGGACATACATGGATGCACCATGCAGGTCACTTCTATCATGCTCTGATGGAGAGTTTTTCCTATGATCTGGCACTGACACTGAACAGTATCATGGAGAAATATCCCCAGTATGCTGACAGGAAGATCAAGCTGATCGGTGGGGGTGCGAAGTCGTCATTCTGGCCGCAGATGCTGGCAGATGTGACAGGGCATACTTTCCAGCAGATCAACCGGGAAGATGCAGCCATGTGGGGAGCCGCACTGCTGGCAGCGAAGGCTGTCGGAGATGTGGATGATCTGAAGACATATTCCAAGAAGTTTATTGAGGTGAAGAAGGAGTATGTGCCGGATCCGGAGAAGCATGAGAAGTATCAGCCGTATGTGCAGTTTTATAAGAAATTGATGGATGAGAGCACAAGGTTGTACAGGGAACTGGAACAGATCTGAAAGAGATGACATATTTTTGTGATAATTTTCGGAAGAGTAATAGGACAATTAAAAACAGGGTCAGCGGATACATAAGTATCAACT
>R21__coassemble_1722_pt1 | contig 14113 bp, 5 predicted proteins | sample R21__metabat2_low_PE_028 | metagenome-assembled genome bin R21
GTACAAGGTAACTTAACACCTAAGGGTGTTCAATTTGAAGTTGCAATTTAAGGAAGTATATTTTTCAGTTTTTTCACAGTACTACATACCCCGCTTTCCTGACAGCCTCTTTCAGCTGTTTCATGTCTGCCGCTTCTTTGGTTCTTACTCTTGCAGTCCCTTCCGCTGCATTGACTTTCGCCCATGTCCCCGGAAGTTCATTCAGAGCATTCTCAACTTTTCTAGCACAGTTGCTACAGGTCATTCCGCCGATCTCAAGATCAGTTGAATACTTGTAATGTGACTTATTCCGATCCGCTGCTGCCTTCTTCTTTTCAGCAGCCTCGTGCTCACCGCAGCATCCGCTGCCCTTATGAAGCTTCTGATAAGTCTTCCAGGCAGCTGCCGCGATCACAGCGATCAGAACAATGATCAATATCGCTGTTGTCATATGTTAATTCCTTTATATTACATTCCGAGCATCATTGCAATGCATCTCACGAGAGCTGCAACGATGTAGGCTACGACACACTGCCAGAGGACTACGCCTGCTGCCCATTTGCCTCCGAGTTCTCTCTTAACGGAAGCAATGGCTGCAACACACGGAGTGTAAAGCAGCGAGAATACAAGCATGGTCAGTGCAGAAAGCTGTGTCATGGTTTCTGTGATGCCCTTGCTGTAGAGAACCTGAAGAGTCGATACCACGCTCTCCTTCGCCATGAAACCACTGATCAGGGCTGTTACAACTTTCCAGTCGCCAAGTCCGATGGGCTTGAAGATGGGAGCAATAAAGCCTGCTACAATAGCCATGATGCTCTGTGCGGAGTCTTCCACCAGATTCAGATGCAGGTTGAAGCTCTGCAGGAACCATACCACGATGGTTGCAATAAGGATAACGCTGAACGCCTTCTCAAGGAAGTCCTTAGCCTTCTCCCACATCAGCTGCAGTACGCTCTTAGCAGAGGGCATGCGGTAATTCGGCAGCTCCATGACAAATGGTACGGCTTCTCCCTTAAACATGGTCCCCTTCATGAGGAAGGCTACCACAATCGCTGTGACAACTCCCAGCAGGTACAATCCTGTCATAAGGAGGGCACCTTTTCCCGGGAAAAATGCTGATACGAAGAATGCGTAGATCGGCAGCTTCGCAGTACAGCTCATAAAGGGTGTCAGAAGAATGGTCATTCTGCGGTCTCTTCTGCTGGGAAGGGTTCTTGTGGACATAACTGCCGGAACAGTACATCCGAAACCGATCAGCATGGGAACGATACTTCTTCCGGAAAGACCGATCTTGCGGAGAAGCTTATCCATAAAGAAAGCAACTCGGGCAATGTATCCGCTGTCTTCCATAAGAGACAGGAAGAAGAACATGGTCACTACGATCGGCGCAAAGCTCAGTACGCTTCCGACGCCTTCGAAGATGCCGTCGATCACCAGACTGTGGATGGCTGAATTTACATTTGCCGTTGTGAGGAGATTATCTACTATGCCGGACAGTGCACCTACGCCGACCTCGATCAGGTACTGGAAAAATGCTCCGATCACGTTGAAGGTCAGATAGAATACCGCTGCCATGATCAGGACAAATGTCGGGATCGCAGTATACTTTCCGGTGAGAAGGCGGTCGATCTTTTCGGAACGAATGCGCTCCTTGCTCTCATGCGGTTTTACAACCGTCGCTTCACAGACGCGCTCGATAAAGTCGAAGCGCATGTCTGCAATGGCAGCGCTGCGGTCCATGCCGCCCTCTTCCTCCATCTGCACGATGCAGTGCTCCAGCATCTCTTTTTCATTCTCATCGAGATCGAGCTGTGCCATGATCAGCGGATCACCTTCGATGACCTTATTTGCCGCAAATAAAAGCGGCAGCCCAGCACGCTCAGCGTGATCTTCAATGATTGCTTCCACTGCATGATGTGCACGATGGATGGCACCGTCATGGTCTTCCTTGCTGCAGTAATCCTGAAGCTTGGGATGCTCCTGATTCTGCGCAATATGAAGCGCATGTCTTACCAGCTCCCCAACGCCCTGGTTCTTGGCTGCTGAGATCGGAACGACCGGTACTCCCAGCATCTCTTCCATCTTGTTGATGTCGATGGACCCGTTGTTGCCGGTCACCTCATCCATCATGTTCAGAGCCACGACCATGGGAACATCCATATCCAGAAGCTGCATGGTCAGGTAAAGGTTACGCTCAATATTCGTTGCATCAACGATATTGATGATCGCCTTGGGCTTATCATTCAGCACGAAGTTTCTCGATACGATCTCCTCACTGCTGTAGGGAGACATGGAATAGATACCCGGAAGGTCTGTAACCAGTGTATTCGGATGTCCCTTGATAGGACCGTCCTTTCTATCCACTGTTACGCCCGGGAAGTTACCTACGTGCTGGTTGGCCCCTGTCAGCTGGTTAAACAGTGTTGTCTTACCACAGTTCTGATTTCCCACCAGAGCATATGTAAGTGTTGTCCCTTCCGGCAGCGGATCTCCGTCGCCCTTACTGTGATATCGTCCGTCTTCACCAAGTCCCGGGTGTTCTGACGGTCTGATGTATTTTACACGTGTATGCTTATTGCTTCTCTCACTGATCAGCTCCACATCGATCTGTTCCGCATCGGCAAGACGCAGGGTCAGCTCGTAGCCGTGGACCTGAAACTCCACAGGATCTCCCATGGGAGCAAACTTTACAACAGTCATCTCAGCTCCCGGAATAACACCCATGTCCAGGAAGTGCTGACGCAGGGCGCCTTCGCCTCCGACACGCGTGATCACCGCGCTCTGACCGACTTTTAAGTCTCTTAATGTCATATTTTTCCCTCTCCATGATGCCCTTCCGGGCACATTAGCAAGAATATTATACGTAGTTAACCTATGTTAGACAACACTAAATTGATTAGCGCACATTATGCTTGCGATAAATTTTTATTTAGTATATATGCACAAAAGCAAACGTAAAATTTTGTATTCATTAACTGATAATTTAAGAGCCCTTTGCATTGAATGAAGTTTTCTGTAGGATTATACTATTTTCAACAGCAGTATGTGGCGTGCGTATTGCAAAACATGAAAGGGAGAAAAAAGTTATGAAATCTAAAAAGACACGTATCGCTCTGAGAGCGATGCTGCTCACAGCTATTCTTGTAATGGCTATGGCAGTAACATCTTTCGCAAGAGAGATCCCGAAGAATATGAGAGCTAACTTATCATATTACAGCTATCTTGATCTTAAACTTGACGAAGGTGAAACTATTGGAAAGATCACCGTCAACAAGAAGGGTGCTCTGACAGTTAAGAAGTATGGTACCTACAAGCATGTCAGCGCTAGCTATCCTGAAGACAATGAAAACTCTGTTGAGTACGGTATCTTAGCAAAGAAAGCCGGAACTTACAAGTTAAACATTCAGATCAAAAAGGGTAAGAAAGTAGTTAAGAAAGCTACTGTTAAAGTTTATGTTACCAACGGCACACCGTTCAAGTCCATTAAGTTCGCCGGCAAGCAGTATGCTGCAACATATAACAAGTCCCTCGGTTCTTATGTTTCACGTTATAAAACAACCAAGAGCAAAGGCAAACTCAAAGTCACAATGAACAAGGGTTACAAGTAAGTATAAGCCCCGGCAGAAGGATTTCCTTCTACCGGGGCTTTTCTTAATGTTATTATTTTACTGTTACTTTGATCTTCGCATATACACCCGTGGATGAATATGCATAGATCACACATTTTCCCTTACCGGTCGCCTTTACTTTTCCCTTCTTGTCGACTGTTGCTACTCTGGCATCACTTGTCTCATAACTCATCTTTCGATGTGCCTTGAACTTCAGAGATGACTTTTCCTTCTTGATCGTCACCTTGAGTTTCGCAGTCTTTCCCTTTTTGATCTTAAGTGTCTTCTTCGTGCTGAGACTTTTAACATTACAGTTCTTACCGCCCTGCGTGAACGCATGCATGGTCTTGGAGACCGCAAGCTTCTTCTGCGTTCCGTCGGCGTTCATTGCATAAGCCACCACGAAATACTTGTAAGACTTACCCTTCAGAAGTCCTGATGCCTTATAACTTGATGCACCCGCTCCTGTTTCAGCTATGAACTGATACTTGTAAGCTGAACCACAGAGGTTGCCGTAGATCTTATATCCTGCTGCGCCGGGTACCTTAGTCCACTGGATCGTCAGCGAGTTCTTAGTTGCCTTCTTGATGTAGGCCTGTATCTGGGCAAATGATGCGCCAGCCATCTCCCCATTATCTGCCATAGACGCTGCGCTTTGCTCTACTGCTGCCATGGAAGTCGGATCAGCAGCATCTCCTGAGGGATCAAGCTTTGGTACATCTGCCTGAGGAACGATTACTGTTCCACAAGCACTGCAATGGCTTCCTTCAGTCTTTCCATTGTCATTGACTGTTGCGGGAACAGCCGGATCCTTCACAATACCGGAATGGTTATTCGGATCTTTAGCAACTGTTTCCGTTCTTGTCTCACCGCAGCTGCAATGATATGTTTTCACTCCGTTGTCTGTGCATGTCGGCAATGTTGTTATCTGGCCGCTATCCCAGCTATGCTCATGCTTCGGAATACTTTCTGTCCTCTGCGCACTGCATACCTTACAGGTAAAGGTTCTGACTCCTTCAGCATCAACTGTCGGAGCTGTAGTAACGGCACCGTCATCCCATGTGTGAGCCGTAGTGCCAATTGCTCTGGATGATCCTTCCTGAATTGCTCCGCACACGCTGCAGTGGATACTTTCACTGCCTTCCTCGGAGCAGGTGGACCGCTTATCGACCGTATACTTCTGACTCCAGCTATGGGGACGCGGTGCGCTTGTTTCTGTGTAAGGAGCCATCTCCTGTGCTCCTGACATTCTGCTATGCAGATGACAGGTATAAGTCACAACACTTTCCACTTCACAGTTCGTTGATGTATAGCCGCTCGGCTTCTTGTCATGATACATGGTTTCAGAAGCCGCCGGACATGTCAGCCTCTGCTGCACAGTGTGTTCAGCACCTACTGTCTTGTCGTATCCCTGTGAAGATGAACCAGCCAGAAAATAGTTATAGTAGGGAGAGTCATAATCATCCCAGGTTAAATCTGCGAAATACCACGCACCATCCAGCTGCACCATGTTCCACATGTGGTTTTCAGTATCTCCCTGTGGATTCTCTGATGTTCCACTGACGATAATACATTCTGCCAGCCCCAGCCTGTCTGTCAGGACCTTGAACAGCTTCGCATATCCTTCGCACACAACAACTCCGTCGTAATATGCTCCATAAGGTGTATGCTGTGTTTCGATGATGATGTACGCATCGCCGTAGGTCACTTTCCTGCAGATATAGTCGTGAACTCGTTTCAGCTTTTCTCCGATTGTCAGGGATGGCCAGTTGGGAACGGATTCTAGCTCTGCAGCCGATGCGGATACTTCTTTGCTGAAATCAGCCTGCTCGTCAAATGCTCCGGGCCACCTTTCACCTGCAATCAGCTTGATTTCGTTAAGCAAGCATAAGTGCTATAAACCGTTTCTTCATACTATTCCCTCAATACATCTTCACTTAACGACTACTGTTACCGTCACCTTCTTCTTCCCGGCTTTCAATGTGATCTTAGCCTTTCCTGCTTTTCTTGCCTTGACCACACCCTTTTTATTCACCCTTGCTACTGCCTTCCTGGAAGTCGTACATTTCAGCTTGTCTGCTGAAGTGATAGGAAGGATCTGCGGACCAAGGTCTAAGCTTTCACCTTTTTTCAGAGTGATCTTCTTACTGATAACAGTGACTTTCTTGGTTGCAACTTTCGCCTTCTGCACCTTGACTGTGAAGCTGACTGCTGCACCGCCTTTCGTCTTTACGGTGATAACAGCTTTCTTTCCTGCCTTCTTTCCGGCTTTCAGAACTCCCTTCGCATCGACCTTAACGACCTTCGAATTACTGGATGTCCAGCTGATGATCGTATCACCTGCTGCTAATCCTGAGGCTACCACTTTATTGGTCTTCTGACCAGTCTTCATCGGCAGTGTACCGGATACATTCAGCTTGATCGTTGCGGGCAGTCTGTCTCCCACATTGCGTGTGGTCTGACCGCCGCAGATGCTGCATCTTCCCGTCTCTGCTGCCGGTTCGAATACAGTTGCTTCCCGGACTGTCTTCCAGTCTGTGTAGTTATGCACGCAGGAAGCGGCTCCACCTGACTGCTTTCCTCCTTCAGAAGTTCCGGTTTCTCCAGTGTCTCCTCCTGTCTGCGTTCCGCCTTGCTCACCGCTGCCTGAGGTTCCCGGATCTGTCGGATCTGCCGGCTGTGTATTCCGTACGATCGGTTTAAAGATCTCATCTCTGTAGTACAGGACTTTCTCCTTAAACTCGCGGTAGTACTCATTTAGATTCTCAGCGCTGCTTTCCTTACCTAGATTGAACTTTTCCATTACCTTCCGGAAATCTTCATTACTCAGGTTCTTAGTCTTTTTCTTAATGATATCAATATAAGTGTTCTCACCGATCAGTCTTGATTTTGTCAGATACTTAAGGGACGCAATGAAATCCTGTGCATTACCTGAGGTACGTGCTGTCTCAGTACTATCCTCCAGTGCCAGCGAGATTACAGATGCAACCTTTAACAGTCGGAAATTCGAAACATCGGTTCCCCAGTCGCATGCATAACTGAAACTGTGGTATGCAAGTTTCATGATCGTATAAACCACGCCCGAATCCGGACTATAGATCTGGAAACCACCGGCAATAGCGTGCTTTGCAATCGGTGTGCTCATACTCTCGAATGACTGATAGAAGAATGACTCGCCCAGACTTTCTTCTCCATCCTTAAAGAGCTTGTACATCGCCTCTACTTCATCATATATGAGATTTCCCTTAACCTTCATGTTAGGATCATCCAGTATGAAGCGGAACAATCTGTCTGCCTCATCGTGAACTGCTGACAATTGGACGATCTGCTGGAAATGGTCAAGTACTCTGTAAGATCCGCCAACTCCTTTTTCGATCATGTCTAAAAGGAATGCTGCATTTCCTACTGATTCTTTTGTTGCGTCCAGGAACTCTTTCGAGAGATGTAATTCGTCAAGAAGACCTCCTGTCAGCCAGGATATACCTGCATTGCCGGCAATCTGAAGGAAACGGCTCGTGAATCCCTCGAAGCCGCCAATCTTTAACGCCTGCGCCAGATTCTTCTGTTTTTCAGCGGAGTCAAATACATTTTTAAAATCTTTTATTTCTGAGGGAAGGCTCGATTTACTTCCATCTGTATGAAAATATTCTTCCCCGTGCATCATACCGATTCCGGTTTTTATTGCTTCCAAAAGTTTTCGGGTTATCGACAGATACTTCATTGACTCATCATCGTCTACTGCTGATGCAAATGATTCATCCTGCAGAAGCTGGAAGATATAGTTTCGGGTCATCTCCCGCATCTCTTTTCCATTTGCAAAGTTCTGCCAGTCAAGATCGAAGAAGAGTCCTGAGCTTTCGTACAGGTACTGCGTTGCCTGCCTCCAGAAGCTTTCGTCATCCAGTGCCCTGTTATAGTAATCGAAATTCTCTCCTGTCAACAGATACTGATACATCTCTGCAACGCTTCCGGGCTCATTGACGCGAGCCAGCTTATCTTCCGCATCCTCTGCGCTGTAGTGGTCAAATGCATATTCATTGATCTCTATTTCGATTCCACATTCTTCACCGGCCTGGATCAATGCCTTTTTAAGGTACATATGATCTTTCTCTGTAGCGCTGTCATAGGCTACATATTCTTTAGTCAGACTTTCTCCGCCTTCAAGCAGCTGAACTTCCTGAGCCGGAGAATAGACTGTTCTCCCCAGCTCTCCATCCACATACTGTGCCAGTAAACTTACCGGATGGTTCTGTTTCGTTTCATCAACGGACTGCTCATACAGTTCGATACTTCTTCCAATCACATCCAGTCTGGGCAGATTGATCGTGGTATCGGTAAGATTTTCCAGAGTCAGGTTGAAATACATGCCTCCGAAATCCAGTTTGCTGTCAATATCAGCAACTAACCTGGCTGCTTTCATACCATAGACATGAAGTGGGGCTTCCATTGTAAATGTAGCCCCTATGATCTGATCAAACTGATCCAGTACCGCGCTGTAATCCGCCTGCAGCTGATAATCTCCCTCTTCATCTCCTCGAAGTACCCAGGAAATGTCTCTGGTCTGTCCGCCGCGAAGTGACTCGAAATAGACGTCTTCGGAGTCTTCACTTCCCTTCGCATTGATCAGAGTAAGGCCTTTCGGAATAGTCAGGTGAACACTGTTCTCCGACAGATTGAAACTCTCCGAGGCCTGATTGATAAGGTGCAGCTTCACATCAAAGAATTCCTTCAGGAAAGACCCGCTGACCGGAACGTCCACAAGCAGTACAAGTGCTTTCTCTGTTTCTCCGGTTACGTTGAACTCAGGAATAATTACAGGTGTCAGTGATCTTGTACCAACAATGATCTGCTCGCAGATAACAGGTTCTGACCCATTTCCCTGGGCTGATACAGTGATCGGTGTCGTTCCATACTCCAGGTGGATGGAGAAATGGAACATCTGCTGATTGGCCGGATCAGAGATATCTATGCCCGCCGCTTCGATCTCTGCCAAAGTCATCCGCTCTGCCGTCAATGTACCTGTCACCATCGGGGACTCTTCCATGCGGAAGGTGAGCACAGCATTTGCATCTCCTGCGCCTATGATGATCTGCTGCTGAACCGGCAGATATCCATCTCTGAATGCACCGATCAGATACACGCCCGCTTTTTCTGTGAACTGCGTTCTGCCATCGACACCGGTCTGCTGTACGATCTTTTCGTCTCCTGCATCATCCTTAAAGAGATATACCTTCATGCCGCTTATCGGATTTCCGTCCTCATCAAGTATCTCCACAGTCTGCGTTCCAAGGAGTGATGCTTCTTCCACCTGAACCTTTACGATATCCGTGCCTGTGTTTCCGGCTTCGTCCGTAACGGTAAGTGTTACCGTATATTCTCCCGTCTCAGCATATGCATGTACATACTCTGCTCCTGCATCGCCGGTCTGAACTTCCGATCCATCTCCGAAGTCTATGCTTGTCTCCCGGATAGGCAGATCACTCCTGCTCGCCTTCGCGTCAAATGTATACTCCGTCCTTACCTGCTGCACAGCCTCAGTATTCAACTTCGCATAGATCGCTGCATGTTCCGGCAGGCACACCTGAGCAGTTTCCGCGGATGATGCATTTCCGAAAGTGTCACGTGCCTCCACGCGGTAACGGTACAGTTCATCTGCAGACACATGCGTATCTGTAAACTGCTGATCTTTTACTGAAGCGATCAGAGAATATTTGCCGCCTGCAAGTGCTCTGTATACATAGTAACCGGCGAGATCTTCCTCGTCATATCCCTTCCATGTGATGCGAATTGCATTCTCTTCATCCGGTTCCGCAGTGACGTTGTCTATAGCCGGTGCGCTTCGGTCCACCGCATATACTGCGACCTCTTCCACTTCAGTTTCATTTCCGCTTGTGTCAGAAACCTTAGCATTAATATGAAGCAGGTATCCATCGGCCAGATCTTCAAGCGGAATTTCTCCTGTCAGCAGATATTCTCTGCAATGCGTATCAGTTATGCTCGAAGCAGCGAAGACATCTGCTGTATCCTTTTCACTCAGCAGCGTTCCGTACTCATCTGTTACAAGGCAGCTGAGTTCTGCCTTCTGAAGCTGACGATTATCGGAGAATAAGACACTGATTCGCGCACTTGTTCCTCCCACTGTGCTGTCGTCTTCCGGAGAACAGCTCACGATCACAGGTGCTTCTGTATCAGCTGTCAGGACTGCTTCAACCGCGTCGGACATCTCACTGATGTTGCCGGCTTTATCCTCAAGAGCTATACGATAGTAGCGTTTTTCTCCGACATTTGCACCGTAATCTATATAGTTGGAATATGTCACCTTATCAGCCAGCTTGTTAAAGTTCTCACCGTCGCTGCTTATGTAGATCAGGTATCCCACCGTATCGTCTGAATTATCTGCTGTCCATGTAAGTTCAACTCCTGATCCGCTAACATCAGCCTTCAGGCCCTGCGGTTTTGCAGGCGCAGTTTGATCGATCATATACTCCACATATGGTGTATTCTCGTCTGCTTCTGCCTTGTTCCCGGCAGTATCTTCTCCGATCACACGTACAGCGAAAATCCCTTCTGTGCATCCACTTACATTGATCACTTCCTGAATCTTGCAGACAGCTGCACGCTCATTTTCAGAAATGGTGATGGTATCGTAATCTTCCCAGGTGCTTCCATTCTCACTCACCTGTATAGTCACTTCAGCAACTGCGCTCTCATCCTCCAGACAAGCGCTGAAATCTATCCTGTCATTCTGTACATATCCTGCATCCGGTTTCAGCTGGGTAACTACAGGCGCATGAGTATCCTTGTCGGTGTGTACTTCCAGTGTTTCTGAAGCTTCTCCCCTGTTGCCATATATATCGTATGCTGCCACACGAAAGACAAATGTAGTGTCAGGCTGAAGTTTCGTCAGGTTTGCTCCCAGCGTCTTGTCAATATCCTGAACTGTCTCGTAGCTTCCGTCTTCCTTCTGCTTCTCCAGTCTGAAGAAAGCAAAATCATTGTCCGCCACATCGTTCCAATGCAGCGTCACTACTGATGAAAGTGCATCCGCATACAATCCGGTTACCTGCTCAGGTCCCTGCGTGTCAGCTGTATATGTCACAAGTCTCGGCTCTGATACATTCCCTACAGCATCAGATGCTGTTACTCTGAGCTGGATGCTGCCTGAAGCTACTCCTTCAGGAAGCTTAGTCTCACAGCGTTCCCCGTCAGCTTCTCCGATAAGGGTCCATGATGCTCCATCATCCACAGAAAGTTCTATCTGCGTATGAACCACATCCACATTATCAGTACTGAGAGCCACTATGGTCGTCTGTAGGCCAATCACACTGCCTGATACCGGTGTTACCTTTACTATAACCGGCTTCTCCGGGTCAGAACCAAGCTCAGGTATGATCTTCACATTGACTTCTTTACCGCACCGCTGGCAGATCTGATAGCTTCGACCGGTATCTGTTGCGGTCGGCTCTACTCTCTGCACTTCAGGAGAAGGATCATGATCCAGAGCGGGAAGTACAACATCTTTCACTGCGTCGCTGTCTTCACAGGTGTAGCGGCGGAGACCTTCCTCATCACAGGTTGGGGCTTTCAGGGTCGTTTCATTTGACCAGAGATGGGCCTGGACATCCTTGTAATCATCCCATTCGCAGATGTAACCCATGCGATGGTTAGGAGCTTGCGCCAGAAACTGCCAGGTGCCTTTCTTCGATGCATCCTCATCATACTCAGTTCCGATCCACATCATTGCATATCTGCCAGCCACATCGTCTTTTAACTGACTGTAGTCCGCTTTTTCACCTGTCACCCAGAAATCATCGCTGCCTGCATGGTACAGACCTATCCAGGCATGTTTGAGCATATAGCTGTTATTGTCTTTATGATCTGCAGCATAAATAGTCTGCAGAATATCATTCTCCGCTTTCGATGTAATAGTTGCCAGATGCCCGCCGACGGCTTCACACTGCTGCTCAGCTGTCCACCAGTCAACATCAGCTGCAACGGCCATGTATGTGTGACCGTTGAGTTCAACCATCTGATCCTCTCTCGGAACTGTCTTCCAGAGTTCTGTGGCATCACAATACAGGCATTCCCATATAACCGAGCCATCTTCTGTCAGCGTTGCAGAATAATTGACCGGTATAAAAGTGTGATCCGTATACTTGGGAATCGTATGCCTTTCCTCGTATCCACAATCATTGCAGACACGGTATTCATATCCATCTTCGGTGCAGCTGCGCTCCTTTCCTATAGACCAGTACCCATAATCGTGTTCCAGTTTATTGAGAACCATGTCCTCATTATAACTTGGGAACCTGAGAAGTCCTTCTTCTGTACAGGTCGGCCGCTTAACAAGTTCACCTGTATCCCATACCGCATAAAAAGTAATATTCTCAGAGATCGTTAAGGGCTTTTTCCACCAGGTATCTTCCGTTACAGGATGCGGGAACCCCGTTTCTCCCTCTCTACCCGACCAGTTGGCCAGCCGAACATAGTTATCATGCCAATCCGGCATATAGTCGGCAAGGCACAGATTTCCTTCTCCTTCCGGAAGCTTGATCTGCTTATCGGATGAATTATATCCCTGCTCATCCGTGTATAAGCCATACCTTCCAAGTTCCAGTGTTACTGTGTACTGTCTATCCCACCGGATAAACAATGTTTTATTATCATACTCCGGCACATAATCCTCCGGAATTGGCTCATACGTATATGCTTCGAGGCTGGTCTGAATATGATCAAGATCCAGTGTATCCTTCACGTTGTCTGACGGTATTGCCTCCACCTTACCGTATTTCACATCCGTAAACAGATCCGTTAATGCTTCGCTGTAGGGTCTTCCACTCTTCACCAGTACAGTTCCATAGCTGAGTTGTTTACGATTACCGTATTCGTCTGTATCGACCGTCCATAAATTTCCGTAGATCGTGTAAACCCTATATGCCCAGTACTCGTCATGACTTGCCCAGATCGCGTACAGAGTCGTATCCTCTTGGGGAACATAATGATATGCATCTATTCTGTCTTCAGGCTTGGGATCCCGCTTGGTGGCCCAACCGGCAAATTCTACGTAGGGTTCAGAATCTTCCGCAGGCCAGCTCAGCTCATATCCCTCCATCCAGCTTCGATACCCCAGCTCTTCCCCTGCCTTTAATTCTGCAGTCAAAACGCTTGTAAGATCGTCTCCACTCTGCCCAGAGTCGCTCTTCTGGATCTGCCCGCCATTCAAGTCAAATGTAACAGTCACCCTCTCCTGTCCATCGCCGTCAGTCTCATCTGCCTTCCTTGTTTCTACCGCTTCAGTGACTTCCTCTGCATCAGAATCAGTAATGATGTCTTCGAGGACAGGATCTTCTTCTGCAATACTATCCGGTGCATCTTCCTGGATAACTCCATCCGGTTCCTCTTCCTCAGACAGCAATAGATCATCGTCTTCTTCGGTGAACTCATCACCTTCCTCGAAGATGATCTGCTCTCCGTAAGCCAGACTCAGATTCCCCGAAAATGCAGTAAAAAACATGGTAAATGCCATCAACCAGGATACGATGCTGCGCTTCATAACATGCCCTCCAATAGCAGTCTATATATGCTGCATACAATAAATATACACCTGCGTTTTATCGGCTAGTTCTAGGGATAATTACCGAATCTACACTGCCAATTTTGATACTTTTCCCAACAGAAGGAGAGGGGGATACCTTCCGGTATCCCCCTCGTCCTTATAGTGTGCAGTGCATCCTGCTAAGCGGATTACGAATTATGCTTTCTGTTCTTGCGTCTGCGCTCTTCTTCCGCAACGATCACTGCGGCTGCAGCCAGAAGCAGCATCATGTATCCTCCGATCGGTGTGTTATCACCGGTCTTAACGGTCTTAGTCTTGCGTTCTGTCTGTTTCTCTGTCGGCTTTTCAGTCGGCTTCTGCGGCTGTGTCTCAGACTCAGTTTCCTTCGTCTTGTGATCCTCTACCAGAAGCACGCCATCCTTGCTGACCTTCGTAGTCGTCTTGGACTTGTCGATCTTGCCATCCTTATCAAGAACGAACTTGGTATCTACAGTAATGTCATATCCATGCGGTGCTACTGTCTCGCGAAGTGTATATGTCTCGCCAACCTTGAGGCCTTCTACTTCGTGAGCTTTGCCCTTCTTGGATGTCCACTGATCTACTACTTTGCCGTTCTTATCCAGGATCTGGATCTTAGCGCCATCAAGTTCTTCTCCTGAAGATACATCGACCTTCTTGATCTTGATCTTCGTCTTGGTATCCTCAACCAGAAGTACGTCATCCGTATCACATGTTGTAGTAGTCTTGCTCTTGTCGACCTTACCGTTCTTATCAAGTGTGAACTTGGTATCGGTGGTGATCGTGTATCCGTCCGGAGCTACTGTCTCACGAAGTGTGTACTCAGTTTCAACCTTGAGTCCTTCGATCTCGTGAGCTTCACCCTTCTTGGATGTCCACTCTTCTACTACTTTTCCGTCCTTGTCGATGATCTGGATATGAGCTCCTTCAAGCTCTTCTCCGTTCGTTGCAT
>R21__coassemble_1738_pt1 | contig 14032 bp, 10 predicted proteins | sample R21__metabat2_low_PE_028 | metagenome-assembled genome bin R21
CTGTTACGGGTTTATTGTAATTGAAATACATATTTTTGTCAAGCGTACTTTAGTAAAACAAGCGCTAAAGCGGGGGAAAGCCGCGTGGTTACTGGGTTTTTTGGGGGTGTCCGGGAGTAGACTTTCGGACCAATTTATTGCGCTGCGCCGGTATTTTCCTCCTGACTCGCTAAGACACGTGTATCGGGAGGATTTTTTCTGAGGAACCAGCCAATTCCTTCCTCCTGACTTACTTAGACACGTGTACCGGGAGGATTTCACATAAGACAAGAAAAAAAGACTGCCGTACAAGCGATCTCTCACTCATACGGCAGTCCACTTTTTTAATTTCTTCTCTGTCTTGCAGCCTCGAACATAAGAACACATGAAGCAACTGCAGCATTCAATGACTCAACTTTTCCCAGCATGGGAATTCTGATGTAATGATCTGCCAGATCTGCTGTCTCTGTGGTAAGTCCCTTCGACTCATTTCCGATGAGGAATGCAGACGGCTTCTTATAATCTTCCTGATCGTAGGAAAGTGTTCCCTTCAGGTGAGCGGCATAAAGTCCGATGCCTTTATTCTTCCAGTCTTTCAATACACCGTGCAGATCATCAGTATATGCGAACGGCACTCTGTAGATCGATCCCATGGTTGAACGGATAACCTTGGGATTATAGATATCACAGCAATCACCGGTCATTAGAATGCCTGTTACTCCTGCGCCTTCCGCTGTGCGGACGATGGTTCCCAGATTTCCCGGATCCTGCAGATTTTCCAGAACCATGATCAGTGGGTTCTCTTCCTTGAGAAGATCAGCTACGCTGTAATGCTTCTGTTTTACGATACACAGGATCCCCTGCGGGTTCTTGGTATCGGACATAGCTGACATAACTTCCTCGGCAACCACTTCATATTTTCTTCCCTTCAGAAGGTCGGAAGAACCGAATTTCTTATCTATATAGGAAGAAACATAAGTCTCTACGATCTCGTCCTTAGGAGCTTCCTTGAACATCTTCGGTCCTTCTACCAGAAAGACATCCTGTTCCTTACGCTCCTTGGGTTTCTTCTTCAGTGCCACAACATTTCTGACCTGGCTGTTACCGGTACTGGTTATCATGCGTGTAGTCATCCTCTCTCATTAAAACGGGTCAGTCGGCCATGCCCTCTGCTTTTTCAAGCACAGACATGACTGCTGACCCGATCATTCTTTACTGAATTAGATAGCAAGTGCCTTGCTGATGCGAACCATATCTTCCGGCAGATTCTTCTGCATAGCAAGTGCTTCGTCGATATCGAAGTCAACGAAGTTTCCATGGTTAAATGCAACAACACGATTGCTCTTGCCGTCTGCAAGCAGTTCTGCTGCATATGCACCCATCATGGAACCGAATACTCTGTCACGACAGGTCGGGCTGCCGCCTCGCTGCATGTGACCGAGGATAGTTGCACGGCACTCAACACCTGTAGCAGCTTCGATACGTCTTGCCATTGAGCTTGAATGACCAATGCCCTCCGCATTGATAATGATGTGATGCTTTTTACCGCGCTTACGGTTGTTGATGATGTTGTTGATCAGCTTCTGCTCATCGTAGTCATAGCTTTCCGGAAGCAGAATGTCTTCTGCGCCGTTGGCAATGCCGCACCACAGAGCGATGTGACCGGCATTTCTGCCCATAACTTCGATGATACTGCAGCGCTCGTGAGAAGTTGAAGTATCACGAACCTTATCGATTGCTTCCATAGCAGTATTAACTGCGGTATCAAAGCCGATGGTATATTCGGTGCAAGCGATATCCAGGTCGATGGTTCCCGGTACGCCTACTGTGTTGATTCCCTGTTCAGCCAGCTTCTGTGCACCGGCGAATGATCCGTCACCGCCGATAACGACCAGACCTTCGATTCCGTGCTTGCGGCAGATCTCAGCTGCTGCTTTCTGACCTTCCAGAGTACGGAACTCAGAACATCTTGCTGTGTAGAGGATAGTACCGCCCTTCGCGATGGTATCGGAAACGCTTCTTGCGTCCATATCGATGATATCTTCGTCAAGAAGACCGCGATAGCCCTGATGGACACCCTTTACATTCATGCCCAGTGAGATTGCTCTGCGAACCACGCCGCGGATAGCCGCATTCATGCCCGGTGCGTCGCCGCCGCTGGTAAGAACACCGATCGTATTTAACTTGGGAGCCATATTTATTTCCTCCTTACACATCTATACACGTTAAGCGCCGGTCAGCGCCTGTATTCTGTGTCGAGTGTAATCTATTTAGGCTTTCTTTTCAAGAGTTTCGCTGTTACGCTTTCGAAATTAACGGAAAAAGGGTGCCTGGCCGGCACCCTTTTGGTTTTGCACGTATTACAGTTTTCCTGCTACTACCTTCACATTCTCCTTGCCGAACAGTTCTCCCAGTTTTTCAAGGAATAATGCATCAGCCTGAACACTGTATCTTGCTCCAAGACGCTTAACTGCCTTCGGCTCTTTCACATAGATCACGATCTGATCCTTGCCGTCACTGCTGCTGATGAGCTGCATCAGTTCCTGTGCCTTGTCAGTGTAACCTTCAACTGTCTCGCACTGAATCCACACATCCGAAGGAATATCATCGAATGACTGGATACGGTCGCAGATCAGTCTGCTGGCCTTTTCATCTTCCACAGATACATGACCTGTTACGAAGATCTTGGCATCTTCGGTCAGGAACTTTCTGTACTGCTCATACGGTCTCGGGAATACAATGATCTCCACCGTTCCGACCAGGTCTTCCAGCGTTATAAACGCCATGGCCTGATTTTTCTTGGTGTACTTCACTGTGATGCCTGAGATCATACCGCCGATCACAGCATTCGCCCCGTCGGCGAGTCTGGCAGCGCCGGTCTCTTCATCCAGAGCAAAGTCGGATGAAGTCGCAGTAACATTCTTCTTCATCATATCCACGTAGGATTCCAGCGGATGTCCGCTTACGTAAACGCCCAGAACTTCCTTCTCGAATGTGAGAAGCTGTTCCTTGGGATACTCACCTACGTTCGGCAGATGAATGGAATACTCCTGCTTTTCTTCCTCTCCCATCAGGTCGAAGAGGGACATCTGTCCGGAGATAGATGCTTTTTTCGCCTGTGCAGATGCATCCATGATCTGAGCATAGACCATCATCAGCTGTTTTCTGGTTCCGCCCAGACCGTCCAGCGCACCTGCCTTGATAAAGCTTTCGATGGTACGCTTATTCACTTCTCGTCCCGTCATACGGTCAGTGAAGCTGCGAAGGTCAGTGAACCTCCCGCCGCGCCCACGCTCGGCAATGATTGCCTCGATGACCGGCTTGCCTACGCTCTTGATGGCTGAAAGACCATATCTGATCTTGTCTCCGCTTACGGAGAAACCGCCGACTCCTTCGTTGATATCCGGAGGCAGGATCTTGATGCCCATCTGTCTGCAGGACATGATGTACTCAGCGACCTTGCCCGGGTTATCGATGACGGAAGTCATGAGAGCAGCCATGTATTCTCTTGGATAGTAGTACTTTAACCACGCAGTCTGGTAGGAAACTACTGCGTAGCATGCAGCATGGGACTTATTGAAAGCATATTTAGCAAAGTCCGTCATCTCATCATAGATTTTATTGGCGGTCTTCTCGTCAACGCCGTTGGCAGCACAACCGGGAACTCCTTCCTCGGCATTGCCATGTACGAAAGTTTCTCTTTCCTTCGCCATGACTGCTGCTTTTTTCTTAGACATGGCACGTCGAACCAAGTCGCTTCGTCCCATGGTGTAGCCACCCAGATCTCGAACGATCTGCATTACCTGCTATAGTGATAGGTAAGCCTTTGAAATGATCTCCGGCTTTTCCCCCACTCCACACCGTACGTGCGAGTTTCCCTGCATACGGCGTTCCATCATTACTCAAGATTGTCGTTCTTCCAAGTCTCGTGCTTTCCAGATCGACAACTGGTCTTGTAATGACTCGTGCCCATTCCTCCATTCCTATTACCGGAACTTCCTCGGTTCGAACACTACTTTTCAGCACCAGTTCTGCTGCTTATTTTTCTTCGTCAGCATATTCCTATCACAAAGAACCTGATACCTTTCCTTGTTCCTGATATTCTATCCTTACATATACTTTTAGGTCTCCGCTATGAGCCTGTTGGCGAGAACGTGCCTGTAACACGCTATGGCTTTTCATAACCAAGATTTTTACTAAGCCACACCAACACCGTTCGGACGACGGTCACTCTCATTTCTTCGAGCTCGTTTCTAGACCCGTACCTTCGCGGATTCGTCAGTTATCTCTAACATTCTGACCATGAGTATTTTATGGACCACCGGCATATCGCAGACCATATCACTACTGAACATATTTCAGACAGGCGGGTTTTCTTCCTCTTTTGAACCAATCATACTCTATGCTTTTCGTAACTTAGGCAAGCTTCTGCCGACTTCACCGGGCTTCAGACATATAGATTTTCATCTCCATGCATGCCGGAGTATCACGGGGTAGGTTTCAAGTCGTTACTCAATCATTCCCTACTCTCGAATATCAGTTTCCAAAGTTATTCTATCAATAACCTCGGCTCAATCTTTTCAATTAAGAACAAGTCACACCCTGGTACACGATACACCCATACGTAGGTTCCAGTATGGGCTTCAGAAGCGGCGTATCGAACGTCACATCATCCGGATGATCTTTTCCTTTAATATACTGCGGGATGAAGTCCATCGGCCCGGGCCTATACAGCGATATTCCCGCTATCAGATCCTCCAGATTTCTGGGTTTCAGTTCCTTCATGAAACTCTTCATGCCGGCACTTTCTATCTGGAACACACCATCCGTCTTTCCTGTTCCCAGGGAAGCGAAGACCTTGGGATCATCGTAGTTGATGTTGTCCATATCGATGACTTTTCCTGTCGTCTCTTCAGCCATGCGGACCGCATCCTGAATAACCGTCAGCGTTCTAAGGCCCAGGAAGTCCATCTTGAGGAGTCCCAGTTCCTCCAGCGTTGTCATGGTGAACTGGGTGACGATCGCACCGTCCTGTCCCTTGGACAGCGGAACGAACTCGTCTACCGGCGCGGAGCAGATAACAACACCCGCCGCATGCATGGACGTATGTCTCGGAAGACCTTCCAGCCTTCTGGACATGTCGATGAGGATCTTGATCTGCTCATCGGTGTCATACATGGTCTTCAGTTCAGGGTTCATCTGAAGCGCCTTATCCAGGGTCATTCCCAGCTCCATGGGTACCATCTTCGAGATGGTATCGCACAGGGCATAGGGAAGATCCATAACTCTGCCGACGTCTCTGATAACGCCTCGTGCTGCCAGCGTACCAAATGTTACGATCTGTGCCACATGGTCCTGCCCATACTTCCTGCCTACATAATCGATGACTTCCTGTCTTCGTTCGAAGCCGAAGTCCACGTCTATATCAGGCATGGATACTCGTTCCGGATTCAGGAAACGCTCGAACAGCAGGCTGTACTTGATAGGATCAAGTCTGGTAATTCCCAGTGAATAGGAAACCAGGCTGCCTGCTGCCGATCCTCGTCCGGGGCCGACCATGATGTCATGCTCTCTGGCATAACGGATATAGTCCCATACGATCAGGAAATACTCGATGTATCCCATGTTCTTGATCGTATTCAGCTCATAATCCAGTCTGTCCCACAGTTCCTGTGTAACCGGATGATAGAGCTGCTCCATACCCTCTCTGCAGAGCTTGTTCAGATACTCCCAGGGAGTGAGTCCGTCCGGACAGTCGAACTTCGGGATCTTGTAATTGTTGAACTCAATCTCCACATGGCATCTCTGGGCTATCTTCCATGTATTCTCCAGCGCCTGGGGTGCGTATCGGAATAATCCTGCCATCTCCTCGGGAGACTTGACGAAATACTGGCCTCCCTCGTAGCGCATGCGGTCCTCGTCAGACAGCTTCTTACCTGTCTGCAGGCACAATAGAATATCATGTGCCTCCGCATCCTCAGCTCTGGTGTAATGGACATCGTTGGTACATACCAGCTCAATGCCCGTGTCCTGTGACATCTTCAGAAGCAGAGGATTGACCCTCTTCTGATCTGCCAGACCATGGTCCTGCAGCTCCAGGAAGAAGTTGTTTTCTCCGAAGATCTCCCTGTATTCCAAAGCAGCTTTCTTCGCTTCCTCATAGAAGCCTCTGGACAGATACTTCTGGACCTCGCCCGCCAGGCAGGCGGACAGTGCGATGATGCCTTCGTGATGTTCCCTCAGGACATCCTTATCTACTCGGGGCTTGTAGTAATAGCCTTCGGTAAAGCCCTTGGAGACGATCTTCATCAGGTTCGAGTAGCCGGTGTTGTTCTCGGCCAGCAGAACCAGATGATAATATCTGTCATCATTCGCGCCTTTACCGGTCTCCCGGTCGAAGCGCGATCCCGGAGCGACGTAGACTTCACAGCCCAGTACCGGGTTGATCCCGGCATCCTTGCAGGCCTTATAGAAGTCGATCACTCCGTACATCACACCATGGTCCGTTATCGCAGCGCTGTCCATGCCAAGTTCCTTGACTCTGGCAACGTACTCCTTGATCTTGTTGGATCCGTCAAGCAGGGAGTACTGCGTATGAACATGTAAATGTGTGAAATTCAAATCGATCTCACCTGTCATTTTCCTTTCTGCATATGAACTCTCATATGCTTTTTCTCTATTTAAATTGATAGTAACCTACAGTCTGGCCCGAAAATGGGACAGCTGCCAACTTTTCTGCAGTTGTTCGCAGATTATTCTAGCATACTTGAATGCAATGTGCCCATCTGTTTCCCCATCCGGCTTAAACACTGACGAGCAGCGCATAAGCAGACGGAAAAGAGGCCCCGGGCAGAATGCATTTGCCGCATGCTGCCTGGGGCCTCTTCATATATTTAAATTACTCTCCTCACGAACCTCTTAACAGAGGATAACCGTTCTTCGCGTCTCTTCCGCTTCTCGGTTCAAGCTTCGCTCATCATGAAGCTGATCAGTCTGTCAACGTCTTCCTTCTCGTATGCGATGAGCTCCAGCTCCGGGATCTCGCCGTTGGAGAAGATGTTAGCCAGGGATACGTACTGTGCAAGCTTGGACTTCAGGTTGAGTCTGTCGCCTTCGCCGGTAACCAGTTCTACTCTGCCCTTGCAGTTGTCGACTACTTCAAAGAACTTGTTGATGTTGGTAATGTGCTGTACTTTCATTGCAGTTCTCCTTTCGCAGGCTCTGTGCGTCTTACCCTTGGCGGGGCTATCTATGTCCTGCTAACTAATTAACAATATCTTCGTTACGCCTGCAGTATAGTCGGCTTTTCCTCTGAAATCAATATCCTATTTTATTTTCAGCGGCATTATCATTTCTGCACAATCTTAACCTGTCTGAATTGTGCATATTTTCTGACAATCAGCCGGATCACATGTGTACACAGAGTATTTCCAGCCCAGCCATAGAAACGAGCGAAGACCCCGGCCATCTTCTCAGATGTACCGGGGTCAACTGTTTCATATTGATATCGGGTGAAAACACATTTGCCGATCAGTCCTTGCGGATGATACGGTTCTCTGTGATCTCGATCTTGCCGTTCTTGAGCAGGTTTCCTACTGCGCGCTTGAATGCGTTCTTGCTGAGGCCGAACTCTCTGGAGATGACATCCGGAGAAACCTTATCGTTGAAGGGAAGAACGCCGTCGAACTCGTCGATGACCTTCAGAACCAGTTCTGCATCGCTCTCGATCTGCAGATATGCCTTCTGGCGAACGCTCAGATCCAGCTTTCCGTCTTCCTTCACATTCGTAATTCTTGCCTCGATGATATCGCCGATGAGGTAGGTTCCCTGAGCCTCTCTCTTCGGAATCAGACCGCTGTACTGGTCATCGACTGCTACGAATACACCGAAGTTATCGGATTTCTCATAGATTCTGCCCTTGACCATATCGCCGATCTGGTAAGGAGAATTCTGCTTGAGGTAAGGATATACGTTCATGGTTGCGCACAGACGGCTGCTCTTGTCGATGTAGAGGGCAACAAGCACCTCTTCGCCACTGCGAACCTTCTTGGTCTGCTCGCGGAAGGGAAGAAGCAGATCCTTCGGAAGTCCCCAGTCCAGGAATGCACCGATCTTGCCTGTCTCCTTAACCTTCAGGATGGCAGTCTTGCCCAGGGTCACAGCCGGATCAGCTGTGGTAGCGATCAGACGATCCTTGGAATCTTTATATAAGAAGACTCTCACTGTATCGCCGATACCTGCGCCTTCCGGAACTTCCTTCTTGGGAAGAAGAACGCTCTCCTCTGCCTTTCTGAGCTCCTCGCTCTCCGGCTCTGTCAGATAAACACCGAATTCCACCTTACGGCTGATCATAAGATCCTGTTTTTCTCCAAGTCTCATATTTTCTGTACTCCCTTGATTTCAACCACTGCATACGGCTTGCCGATGCTGCTGTTAAGTCCTACTGTATATGTTTCTGTGCTGCCGGGTGCATAGTGAATTACCGGTGTGACCACATCTCCCAGTCTCGCCTGGAAGCGGTAATCTGCACGCACTTGCTGCGCTGTAAAGTTCTGCGGAAGATTCTCCATGGCCATGGAGATATACTGTCCGTTATTTACGTGATGATTGGTATCCAGATGCTGTTCCGTAATGACAAATGTATTGCCCTGCCAGAACCCTTCTTTTTTCTCCGCCGCAGCATCTGCGATCATTCCGCCCAGAGCATTTCCTGCCTCGATCGGCGCCCCGGCTTCCGGAACATTGATCTTTCTTGCCGCGTAGTGCATCTCCATCTTTCTTTCCACGCCGTACTTGGCCGCGATCTCATCGGGCACCTTCACCGGCTTGCCTGTCTCGAAGTCATACAGGAACCACACGCTGTTGGCTCTTGCATAGAACTTGCCGTTCGGACTTGTCAGGGTAAAGTTTCTGTTTCCATAGAAGGCTTTAAACTCGTATGCCCATGTGGACACTTTAACCTCGTCGCAGAGGACAGGAAGCTCATCGATGATGATCTGCCAGGAAGCCAGAAGCCAAGCCTGGTTATCCTTCTTCAGCGTTTTAAATCCACTCTTCACAGACTCCGAATGGAAAACACTGCAATCCTGGAAATAATTGACGAGGGCCGGTATGGTAAGACGGCCGAACTCATCAGTCTCACTGTAACGGACCCGGCCGCTGAAAGAATATGGCATAAGTAAAACTCCTTGCTTATAAAACGGATGCTGCACATGCGTGCTGCCTTTTCACCTGCATTCTACGACATGTGAGGGGAAAAGACAATATTTACAACATTCACAGCATAGGACAAAGCGTCTCCGATGCTCGCCGCTGAAAGCGGGGTATTAATATATCATTGACGCTTTGGCCGGTACACGGAACCCTCGTTTACGAGGGTGACCATAGGGAATTTCGGAGAAATTTCCTATAAGACGAAAAAAGAGCACCTCGAATTCGAGGTGCTCTCTTAAGTAGCAGGGCTACAAGGATTCGAACCTTGAAATGACGGAGTCAGAGTCCGTTGCCTTACCGTTTGGCGATAGCCCTATGTCAGCGACGAGTGTTATTATATGGTACCTTTCGAAATAATGCAACCCCTTTTTTAAAAAAAATTCGATTTTTTTCAAATTTCTTTTCTTGCACCTTTTCTACGGGGCAACTATCATTGTATCTGGTACCGAAAAACCCTTGTTTTCCGCGGCATCTGCGGATATTCAGATGCACATCCCCATGACGACCATCGCGAAAAAGCGTTCTTCCTCCGGCCCGTCCGGTGTTAAAGATCTTACCACAGGTTCCCTGTGGAAGGGAATACTCTTCTTCAGTCTCCCTCTGATCCTCTCCAATCTTCTTCAGATCCTCTTCAATATGTCCGACATAGCCGTGGTCGGCCGCTTCAGCGGTCCCGTAGCTCTCGGCGCTGTAGGATCCACCACCACGCTGTACACCATGTTCGTAACTTTCCTTATCGGTGCCGGCGGCGGCGCAAATGTAATCGTCGCCAGATCCATGGGCCGCCGCATAGACGAAGACATCAGATCAACGGTTCATACCGCCTTCCTTATTATGCTCTTCATCGGTCTGGGCATCTTCCTGCTGGGTGAAATCAGCTGCATTCTTATATTGAAGCTTCTCCACACCAAGGCAGAGCTGCTGGCCGGCGCGATCCTCTATCTTCGCATCGTTTTCCTCGGAATGCCGGCACTTGCCCTCTACAACTTCGGCAGCGCCGTTTTCAGCGCCGCGGGTGATACCAGGAAGCCTCTGATGTTCCTCACCTTATCGGGTGCTCTGAATGTGGTGCTGAACTTAATATTTGTCATTGTCTTTCAAATGAGTGTGGCCGGCGTAGCTCTTGCGACCATCATCGCCCAGTACGTCTCTGCGATCTGCATCCTCGCTGCACTGGTGAAGGCTGTCGGTCCCCATGCGCTCCGCCGCTCCGCCATGAAGCTGGATCATGCGAAGGCACGCCTGCTGCTGTCCATTTGTCTGCCTGCAGGCATTCAGAATGCGATCTTCCAGATCGCTAACCTGTTCGTTCAGTACGGTGTGAACACTTTCAACGCCACCGTTGTAGCAGGTAATGCGGCTGCTATCAATGCGGACGGCCTCGCCTATGACACCATGGCTGCCTTCTACACCGCATGCGGCAGCTTCATCGGCCAGAACTACGGTGCAAATAAGAAGGACCGCATTATGAAGTCCTATCTGGTCAGCATGTTCTATGCATTTGCATTCGGACTTGCCATCGGTCTGACCCTGGTCCTCTTCGGAAGACAGTTCCTGGGACTTTTCACTGCCGATCCCGCAGTCATCGAGGCAGGCCTCTACCGTCTGACCGTCATGGGCATCTCCTACGGTTTCTCGGCGCTGATGGACAACAGCATCGCAGCTTCCAGAGGACTTGGACGCACAACAGTTCCCACTATTATTGTTATTCTGGGCTCCTGCGTCTTCCGTGTCGTCTGGATCTTCACGGTCTTCATGTTCTTCAAGACCATCACGTCCCTCTATCTGCTCTACATCTTCTCCTGGACCATCACCGGTATCGCAGAAGCTCTGTACTTCAGGAAGTGTTTCCGGAAGATCTAATGAATATATAGAAGGCTTTCTCTTCAGAGGTCCGCCTGCATTCACCTTGAATTTTATGGCTAAAATGCTATACTTTTTATCGTATACTTTATAGCATTTTGCCCGCTATATTTAACTTAACCGGGATGCGTGAAAGACGCTGCCCGGGGCTGCCCGATAGAAAGTATCGATAAGGAGCGAAAAAAACATGAGTACAATGAACATCAGCATGATGACCGACCTGTATGAACTGACCATGATGCAGGGCTATTTCAAGAGCGGCATGAACGAGCGCGTCGTATTCGACGTCTTCTACCGCACCAATCCCTGTCACGGCGGATATGCCATCTGCGCAGGTCTGGATCAGGTAATTGATTATATTAAGCGCCTCAGCTTTTCCGCAGAAGACGTGGAATATCTCCGTTCTCTCAAGATCTTCGATGAGGATTTCCTGGAGTACCTCTCCACCTTCCGCTTCAGCGGCGACATCTATGCTATTCCCGAAGGAACCGTTATCTTCCCGCGTGAACCTCTGATCAAGGTGATCGCCCCCATCATGGAGGCCCAGCTGGTAGAGACCGCTATCCTCAATATTGTTAACCACCAGTGCCTGATCGCAACTAAGGCTGCCCGCGTAGCTTACGCTGCGAACGGCGCTCCCATCATGGAGTTCGGTCTTCGCCGTGCCCAGGGCCCGGATGCCGGCACCTACGGTGCAAGAGCTGCCATGATCGGCGGCTGTGCAGGTACTTCCAATGTACTTACAGGCCAGCTCTTCGATGTTCCGGTTCTCGGAACCCACGCACACAGCTGGATCATGAGCTTCCCGGATGAGCTGACAGCTTTCCGTACCTATGCTAAGTACTATCCGAACGCATGCACACTTCTTGTTGACACCTACGATACCCTTCGCAGCGGTGTTCCGCATGCTATCCAGGTATTCACCGAGATGCGTGAAGCCGGCATTCCGCTTACCAACTACGGTATCCGCCTTGACTCCGGCGACCTTGCTTATCTGACCAAGAAGGCAAGAAAGATGCTGGATGCCGCAGGCTTCGAGACAGCCAAGATCTCCGCTTCCAGCGATCTGGACGAATATCTGATCGACTCCCTGAACCGTCAGGGCGCATGCATCGATGCATGGGGCGTAGGCACCAGACTGATCACTGCAGAGGACAATCCTGCTTTCGGCGGCGTTTACAAGCTGGCTGCAGTTGAGCGCGACGGCGTTCTTGTTCCCAAGATCAAGCTTTCCGAGAACACCGAGAAAGTTACCAACCCGGGTGACAAGACCGTATATCGTATCTATGATAAGAATGAACACAAGATCCGCGCCGATCTGATCTGTCTTGCCGACGAGACCTTCAGCGAGGACAAGAGCATTCTGATCTTCGACCCGATCGAGACCTGGAAGAAGACCAAGATCAAGGCCGGAACCTTCGAGCTGCGCGAGCTTCTTGTTCCCATCTTCAAGAGCGGTGAATGCGTATACGAGTCCCCGTCCGTCATGGAGATCCGCGAGATCTGCAAGCAGGAGCAGGAGACCCTCTGGGATGAGACCCGCCGCTTCGCTAACCCGCACCAGATGTATGTTGACCTTTCCGACAAGCTCTATGCCATCAAGGCAGAACTTCTGGAACAGCTCAGCAAGGACGCACTTGATTTCGATTGATTATAATTAAAGGCTGCAGGATCGGATGATCACATTTGCAAATGTAATCTTCCGGTCCTGTAGCCTTATTGTTACTATCCCCCGATACATAGGAGATTTTTATGAATGCAATGATATTCGACCTGGACGACACCCTCTACCTCAGAAGCGATCCGCTGATGCGTGCCATGGAGATGACCTTCGGTTCTCAGGCCCTTGATGGCTGCCGGTTTTTACTTGCTTCTAAAAGCGAGGCGACAGCCGAGCTTTCGGATCAGGAGAAGGCCGCGATCCTCTCTGCTATCTACCGCAAGCACAGCAACGAAGTCTACGACCAGAGCATGAAGGGCGAGATCACCATGGAGGAGATGTACATCTACCGCATCGGCCGCACCATGGAGGACTTGGGCGTCACCATCACTGATGAGCAGGCTCTGACCTTCCAGAAGAACTATGCCTATTCCCAGGAGCATCTGTACATGCATCCCGAAGTCGAGGAGATGCTGACCTTTCTCAGAGACAAGGGCGTCTTCATCGGAGTCATCACCAACGGCCCGGCCGAACATCAGAAAGGCAAGTACAATGCCCTTTCTCTCGAGCGTTTCCTTCCTTATGATCACTTTCTCTCCTCCGGCGAAGCCGGAGTCAGCAAGCCCGATCCCGAGATCATGCGCATAGCGCAGGCGCGCTGGAACCTTGATCCTGCCACGACCTGGTACATCGGCGACAGCTTGGCCCACGACATCTCCTGCGCACAGAAAGAGAACTGGCACACTCTGTGGCTGAACCTGCCTGAGCCGGATCTGGGCGGAAAGAACTTCAATGATCTGGGGGCTGATGCGCCTAAGGCTGAGGTTACTGTTACGTCGCTCGGGGAAATGAGGGATGAAGTGTGCAGGATAGCAATGGATTAAGATAGGAGGATCTGCGGGGGGATTCAGGAACTACTTAGCTATTTATTTTCCTTGTTTTTCCCTCTGACACATTTTTTGTGGCATGTCAGAAGGAAGGGCTTGGCTTATTCCCCTGTGATTTTCCCACCTCTACATGTGTTTTAACTTGTCAGTGGGAATGATTTGACTTGTTCCTCTGTAATTTTCCTGCCTCCACATGCATTTTAGCTAGTCAGTGGGAATGATTTGACTTATTCCTCTGTAATTTTCCTGCTTCCACATGTGTTTTAGCTAGTCAGTGGGAATGTCTTAGCTTAATCCTATGTGTTTTTTCCCACCTCCACATGTATTTTAGCTAGCCAGTGGGTTTTTCTTGGCTATCCAAGAAATTTTCTTCCCTCCGCTACGTGTGCCCTAGCTAGCCAGTGGGTTTTTCTTAGCTCTTCAAGAAATT